>Ga0055536_1001324_pt1 | contig 15166 bp, 16 predicted proteins | sample AraplaCvi_mLB_r2_FD_55037 | JGI IMG/M metagenome (GOLD analysis project Ga0055536, IMG submission 55037) | Arabidopsis root microbial communities from North Carolina, USA - plate scrape MF_Cvi_mLB_r2 | ecosystem: Host-associated > Plants > Roots > Endosphere | place: USA: North Carolina...
CGTCTCGCAGGCGGTCAACGCGGCGGTCGCGGTCAGCAGGCCGGCCAGCAGGATCGTGGGTCGGATACGCATCACGCCGGCTCCCGGTTCAGCGCGCCTAGGGCCTGGGCCACATCGTCGACCCGCTTGCGGATGTCCGGCACGGCGATGGTCTCCCAGAAGGTCGCGCGGGCCGGCGGTCCCAGCACGAACAGGCGCGGGTCGGCCGTTCCGTCGGCGTGCAGGACGCGTCCCTGCAGGTCCAGGTCCAGGCCCAGCCTGAGCGGGTCCATCCGCGCCCGTCCGTCCGCCAGCAGGGGTCCGGTCAGCGGGTCCTTGGCCGGGTCGTGGCCCGGCCCGGTGCAGTCGATCAGCCAGCGTCCGGTGATCGGCGGCTGTTCCGGCCCGCTGCGGGGGCGGAAGGTCAGGGTCACGGCTTCCGCGCCCTCCTCGATCCGCTTCACGCGGCCGGCGGTGATCGTCAGACGGCCTTCGTCCTCAAGGGCGGCGATGGCGGCGGCGATGGTGTCGGCGATCCGGTGCCGGTGGACGTCCCACCAGGGCCGAAGGTGGCGCACCAGTCGCGCCCGGGTCGGAATGTCCGCCGCCTGCCACAGGTCGGCGGTGATCGGCCTCAGCCCGTCCATGACCCCGCGCCAGTCGCCGTCCGCGGACAGACGCCGCGCTTCGTGCAGCCGCCGGGACGGGGCCGCGTGCAGCAGGTCGTCCGTGGGTTCGACATAGGCGTCGGGCCGGTTGTCGTGCCCCCGGGGCTTCAGCCCCCGTCGCGACAGCGCCCGCGCCCGGCCGCGCCAGCCGCGCGCCTGAAGCCACAGCACCATGTCCACCATCGTCAGCCCGGTGCCGACGACGATCACGTCGTCTTCCGGTGCGATGCGGTCTAGCGCGCCGGCGGCCCAGGGGTCGCCGATCACCCGGCCCGCCGTCCCGTCCTGGCCGGCGGCCGCCGTCTTCGGGGCCGGGTTGCCGGTGGTCAGGACGATGGCGTCGGCTTTCACGATCTGTCCGTCGGCCAGGCGCACCGCGTCGGTGTCGATGGAGACGACCTCGCCCTTCACGGTCTCGATCAGCCCTGGGCGGGCGGCCCGCACCTCGGCCAGCCGGTCCTGCACATACTGGCCGTACAGGCGGCGCGGCGCGAAGCCGTTCGGGTCGGCGCGCTCGGGGTGGTGGGTTTCCAGCCAGCGCACGAAATCGCCGGGACGGTCGCTGATCGCGCTCATCCGGTTGGAGCGCACGTTCAGCAGATGCCCGTCGAACGGCGTCGAATAGGCGACGCCCAGGCCGAAATTCCCGGTGCGGTCGATGATCGTCGAGGCGATTCGCCGTTCGGCCAGCCGCGCGGCCAGCATGGCGCCGGAGAAGCCTCCGCCGATGATCGCCACGCGCTCGATGGTCCGGGTCACGACGCCTCCTCCGTTGGCGGGGTTCTGGACCGCGCCGCCCGAGGGGTCAAACCCGGGTCACTGAACCTCGCAGCCATAGGCCTCGCGGTAAGGCCGGTCGAAGCAGCTCTGCAGGCGGCGCAGGGCGCGCGCGTTGATCTGGTTGCGCATCCCCTCCTGCGCCGACAGGGCCGTGACCGCGGCGTCCATCGCGGCCCGGTCCTTGGTCAGGAAGGCGTGGGTGCCCCGGGCATAGGTGTTCCAGTCGAAATTGTCGGGCGTCATCTCTTCGTTGCGCATGGTGGTCGCCATCACCCGCGCCGCCTCCAGCTCCGCGCCCGCCGAGGCCAGGTACTGACCCAGGTGCCAGCTCACCACCTGCCTCTGGCGCTCGGTCAGTTCGGGGCCGTGCAGCAGATAGTCCTCGCTGGCCCGCGCGGCCTCGACGTAGCACTCGCGCTCGCCCAGCTTGCGCGCCGTCCACGGCGTCACGCCCCGCTGGTCGAACGACTCGAAACTCAGGGTCCGGTTGGCGACCAGATGTTCGGGCGTCAGGGCGCAGCCGACGGCGGCGTCGGGCGCGGCCTGCAGGGCGAGGGCGGTCACGAGGGCGGCGAGCATGATCGGCTTCTCCGTTTATGGTGAAGCTTAATCTGTCCGCGCCATTGTGTCGGAATCAGGCCCGGCGGCTGACATCAGATTTCCTGGTTGTAGGCGCCGACTTCCTTGTACTTCGCCAGACGCGGCTTCACTTCCTCGCGGAACAGGGCCCGCATGTCGTCCTCGGACCGCATGCTCTCGACCACCACCACCAGCTCGGGCTTGTTTGACGAGGCGCGGACCAGGACCCAGCTGCCGTCCTCCAGGTGCACGCGCACGCCGTTGACGGTGATGGCCTCGACGATCTTGCGGCCCAGGATCGATCCGCCGGCGTCCGCCAGGGCCTGATACTCGGCCACGATCCGCTCCAGCACCTCGTACTTCAGCTCGTCGTCGCAGTGGGGCGACATGGTCAGGCTGGTCCAGGCGTCCGGCAGGGCGGCCTTCAGCTCGCTCAGCTTCTTGCCCGGATTGCGGTCCAGCATNGCCAGCACGGCGCCGGCGGCGACGATGCCGTCGTCATAGCCGTGGCCCAGCGGGGCGTTGAAGAAGAAGTGGCCCGACTTNTCGAAGCCCGCCAGCGCGCCCAGCTCGGCNGTCTTGCGCTTGATGTAGCTGTGACCGGTCTTCCAGTAGACGGTGCTCGGCGCCGTTGGCCTTCAGNACCNCNTCGGTCTTGTACAGGCCGGTCGACTTCACATCGACGACGAAGGTGGCGTTGGGGTGCAGCGCCGACAGGTCGCGGCCCAGCATCAGGCCGATCTTGTCGGCGAAGATTTCTTCGCCCGTGTCGTCCACCACGCCGCAGCGGTCGCCGTCGCCGTCGAAGCCCAGGGCCAGGTCGGCGCCGGTCTCGCGCACCTTGGCCGCCATCTGCACCAGCATGGCGTGGTCTTCCGGGTTCGGATTGTATTTGGGGAAGGTGTAGTCCAGCTCGGTGTCCATCTCGATCACCTCGCAGCCCATCCGGCGCAGGGCCTCGGGGGCGAAGGCGCCGGCGGTGCCGTTGCCGCAGGCCGCGACCACCTTGATCGGCCGCGTCAGCTGAACCTTGGACACGATGTCGGCGATGTATTTCTCGCGGAAGCCCTCGATGCGCTTCAGGGTCCCGCCGGCGCGCGAGACGCCCTGGTTCTCCAGCACGATCTCCTTCAGGCGGCCGATCTCGTCGGGGCCGAAGGTCAGGGGCGGGTTGGCGCCCATCTTCACGCCGGTCCAGCCGTTCTCGTTGTGGCTGGCGGTGACCATGGCCACGCACGGCGCGCCCAGCTCGAACTGGGCGAAATAGGCCGTCGGCGACAGGGCCAGGCCGATGTCCAGCACCTCCATGCCGCCTTCCAGCAGGCCCAGGGTCAGCGCCTGCTTCACCGACAGGGAGTAGGAGCGGTAGTCGTGGCCGACCACGATCTTGGGTCGCTGGCCGATCTCGTGGATGTAGGTCGCCAGCCCCAGGCCCAGCGCCTGGATGCCCAGCAGGTTGATCTCCTTCTCCAGCACCCAGCGCGCGTCGTACTCACGGAAGCCGGTCGCCTTCACCAGCGGCGTGGTCTCGTACTCGGCGGTGTTCGGGCGAAGGTCGGCGCGAGGCTTCAGCATGGGTCGTCCTGGGTGGCCGGACCGGAGCGGTCGCGGCGGAGGTGCGCCTTGATAGCCCCGGGCGCTCGGGCGCCGCAACAACGCGCGAACGCCGTCATGGGCGCCGGGAACCGGACGTCGGCCCAAAGCTTGACCCTTCCGGACCCCGGGCCTACCCCCGACAGATCACAACCGGAGACCCGCATGCCTCGCCTGATCCTGCTGCGCCATGGCCAGAGCCAGTGGAACCTCGAAAACCGCTTCACCGGCTGGGTCGACGTGGACCTGACCGCCGAGGGCGAGGCGCAGGCGCGCAAGGGCGGCGAATTGATCGCCGGAGCGGACTTCCACCCCGCCGTCATGTTCACCTCCGTGCTCAAGCGGGCCAAGCGCACCGGAGCGCTCGCCCTGGACTCGGCGGGTCTGAAGGATGTCCCGGTGGTCGAGGACTGGCGGCTGAACGAGCGCCACTACGGCGGCCTGACCGGGCTGGACAAGGCCGAGACGGCGGCGAAGCACGGCGAGGATCAGGTGAAGATCTGGCGCCGCAGCTACGACATCCCGCCGCCTCCGCTGGCCCCCGGCGGCGAATGGGACTTCACCGCCGACCCCCGCTACGCCGGCAAGGCCATTCCGGACACCGAAAGCCTGAAGACCACGCTGGACCGCGTCCTGCCCTACTGGGACGAGGCTGTCGCCCCGCGCCTGAAGGCCGGCGAGGACGTGCTGATCGCCGCCCACGGCAATTCGCTGCGGGCCATCGTCAAACACCTGTTCGGCGTGCCGGACGACCAGATCGTCGGCGTCGAGATCCCGACCGGCAATCCGCTGGAGATCGATCTGGACGGATCGCTCACGCCGACGGCCGCGCGCTATCTGGACGACAGCCGCGCCACGCCGCTGCCGCCGATCCCGGGAGCCTGATCATGACCAGCGCGCAGCAGGCGTCGGACGACATCCGCTTCATGGGCCGGGCCATCGCCCTGGCCAAGGCGCGGATGGGCCAGACCTGGCCGAACCCGGCGGTCGGCTGCGTGATCGTCAGGGACGGGGAGGTGGTCTCCGAGGCCGCCACCGCGCCCGGCGGCCGTCCCCATGCCGAGGAACAGGCCGTTCCGGCGGCGGGCGACAGGGCCAGGGGCGCCACCGCCTATGTCACCATGGAGCCGTGCGGCGCCCGGTCGTCGGGCCGCACCTCCTGCTCGCACTTCCTGATGGACGCCGGCGTCGCGCGGGTGGTCGTGGCCGCCGTCGATCCCTCGCCCTTCGCCTCGGGCCGGGGCGTCGAACGCCTGCGCAAGGCCGGGCTTGAGGTCGAGACGGGCCTGCTCTCGCAGGAGGCCGCCGTCCTCTACGAAGGCTATCTGCACCGCGTCGAGACGGGCCGCCCGATGGTCCGCGTCGACGACACCGGCGAGGGCTTCGACGCCCGCTTCGCCGCCTCCTCGCGCGCCGATCTGGCGACCGAGCTGAAGCGGCTGGGCGAGGCCGGCTACACCCGTCTGTGGGTCGGGCCGGGCGAGCTGGCCGAGGCGCTGGACGAGCGGGGCCTGCTGACCCGATAGACTCGGCTTCAAAGTCGTCCTCGCTCAAGCAGGTCACGACCGCGTCGTGACCGATAGCGCACTAAAAAACGCCCTCACGCTTCCTTAAGCGGAGGCGTGCCATTCTGGCGCAATGTCGGGAAACACGGCTCAAACCCCTGCCGCCAGAAGGCGCATCACCCAACAGGAACTGGACGTCATCTGCGCCCGGCACGACCGCCTGTGGCAGGCCAAGCCCGGTGGCGCCCGGGCGGTGTTCGCCTGGATGGATCTGTCCGGACTGTCGCTGACGGGCCGCAACCTCGCCGACGCCGATTTCGCCGCCGCCTGCCTGATCGGGTGTGATCTCTCCGGCTGCCGGCTGGATAACGCCACCTTCTTCGGCGCCGACATGCAGGACGCCGTCTTCCGCGACGCCAGCATGCGCCGCTCCGACCTGCGCGGCGCCTGCCTGCGCGGCGCCGACTTGACCGGCGCCGACCTGTTCGAGGCCGACCTGCGCGAAGGCGCCATCGCCGCCGCCGACGCCCGCCTGGGCTTCCGCGTCATCGAGGCCCGCTCCGTCCGCGACACCACGGCCCAGGGCGCCTGCCTGGCCGGCGCCAATCTGGAGCGGTCCAAGCTGACCGGCGTGGTCGCCGTCGCCGCCGACTTCTCCGACGCCATCATGAAGGACTGCAAGCTGGTCCGCGCCAACCTGAAGCAGGCCAGCTTCAAGGGCGCCAATCTGGCCGGGGCCGACCTCTCGGGCGCCGACCTGACCGGGGCCGACCTGCGCGACGCCGTTCTGGTGGGGGTCAAGGCCGCCATGTGGCGGACCGACGGGGCGGACATGTCCGGCGCCCTGACCGACGACAAATCTTCCGGCGAACCGGTCGGCAAGATGCCGGCCGCCGAAATGCTGTCCGAGCACGCCCAGTGGTGCGAGACCGGCGGCGCGTTGGGCCAGCCGTCCGTGTTCGACGGCGTCGACCTGCGGGCGCTGGGCTCGATCCGCGGCTACAACCTCACTGCCCTGTCGGCCAAGGGCGCCGTCTTCTACGGCCTCGACATGGGCGGGGTGCAGCTGCAGGGCGCGCATCTGGAAGGGGCCGATCTTCGCTCGGTCAACCTGCGCGGCGCCGACCTGCGCGGCGCGCGGCTGGCCCGGGCCCGCCTGGACGGCTCCGACCTGCGCGAGGCGCAGATGGGGCCGCTGATGATCGCCGCCGACCGCCTGCTGCCCGCCGACCTGACCGGGGCCAGCCTCAAGGGGGCGGACCTGTCGGGCGCCGACATGAAGCGCGCCAGCCTGGTCGACGCCGAACTGAACCGCGCCATCCTGCACGGCGCCTGCCTGAGGCAGGCCGAGATGCGCGGCGCTGTCACCCACGGCGCCAAGGGTCTGGAAGCCGCGCTCCAGGCCTGAAAAAAGGGGCGACGCACCGCGCCGCCCCTCAGGTCTTTTCTTGCCCTATCGCCTATTGGCGGCTTGAGGGCGGATAGGCTTAGGCGGCCGCCTTGCCCTTCTTGCCTTCGATCAGCTTGGAGCCTTGGCCGATATCGATGCGGCGGGGCTTCAGGGCTTCGGGCAGTTCGCGGGCCAGGTCGATCGACAGCAGGCCGTTGACCAGGTCCGCGCCCTTCACGACCACATAGTCGGCCAGCTGGAAGCGGCGCTCGAAGTCACGCTCGGCCAGGCCGCGGTGCAGGAAGTTGCGCTCGGGCGGCGCGACGCCGTCGCCCGGCAGGTCGTTGGCGGCCTTGCGGCCGGTCACGGTGAGCAGGTTTTCCTTCACCTCGATGTTCAGCTCGTCGGGCTTGAAGCCGGCGACGGCCACCTCGATGCGATAGGCGTTCTCGCCCGTGGTCTCGATATTGTAGGGCGGCCAGCCGTTTTCCTGGCTGGTGCGCGCGGCGCTCTCCAGCAGATTGGCCAGACGGTCGAAGCCGACGGCCGAACGGTACAGCGGCGAGAAATCATAGGTACGCATGGGTCATCCTCCTGAGGATCAGCAAGGCGACCGGTCCCGCGGTTTGTGCCCGGACCGGCGATGGGAGTTCGGCTCGTGCGGCCCGTGATCGGCCCCGCGCGCTCCGGAGGCCCCGACATCGGCGGCCTCGACGGATCAGATGGGAAGCCGCGTTTGGACGTCAAGACCGCGTGATCGTGTCGCGTCGAACGCGATGCGGCTTGCTCCACCGGACGGGGGCCGTCAGGGTCGCCGCCTCTTCTGAAGCTTCCGGGAAAACCGATGCGCCTGACCATACTGGCCGTGACCGCCGTCCTCGCCCTTCCCGCCACAGCGTTCGCGCAGGCCCTGCCCGCCCTGCCCAACCTCGACGAATCCGCGGCCCAGCGCTCGGCCCGTCGCGCGGCCATGGCCCCGCCGGTGCTTCAGGAAGACGCCGCGCTGCAGGCCGCCGTCGCCTCGGCGACCCGTCCCGAGGCCGACCGCGCCCGCGACGCCGCCCGGCACCCGTTCGAGACCCTGACCTTCTGGGGCCTGCACCCCAACATGACGGTGGTGGAGATCGAGCCGGGCCGCGCCGGCTGGTGGCGCAACATTCTGGAGCCCTACGCCGCGGCGACCGGCGGCCGCTACGTCCCGGTCAATCGCCCGCTGGAAGGCATGGGCGTCGAAGACGGAAGCGCCGACATGATCGTGGTCGCCCGCGCCCTGCACAACTGGCACCGCAGCAACCGCACCGCCCCCTATATGGCCGCCTTCTTCAAGGCGCTGAAGCCGGGCGGCGTGCTGGCCATCGAACAGCACCGCGGCGCCGAGGGCCTGAACGCCGACCAGACCGCTCCGACCGGCTATGTCTCGGAAAGCTACGTCATCCACGCCGCCCAGGCCGCCGGCTTCGTGCTGGAGGGCCGCAGCGAATTGAACGCCAACCCGAAGGACGACCACGACCATCCCTACGGCGTCTGGACCCTGCCGCCGACCCGTGTCAGCACGCCGCGCGACGGCGTCGCCACTGACCGCCCGACACCGCTTACCGAACAGGAGCGCGCCCAGTTCGACGCAGTCGGCGAGAGCGACCGCATGACCCTGCGATTCCGCAAGCCGGACTGAGCGATGTGCGTTTTGACCGCGCGGATGAACAGGGTTAAGCCCTCCGTTCCGGGGCGGGACCAAGGGCGTCCGGACCGTCCTGCGGGGGCCGTGCATGAATGATCTGAACGAGGCTTGGCGACGGCGTCCTTCACGCCGGAGCGTCCTGACCGGCGTTGCGGCCTCGGCCCTCGTCGGTCTGGCCGCATGCGGCAAGCGGGAAGAAACCGCCGAGCCGCCGACCACGCCCGACGGTCCGCCCAAGGGCTCGCTGGAGTGGGCCGTCGCCGGCCCCTGGCGCGCCCAGGACCGCAGCCGCGACGCCGCCCGTCATCCCATGGAGACCCTGCGCTTCTTCGGCCTGCAGCCGCGCATGACCGTGGTCGACTTCTGGCCCGGCAGCGGCTGGTACACCGAGATCCTCGCGCCCTATCTCGCCGAGGGGGCGGGCCACTACATCGCCGCCGGCTTCCAGACCGGACCGGGCGCCAATCCGGCGCAGGTGCAGCTGATGTCGGCCTTCCAGCAGCGCTTCACCAACGACCGCAAGCTCTACGGCGAGATCGAACTGACCGCCTTCGGCCCGACCTCGGGGCCGGTCGCTCCCGCCGGCACGGCGGACCTGGTCCTGTTCATGCGCAACATCCACGCCTGGATGGCCGCGGGCATCGCCGAAAAGGCCTTCGCCGACGCCTGGGCCGCCCTGCGTCCCGGCGGCGTCCTCGGCGTCGAACAGCATCGCCTCGGCCCCGATGAAGATCAGGACCCGGCCGCGGCGAACGGATACGTCCAGGAAGCGTTCGTCAGGCAGCTGGCGGCGGAAGCCGGGTTCGCCTTCGTCGCCGCGTCGGAAATCAACGCGAATGAAAGGGATACCAAGGATCATCCCTTCGGAGTGGATACCTTGCCGCCGCTGCGCCTCACCGCGCCGCGCGGTTCGCCGCCGGATCCGGCCTTCAATCGTACGAAGTATGATGAGATCGGGGAAAGCGACCGCATGACCTTGAAGTTCAGGAAGCCTGAGTGAACCGAGCCGTCGCCTATGCCGCCAATGCGCCCCTGATGGGCGTTCCGGGCGCCTCTTCGCCTCCCGGCGGAGAGGGTGAGTGGTTCCGCGGGGCCGGCGGGCTGCGTCTGCGCGCCGCCTTCTGGACGCCCTCGGCCCTGGTGGCCCGCAAGCCGCGCGGCACCGTGGTGCTCAGCCCCGGCCGCACCGAGCCGATCGAGAAATATTTCGAGGTCATCGGCAATTTCCTCGCGCGCGGCTGGTGCGTCCTGGCTCACGACTGGCGCGGCCAGGGCCTCTCGGCCCGCCTGCTGCCTGATCGCCTGAAGGGCCATGCCCGGGCGGTGGAAGAGTTCCTCGACGACTACGCCCGCCTGCTCGACGCCTTCGAGGGCCGGGCGCCCAAGCCCTGGGTCATGGTCGGCCATTCCATGGGCGGCTGCCTGAACCTGATGACGCTGGAGAACGGCGAGGACCGCTTCTCGGGCGCCCTGCTGTCCAGCCCCATGCTGCGCATCAAGACCGGCAAGCGGTCTATGTGGTCGGTCAAGCTGGCGGTGCGCTGGAACCTGCGTCACGGCAAGGCCGGGGACTATGTGCTCGACGACGCCGATGATCCCTTCGACCACACCTTCGAGAAGGACGCCCTGACGACGGACGAGAGCCGTTACGAGCAGTGGCGCCAGCAGCTCTTCGCCTGCCCGCACCTGGCCGTCGGCGGTCCCACCTGGGGCTGGCTGGCCTTCGGCCTGGACGCCGGCGAGCGCGCGCTCAAGCCCAAGGCGCTGAAGGCCGTCCGCATCCCCGTCGCCATCGTCCAGTCGGGCGAGGACGACCGTGTCTGGAAGCAGACCAACAAATGGGCCGCCAAGCGGCTGGGCCGCGGCCGCTACATCGAGGTCGCGGGCGCCAAGCACGAAGTCATCATGGAGACCGACGACAAACGCGCGGTCTTCCTGGAGGAGTTCGACGCCCTGGCGGCCTATGTCTCGCCGATCGAGGACCTGAGCCCGGTCGCCGCGCGGGCCGAACCGGCGGCGGAAGTCGCTCCGGACCTGGGCTTCCCGCCTTCGTCCGCGCCGGAGCCGTCGGCCGCCTGAACCCCGCTAGTGATTAGTGGTTAGTGATTAGCGGCTCGATGATGCGGTCGTCCGTGCCTGAACGGCGACCACGGGCCCCGAAGCCAGCAACCACCCATCACCAACCACTCGTCACGAGCCGGGCTCCCTGCCCACCAGCCGGCCCGCCGCCTACAGCGCCGCCCGCTTCAGCGTCACCAGCGCCTGATCGATCAGGCGTTCGTCGCCGACCGCTAGCACCTGCCCGCCCTCGTCCGGTTTCTGGCCGCGCCAGTTGACCACCTTGCCGCCCGCCGCCTCGATCACCGGGACCAGCGCCGACCAGTCCCATGGCTTCAGGCTGGTCTCGGCGACCAGATCCATCCGCCCGGCGGCTACCATGGCGTAGGCGTAGGCGTCGCATCCCAGCCGGGCCAGCCGCGCGGTGGCCCGCACCTGGGTCCAGGCGCCCAGTTCGGCGCCGTTGAAAATGTTGGGATCGGTGGTCGAGATGACCGCGTCGGTCAGCTTTTCGCATGCGCGCACCTTCAGCGGCGTCTCTGCCCCGCCGTGCAGCAGGCGCCCGCCCGACGGCCCGCCGATGAAGATCTCGTCCAGATAGGGTTGGGCGATCGCGCCCACCGTCGGCGTCCCGCCCACGCGCAGGGCGATCAGCGTCGTCCACAACGGCAGGCCCGAGATGAAGGCCCGGGTTCCATCGATGGGATCCAGCACCCAGACGAACTCGGCGTCCGGCCGGTCCTCGCCATACTCTTCGCCGATCACGCCGTGGTCGGGATAGCGTTCGGCGATCAGCTTGCGGATCGCCGCCTCGGCCTGTTTGTCGGCCTCGGTGACGGGATCGAACCCGGCGGCGCCGCCCTTGTCCTCATGTCCGATGTCGGACCGGAAGAAGGGCAGGGTGACGGCCGCGGCCGCCTGCGCCAGTTCGACGATGAAACGCTCATGTTCGGTCATGGCAGGCGGCATACCCACGCGCCGCCCGCCTGTCACCGGATGATCGCCGTCCCCGCGCCGTGCAATGCCCGTGAGACGGCCGCCCGGGCGCTGTGCAACGCGCCACGGGGGAACTCGAACCTGCCCTCAAGAAGCGCGACCGCGCGTTAGGGCAAACATAAAGCCCTCAGGCAGCGCGCCGCCGCGCGGCGCGCGATGGGGCAAGGAAAAACATCAGGCCGGCTCGCCGCCTTCCGCGTGCAGCGACTTGGCCAGGTCCAGCAGGCGGCGGCGCGGACGTTCGCCCAGTTGATAATAGGCCTGGATCAGGTCGAGCGTCTCCTTGCGGGAAAACATCTCGCCGCCCTGGCTGGCCGCCTCCCGGCGTTCCATGGCCTCTTCCAGGCCGTCGTAGAAATAGCTGATCGGCGATTCCAGGGCCTCGGCCAGCTGCCACAGGCGGGCGGCCGAGATGCGGTTCGCGCCGCATTCGTATTTCTGGATCTGCTGGAAGCGGATGCCGACCTGCATGGCCAGCTGCTGCTGGGTCAGGCCCAGCAGGCGGCGGCGGCGGCGAAGACGGCGTCCGAGGTGAAGATCGATGTCCGAAGCCATGGTCCGGGTCCCTGGTGCGATGTCCCGATGCGGGACGGCTCGCCCTCCAAGGGGCAAGGGGCGTGCCGGGCTCGCGTCCCGGGGGATTACGGAAAAACAGGGTTCGCCACGGTCAAGGCAACCCAAGCGAAGCGGGGGCGTTCGTTGCTCGAGCGTTGCTTTGTGGAGAAAGCTGAAATGAACATCATCTTCTGGATTATCGTCGGCATCATCGCCGGTTGGCTGGCCGAACAGATCATGGGCCGCAACCACGGCCTGCTGACCAATCTGATCGTCGGCATCGTGGGCGCCCTGATCGGCGGCTTCATCGCCAACGCCCTCGGCTTCGCCTGGGGCGGCTGGATCGGCTCGACCATCGTCGCCACCCTCGGCGCGATCATCCTGCTGTTCCTGCTGGGTCTGGTGAAACGCAAGGCCTGATCGACCGGCGAGAACGAACGAAAAAGGGCGGCTCCTTCCGGAGCCGCCCTTATCTTTTGCCTTCAGCCGATCAGTTGCTCGGCGGCGTGGCCGGTTCGGCCGGTTCGGCCGGCTCAGCCGGCGGTTCGGCGGGGGTCGCCGGTTGGGCCGGTTCAGTGATGGCCGGGGCCGCGGAGAACTGCGAAGCGGACCAGCCCACGGCGACGCCGGCGCCGTCCTGGCGCACGCCGCCGGATACGGGCACGCCGCGCAGGACGCCGTCCGAACCGCGTACGGTCAGTTCCTGGCCCGCCGGGGTGTTGCGGGCGCCTTCAAGCTTGCCCAGCACCGCGCCGTCCGAACCCTTCACGTCCGAACCGGGTTGAAGCTCGAGAGCCTGTGATTGTTCAGCCGCCGGCGGGGAGGCCGGGGCGGGGGTTTGCGGGGTGGCCGTGCTGTCCTGGGCGAACGCGGGAGCGGTCATGAGGAGCAGGCCGGCGACGCCAGTGAGGAGCGCGGTCTTTCGCATGATGTCAGCCTCGATCAACGCGGGCGGAAGCGCCCACCTGGGCCAAACACCCTCTGTTTCGGTTTGTTTCAGGCGCCCAGAAATGACCTTGGGCTTGCCGTGATTGGCCGATTCCGGCTCTACGAGAGGCATGGGGAAGGGAAAGACCATCCGCCGCGGACTGGCGGCCCGGGCGGCCGGGCTGGCGCTCGAAGCGTCGCCGCAGGTCTTCGCCATGCTCGCCGTGGCCGCCGGGGCGGTGATCCTGGTCTCGGGCGCGACCCCCGCCTTCGCCGATCGCCTGGCCACCGTGCGCGCCTTCCTGCCGCCGGTGCTGATCGACCTGTCCCACTTTGCGGCCAGCATCGCGGGCTTCCTGCTGCTGCTGCTCTCCGCCGGCCTGTGGCGGCGCCGGCGCGGGGCCTGGCTGGCGGCGCTGGTGGTGTTGCTGGGCGGCGCGGCCTTCTCCCTGCTCAAGGGGCTGGACTGGGAAGAGGCGATCGAGCTGACGGCCCTGGCCCTGATCCTGGCCCCCTGCCGCCCGGCCTTCGACCGCAAGTCCCGCCTGTTCGAGGCGCTGTCGCCGACCTGGGTCGTGCTGGTGGTGGCGGTCGTGGCCGGAACGCTGTGGCTGGGCTTCTTCGCCTATCGGGACGTGGCCTATACCGATGACCTGTGGTGGAGCCTGCTGATCGATCGGGAGGTCTCGGGCTTCCTGCGCGCGGGCGCCGTCCTGGCCCTGCTGGCCGTCGTCATCGCCGGGCGCTCGCTGGTCTCGGCTCCGGGCGCGCGCAGGCATGGCCCCGCCGCCCCGGACCAGGTCGAGCGCGCCCTGTCGGTGCTGCGCGACGGTCAGGGGGTAGCCCCCGACGCCTGGCTGGCGGCGCTCGGCGACAAGGCCCTGATGTTCAGCCCCTCGGGCCGCGCCTTCATCACCTATCGGGTGCGCGGCCGCCGCTGGATCGCCATGGGCGAGCCCGCGGGCCCCGCCGAAGAGCGCCTGCCCCTGCTCTGGGCCTTCGCGGAGATGGCCGACAGCTACGGCGCCGCTCCGGTCTTCTATGCGGTCGGCGAGGCGGCGCTGGCCGATCTGGCCACCCTCGGCATGGCCATGCGCAAGGTCGGCGAGGCCGCCCTGGTCGACACCCGCGCCTTCTCGCTGGAGGGCAAGTCGCGCCAGAACCTGCGCACCGCCGTCAATCGCTGCGAGCGCGACGGCGCCGCCTTCGACCTGTTGCCGCCGGGCGACGCCCTGATCTTCGCCGATCAGCTCAAGGCCGTTTCCGACGCCTGGCTGGCGCATCACAACGGGTCGGAGAAGGGCTTCTCCCTCGGTCGCTTCGACCCGGCCTATCTGTCGCTCAACCCCGTCGCCGTGGTGCGGCAGGGCGGGCGGATCGTCGCCTTCGCCAACCTGCTGCCCGGCACGGACCGGGTGGCCGTGGACCTGATGCGCTTCACGCCCGACGCCCCTCCCGGCGTCATGGACTATCTGTTCGTGCGCGCCATCCAGTGGGCCGGGGCTCAGGGCTATCCCGTCCTCGATCTGGGCATGGCTCCGCTGTCGGGGCTGGAGGATCGCCGCCTCGCGCCGGTCTTCGCCCGCGTCGGGGCGCTGGTCTTCGAGGAAGGCGGGGCCCTCTACGGCTTCGCGGGCCTGCGGGCGTGGAAGTCGAAATTCGGCCCGGATTGGCGGCCGCGCTTCATCGCCGCCCCGGCCTCGACCCCGCTCGCCTTCGCCCTGCTGGACGTGGCCCTGCTGACCAGCGGCGGCTGGCGCGGCATGCTGGGCCTGAATGCGAAAAGGGCGGACCCTGCGGCCCGCCCTTCAAGTGCTTCGGCTGTCGCGGAAGACTAGTCTTCCTTCACGCGGCGCTTGCGGAACGAGGGGTTCAGCACGGCCTTGCGCAGGCGGATCGACTTCGGCGTCACTTCCACCAGCTCGTCGCTTTCGATGTAGGCGATGGCCTGTTCCAGCGACGGACGGCGCGGCGGGGTCAGGCGCACGGCCTCGTCCTTGCCCGAGGCGCGGACGTTGGTCAGCTGCTTGCCCTTGATCGGGTTGACGTCCAGGTCGTCGCCGCGCGAGTTCTCGCCGATGATCATGCCCTGATAGGTCTTCTCGCCGGCGCCGACGAACATCACGCCGCGGTCTTCCAGGTTCCACAGGGCGAAGGCCGCCGTGTCGCCGTCCGAGTTCGAGACCAGCACGCCCTTCAGGCGGCCTTCGATGGGACCCTTGTGCGCCTCATAGTGGCTGAACACGCGGTTCAGCACGCCCGAGCCGCGCGTGTCGGTCAGGAACTCGCCCTGGTAGCCGATCAGCGAACGCGACGGACACATCAGCTGGATGCGGGTCTTGCCCGCGCCCGACGGGCCCATGTCCTTCAGCTCAGCCTTGCGGGTCGACAGCTTCTCGATGACCACGCCGGTGTACTCGTCGTCGACGTCGATCATGACGTCCTCGATCGGCTCCAG
>Ga0055536_1001335_pt1 | contig 15032 bp, 9 predicted proteins | sample AraplaCvi_mLB_r2_FD_55037 | JGI IMG/M metagenome (GOLD analysis project Ga0055536, IMG submission 55037) | Arabidopsis root microbial communities from North Carolina, USA - plate scrape MF_Cvi_mLB_r2 | ecosystem: Host-associated > Plants > Roots > Endosphere | place: USA: North Carolina...
GATGTTCGCGGTGGTGGCCTCGGCCGTGCTGGCCGTGAGCCGCGTCTGGATGAAGCCGAAGGCCACGCAGTTCACCGTGACGTTCATGCGGCCCCACTCCTTGGCCAGCGTCTGCGTCATGCCCACGATGCCGGCCTTGGCGGTCGCGTAGTTGGCCTGCCCCGCATTGCCGAAGAGCCCGGCCACCGACGAGATGTTGACCACCTTGCGCACCACGCGCCGGCCCACTTCGCCCTCGGTTTTCGCCAGCGCGCGGATCACGGGCTGCGCGGCGCGCAGGATGCGAAACGGCGCCGTCAGGTGCACGTCGATCATGGCGTACCACTGCTCGTCGGTCATCTTCTGCACCACGCTGTCCCAGGTGTAGCCGGCGTTGTTGACGATGATGTCCAGGCCCTTGAATTCGTTCACCGCCGTGCCGACGAAGCGCTCGGCGAAGTCCGGTGCCGACACGCTGCCGACGCAGGCCACCGCCTGCCCGCCCGCGGCGCGGATGGCCTGCACGGTCTCCTCGGCCGGTGCGGCGTCGAGGTCGTTGACGACGACGCGTGCGCCTTCGCTGGCGAGCTTCAGGGCGATCGCGCGGCCGATGCCGCGGCCCGAGCCGGTGATGAGGGCGACCTTGCCTTCGAGTTTGGGTGTCATGTCTCTTCTCTCTTCTTTCTTTCGTTCGTTCAAGGGGTCAGCGCAGCGCCACCAGGGCTTCGCCCGCGATGCGCGTCTGGCCGTGCTGGTTGGCGCTGAGCACTTCCACGCGCACGCAGCGCTCACCGTTGTGCTCCAGCTTCTCGACCACGCGGCCGGTGCAGCGCACGGCATGGCCCAGGTGCGTGATGCCCTGGAAGCGCACGTCGAAGCGGCGCAGCTGCGCCTGCGGCACCCACAGCGTGAGCAGCCGGCCGAGCCAGGCCATGCCCAGCATGCCCTGCGCGAACACGTCGGGCATGCCGGCCTTGCGCGCGAAGTCGGTGTCGATGTGGATCGGGTTGTGGTCGCCCGAGGCGCCCGCGAAGAGCGCAAGCGTGGTGCGGTTCACCGGCGGGAGTTGCAGCGCGGGAAGTTCGTCGCCGACCTGGACGGTGTCGTAGCGGAGGGTCATCGCAGGTTCTTTCTTCAGTGGCGGCAGACGATGATCGTGCGCAGCTCGGCCACGAGTTCGTCGCGCTGGTTGGTGGCACGCGAGGTCTTCACGACGAACTCGAGTGCGCCGTTCTTCTTGTCGTAGATGTCGCTGATGGTCGAGCGCACCGTCACCGTGTCGCCCACGCAGGCGGGGCGGTGGTAGCTGAAGCTCTGCTCGCCGTGCAGCAGCTTGGACAGCGGAATCTTCAGGTCGGTCAGCAACTGGTCCGAAGCGCCCGAGTCCAACTCGGCCGCGAACAGGAAGGTCGGCGGCGCCGGCAGGTCGGGGTAGCCGGCGTCGCGCGCGGCGGCGGCATCGGTGTAGACCGGATCGGTCTCGCCGATGGCCTTGGCGAAGAACTGCAGCCGGCTGCGCTCGATGGGCAGCACCGACGCGGGCAACTCGTGGCCGATCCATTTCTTGTCGATCATGGGTGGCCCTGTCCTCAGACGCGTTCGTACAGGGTGACCACGCAGGCGCCGCCCAATCCGAGGTTGTGCTGCAGCGCCATCCGCGCGCCTTCGACCTGGCGCTTCTCCGCCGTGCCGCGCAGCTGCTGAACCAGCTCCGTGCATTGCGCGAGCCCCGTCGCGCCGAGCGGATGGCCCTTCGACAGCAGCCCGCCCGACGGATTGGTGACGACCTTGCCGCCGTAGGTGTTGTCGCCATCGACCACGAACTTCTCCGCGCCGCCGACCGGGCACAGGCCCAGCGCTTCGTAGCTGATGAGTTCGTTGTGCGCAAAGCAGTCGTGCAGCTCGACCACGTCGATGTCCTGCGGGCCGACACCGGCCGCGTCGTAGACCTTCTGCGCGGCTTCCTGCGCCATGCTGAAGCCGACCACCTCGCGCATGTCGCGCGCCTCGAAGGTGATGGCGCGGTCGGTGGTCATGGCCTGCGCCTTGATGCGCACGCTGCGGTCCAGCCCGTGGCGTTCGGCGAAGCGCGGCGAGCAGACGATGGCGGCCGCCGCGCCGCAGGTCGGCGGGCAGGCCATGAGCCGCGTCATCACGCCGGGCCACATGACGGGCGCAGCCATCACCTCGTCTTCGGTGACGACGGTGCGAAACAGCGCCACCGGGTTGTTCGACGCATGGCGGCTGGCCTTGGCGCGGATCTTCGCGAAGGTCGACATCTGCGTGCCGTACTGCTGCATGTGCGCCAGGCCTGCGCCGCCGAAGTAACGCAGCGCCAGCGGCACCTGCTCGTTGCCGACCAGCTCGTCGGTGATCGACTCGAAGTGATCGAACGGGCTCGGGCGGTCGTTGAACACCGCGCCCAGCGCGCCGGGGCTCATGTGCTCGAAGCCCAGCGCCAGCACGCAGTCGGCCGCGCCGCTGGCCACGGCCTGGCGCGCCAGGAACAGCGCGGTGGAGCCGGTGGAGCAGTTGTTGTTGACGTTGACGACCGGGATGCCGGTCATGCCGACTTCGTACAGCGCGCGCTGGCCGGCGGTCGAATCGCCGTACACGTAGCCGACGTAGGCCTGCTGCACCAGCTCGTAGCCGATGCCGGCGTCTTTCAAGGCGGCGTTGGTCGCGTGCGCGGCCATCTGCGGGTAGGGCTGGTTCGCGCCCGGCTTGGTGAAGGGGATCATGCCGACACCGACGACGTAGACATCCTGGCTCATGAGGGGCTCCTGAAATGAATGAATGGAAAGTAAGAGAGAGTTCGAAAACCGTCAGGCTACGCTTCGTTGGCGCCCTTGCCAAAACGGTTCGCGCAGGCGGGTCTTGAGCACCTTGCCCGCACCCGACAGCGGCAGCGCCTCGACCACCGCCACGCTGCGCGGGCATTTGTAGTTCGCGATCAGCGCCTTGCAATGCGCGATGAGTGCGTCGGCCGCCAGCTGCTGGCCCGGCTTGAGCACGAGCACCGCATGCACGGCCTCGCCCCACTCCTCGCTGGGAATGCCGATGACCGCGCAGGCCGCCACGGCCGGATGCTGGTTGATGGCGTTCTCGACCTCGGCCGAATAGATGTTCTCGCCGCCGCTGATGATCATGTCCTTCAGGCGGTCGACCACGAAGATGTAGCCGTCGTCGTCCATGTACGCGCCGTCGCCCGTGTGCATCCAGCCGCCGCGCACGGCCGCGGCGGTCTGCGCGGGCTGGTTCCAGTAGCCCTGCATCACGTTGGGGCCGCGCACCGCGACCTCGCCCACGGTGCCGCGCGGCACCTCGACGCCCTCGCCGTCGACGATGCGCACCTCGGTGCAGTAGCTGGCGCGGCCGGCCGAGCGCAGCTTGCCCCGGCGCTGGCCTTCGGCCGTGTGGTTGCGCGCGGGGTTGACGGTGGCCAGCGGCGACAGCTCGGTCATGCCGTAGGCCTGCACGAAGTCCACGCCCGGAAAGGCGGCCATCGCGCGGGTCAGCACCGCCTCCGAGATCGGCGAGGCGCCGTAGGTGATGCACTTCAGGCTGCTGAGGTCGCGCGGCTCGTGCATCGCCGGATGGTCCACCAGCATCTGGATCATGGTGGGCACCAGCAGCGCGTGCGTGACGCGGTCTTGCTCGATGGCGTTCAGCACCGCCTCGGGACTGAAGGCCGGAATGATCGCGTGCGTGTTGCCCTCCAGCCAGTGCGGCGCGGCCAGGCCCATGTCGGCCAGGTGGAACATCGGCGCGGCATGCAGGTAGCAGCCCTCGGGCGAGGCCAGGCCCTCGGCGTGCAGGGCCAGCCCCGAGCTGCCCATGTTGGTGTGGCTCAGCATCACGCCCTTGGGAAAGCCGGTGGTGCCGCCGGTGTAGAAGATGCCCGCCAGGTCGTCGTCGCAACGGCCGGCGTCGGGCACGGGCGAGGCGGCATCCAGCAGTGCCTCGTAGCCGAGCATGCCGGGCGGCGTCGGGCCGTCGCCGCAGTAGATCACCTCGCGCAGGCTGGTGGCCTGCCCGCGCATCTGCTCGACCACCGGGCGGAAGGTGTCGTCCACCAGCAGCAGCGTGGAGCCCGAGTCGTCCAGCGAGTACAGAATTTCGGCCGCCGACCAGCGGATGTTGCAGGGGTTGAGCACGCCGCCGCCCCAAGGCACGGCCATCTGGTATTCGAGGTAGCGCGCCGAGTTGAGCGCCAGCATGGCGACGCGGTCGCCCGCCTGCATGCCGAGCCCCTGCAGGGCGCTCGCCAGGCGCGCGACGCGCTCGGCATACGCACGAAAGCTCAGGGTGCGGCCGGCGGCGCGCACGGCGATCCGGCCGGGGTGCTGCTGCACGCTGCGGTGCAGCGACTGGGTCAGGTACATGGCGGTTGTCTCCGTTCGGTTCTTGTGTAGGCGCATGGTAGAAACCGCGCCGTGCCGCGGCGATTGCGCTTCGCATCGCCCGCATGGCAGAAAACCTCAATCGACACCCGCGCCGCCACCGGGTCTGATCCGCTCACGCATGCTGCAACCGCCCGTCACCATCCCGATCGTGTTCGTCCAGGGCATGCTCTCGGGCGTGCGCGCGCGCGGCGACGACGCGCCGATCTGCATCGACACCGCGTTGCAGGACGCCGGCATTGCCCCCGCCCTGCTCGACGCGCCGGGCGCGCGTGTCACGGCCGAGCAGTACGTGGCGCTGTTCGCGCTGCTGATGGAGCGGCTGGACGACGAGGCCCTGTGCTTCCTGTCGCGCCGCCTGCGCTGCGGCAGCTTCGCGCTCATGACCCGCGCCACGATGGGTGCCCCCACGCTCGAAGTGGCGCTGCGGCGCGTGGCCCGCACCTTCAGCCTGCTGCAGGACGACCTCGAGATGGTGCTGCTGCACGAAGGGCCGCTCGCGGGCTTCGGCCTGCGGGTGCAGGGCATGCCGAGCGCGCCGCTGAACTTCCTGCACGAGCTGATGCTGCGCGTGTACTGGCGGCTCTTTGCCTGGCTGCACGGCGGGCGGCTGACGGCGCGCCGCTTCGACTTCGGCTTCGAGCAGCCGCCCTACGCGGCGCGCTACAACAAGGTGTTTCCCGCGCCGCTGCAGTTCGGCCAGCCGCTGTCGGCCGTGTGGTTCGACGCGAGTGCGCTGGCCACGCCGATCCGCCGCGACGCGCGGGCCATGCGCGACTTCCTGGCCGCCGCGCCGGCCCACGTGATCCTGCCGCCGCTGGGCGAACTGGCCGTGAGCGCGCGCGTGCGCACCGTGCTGCAACAGCACCGCCCGGCCTGGGCCGACCTGGCCACGGCCGCGCGCAGCCTGCACATGTCGGTGAGCACCCTGCAGCGCCACCTGGCCACCGAGGGCACCTCGTTCCAGTCGCTCAAGGACCAGCTGCGGCGCGACGTGGCCATCGTGCGCCTGAACACCAGCACCGTGCCACTGGCGGCGCTGGCCGAGGAGCTGGGCTTCTCGGACAGCGCGGCGTTCCAGCGCGCGTTCAAGACCTGGACCGGCGGGGCGCCGGGGTCGTACCGGCGGCGTCCTGGACCCGACCCCGAGGCCTGAAGCTACCCGCCTACCACTTGACCCGCACGCCGAGCGAGCCGTTGATCGAGCTCTTCACCTTGGCATCGCCACCCGAGGACCACAGCTTGCCGACTTCGCCGTACAGGCTGGTCGCCTGGCTGAGCGCGAGCGTGAAGCCGCCTGCGAGTTCGGTGCTGGTGCCGCCGATCGGCGCCGCGATGTCGGTCGTGGTCGCGCCGTTCACGAAGCGCGCGATGTCCGTGCCGCTCGAGGTCTTGTAGACGTTGACGCGGCCGTAGGGCTGCAGCACGCCCAGGCCGGTGTCGAGCTGGCCCTTGACCCGCACGCCTGCGCGGGCGATCCAGCCGCTGTCGGCCTGCGGCTGCGCGATGGCACCGACGATGGCCGAGTTGCCCAGGTCCATGTGGTGATGGATCAGCTGCAGCTGCGGCTCGATGCGCCAGCCGCTGCCGCCGATCGCGAAGGCCTGCCCCACTTCGATCGAGCCCAGCAGGCTGTTCCCCTTGCCGCCCACGCCCGCGCCGAGCATCGGCTCGACCGTGTAGCGGTGACGGCCCGACTGCATCACGGCGTCGGCATAGAAGCCGCTGTCGGCGGTGTAGGTGCCGTACACGCCGACGTACTGGCTGCGCAGGTCGTTGCGGCCCACCGCGAGGTGGCGGATGCCGCTGGCAAAGCCGCTCACGCGCGCATCGCCGTCGAGCTGGCCGACGTACAGGCCGGCGCGCCAGTTCGGCGTGGCGAGCAGGTCGGTGCCGGCCTGGAAGCCGGTGAGGCGCCCCTTGCTGGTGGGAGAGACGGTGCCGCCTTGCTGGATGTCGATGTCGGTGGAGAGCACGCGGGCCCAGGCGCGGCGGTCCGATCCGGTCGGTGTGCCCTTCACATCGTCGTCGCCCACGCGCTTGCGCACGTCGCCCAGCATCGCGAGGTTGCCCTGGCGCAGCTGGCCCGGCAGCGCGGCGTACAGCGCGGCTTCCGGGCGGTAGGTGACGACGGGCAGGCCCACCGGCTGACCCGGCGCCACCGCGTCGGTGGTGGAGCGCAGGTACCAGTTCTCGCCCCCGCCGCCCGCATCGGCGGCGTGCAGGCGGTACTCGTAGGCGCCTGCGTCGACGTGGCCGCCGGCCAGCGAGAAGGCGTCCTTCGTGGTCTGTGCGGTGGTGGTCGCGCCGTTCTGTGCGGTGATGACCTCGATGCCGTTGCCGCTGGTGAGTGCGCCCAGGCCGCCGAGGTTGCTGATCTGCACCTGGGTCTTGCCGCTGGCGACAGCGCTGGGGCCGTCGAGCACGAGGCGGTCGGAGGGGCCGGTGCCGTTGAGTGCCGTGCTCAGTTTGAGCACGCCGTTGTTGCCAACGTAGGCGCCCTTGACGGTCAGCGTCGTACCTGCGGTCACAGCGGCCAGCGACACGGTGCCGCTGTTCGCCAGCGATGCCACGGTCTGATTGAAGCCCGCCAGGTCGAGCGTGGCACCTGTGGCCACGCTGTGCGCAGAAGCCGCGCTCAGCGTGTTCACCGCGCCGGCCTTCAACGTGCCCTGCGCCACGTTCGTCGCCCCGGTGTAGGTGTTGGCGCCCGACAGCGTCAGCGTGCCCGTGCCCTGCTTGGTGATGAATCCACCGCCGCTGGTGGCACCGCTCAGCGTGCCGCTGAACGCACCGGTGTCGATGATCGGGTCGTTGTTGCCCGTCAGCTTGATCGTGTTGGCGATCGTCAGGCCGTCCGCGCTGAAGCCCAACGTGGTGTCGTCGTCCATCGAGAGCGTGCCGGTGCCCAGCGCCTGGTTGTGGCCCACGTTCAGGCGGCCCTGGCGCAGCGCCGTGCCGCCGGTGTGGGTGTTCTCGCCCGACAACGTGAGCGTGCCCGTGCCGACCTTGACGAGCGAGCCACCGACGCCGGAGATCACGCCCGAGATTTCGGTGTCGGTGTTGAGAGCGCCCGTTGTCAACGCCTTGGCGCCAAGCAGCACGCGGCCCGCCCCTTCCAATGCGCCGATGCTCGTACCGGCAGCCGCGAGTCGGGCGATGCGAACCGTGCCGCCCGCCTTGTTCACCACGCGCGCCTGAGCGGCCGTCGCGTCGTGCTGCATGTCCAACGTGCCGCGGTCCTCGTTGACGATCGTCGCCTGCCCGGCCGAGCCCTTGTCCCAGAGGTTGGTCCAGCCGCCGGCGAAGTTGGTGATGTGGGCCTTGCCTGCGGTGGCGTCGAACGAGACCGTGACCTGGCCACCCCGGTTCTCGATGGTGGCGTTGCCCGCTGTCGCGTTGCCGCGGAATTCGATCGAGCCGGTGGCGCCCGCGACGAGCATCGCGTTGCCAGCCGAGGCGTTGTCCTGGAACTGGACGAAGCCGCCGCTGGCCTGCGGAACATTGCCCGCCGTGATCTGCAGGCTTTCCGCCTGCGCACTGCCGCTGAAAAACAAGCCAGCGCCGCCGCTCACCGACACCGGGCCGGTTCCGACCGCGCCGGTGGCGCCCACGTTCAAACTGCCGCCATCGACCTGCGTGCCACCCTTGTAGCTGTTGGCCGCGGTGAGCAGCAGCTCGCCGCCGCCGATCTTGCGCAGGCTGCCCGCGCCGCTCATCGTGCCCGCGAAGCTGCCGCTGGCCACCTGGTCGAAGGCCACCCGGGCGTCATTGACGATGGGGCCGCGCAGGCTGGTGGTGTCGCCCTGCAGCGTGCCGGCGCGCACGAGCGTTCCGCCGGCGTAGGTGTTGGCGCCCTTCAGGACCAGCGTGCCCAGGTCGTCCTTCGTGAGGCCGCCCGCGCCGGTCAGCACCGACGCGATGGTGGCCTGCATCTGCGCCCCCGAGGCCGTGCCGTCGCCGACCTTGATGACGGTGTTGGCGTTGCCCAGCGTCAGCGCGTCGCCGGTGACGAGATAGCCACTGGTGGAGAACTGCGCGCCATCGATGCTGATGGCGCCGCCGGTGTTGTCCACCCGGACCGTGCCGGCCGCGCCGCCGAACAGCGCGAACTGGTTCTGCTGCCAGCCGGTGTTGGTCTTGCCGTTGGCGCCGGTCCAGCTGTCGGACGGGTCGTTGAGGGTGGAGTTGCCGAGGCGCCAGGTGCCGGAGCCGCCGCTGATCGTGCCGTCGTTGTAGGTGGAAGCATCGCCGCCCGCACCGTCCCAGAAGCCGAGCGACACGCCCTTGCTGTTGATCAGGTTGATCTCGCCCAGCACCGACGACTGCACGTGCAGGTCGCCGGCCGCCGTGCCTGCGGGCGCTGTGCCGATGTTCAGGCCGTTGTCGATCAGCGAACCGGTGTAGCTGATCAGGCGGTACAGGCCGGGCCCGAAGGTGCCGCCGGGGGCCTCTGCCACGTTGAGCGTGCCGTCGAGCACCAGGCCGCCGTTGACCTTGACGAGGTCGTTGAGCGGGCCGCCCGTCACGCCCGCCTGGCCCAGTTCGTAGCGCAGGAAGGCGCCGGGGTCGAAGCGCAGCATGCCGGTGGTCAGCGTGCCGAGGTTGCTGCCCGGTGCGAGCGTCGCGCCGTTGGCGATGGTGACCTGGCCCGCGATGCTGCCGCCGCCGCTGAGCGTGGCGCCGCTCTTGACCTGCACGGTGCTCGTGCCCGTGGCGCTGCCGGTGGTGTTGTTCACGCGCAGCGTGCCGGCGTTGACCTCGGTCGCGCCGCTGTAGGTGCTGGCGCCCGTCAGTTCCAGCACACCCGCGCCGTTCTTGGACAGGGTGCCGCTGCCGCTGATGCTGCCTGCGTAGCTCAGGCTGCCCGCACGGTCGAAGACCAGGTCGCCGTCATTGCTGATGTTCCCCGCGATGCTGCCGGTGGTGCCACCCGCGCCGATCTGCAGGCCGTTGCCGACCACGACGGTGGTCGTGCCCGTGAAGGTGTTGTCGCCGGTCAGGGTCAGCTTGCGCGCGCCCTTCTGCAGGAGGCTGCCGGAGCCGCTGATGTTGCCGGCGAAGGTGGTGTCGGCGCTGCGGTTGAACACCAGCGCGGCGTTGTTGGCGATGTGGCCGAGGATGCTGCCGCTGTCGCGGACCTCCAGCGTGCCGCTGTCGATGGTCGTGCCGCCGGTGTGCGTGGCGTTGCCGGTGTAGACCAGCGTGCCCGCGCCGGTCTTCGTCACGTTGCCGCTGCCGGTGATGTGGCCCGCGAAGGCCGCTTCGTTCGATCGGTTGAAGACCAATGCCGCGTTGTTGGTGACGTTGCCGGTGATGCTGCCGACCGTGCCGCCGTCGCCGATCTGCAGGGTGCCGCCGTCGATGGTGGTGCCACCGGCGTGCGTGGCGCTGCCGGTGTAGACCAGCGTGCCCGTGCCGGTCTTCGTCACGCTGCCGACGCCGCTGATGTTGCCCGCGAAAGCGATGCCGTTGGCGCGGTTGAAGACCAGCGCCGCGTGGTTGGTGACGTCGCCGGTGATGCTGCCGTTGTTGCCGCCGCTGCCGATCTGCAAGGTGCCAGCGCTGACCGTCGTGCCGCCGATGTAGGTGTTCGGGCCCGAGAGCGTCAAGGTGCCCGAGCCCTCCTTGACCAGCGAGCCCGTGCCGTCGATGCTGCCTGCGAAGGTGGTGCTGGCGTTGGCCGACCCGACGGTCAGGGTGGCGCTGCCCAGTTGAACGGCGCCCCCTGTGCCCGACAGGCTCGATGCACGCAGGTTGAAGCTGCCCAGGTCCAGCACGCCGCCAAGCAGGGTGTACGCCGTGTTCTGCGACAGGGCCGATGCGGCGCCGGAGCGCAGCGTGCCGCCGCGAACGGTGGTGCCGCCCTGGTAGGTGTTGCTGCCCGAGAGCGTGACCGTGCCGGTGCCCCATTTCGTCACGTCGCCCGAGCCGCTGATGGCGCCGGAGAAGGTGCTGCTGTCGGTGCGGTCGAAAGCCAGCGTGCCGTTGTTGACCACGTTGCCGATGAGGCTGCCGCCGTCGCCGATCTGCAGCGTCCCCGCGCTGATGGTCGTGCCGCCGGTGTAGGTGCTGGCGCCCGTCAGGGTCAGCGTGCCCGCCGTCGTTTTCACGAGCTGGCCCGTGCCGGTGATCGCGCCCGAGAACGCGCCGGACTCTACCGTCGTGGTCTGGGTCGGGCCGTTGCCGGTCCGGGTGTTCAGCGTTCCGGCGCCCTGCAGGTTGCGGAGGGTGACATTAGAGCCGTTCAGGTCGAGCGTGGCGCCAGTGTCCACCGTGGTGGAAGCCACGTTGGACAAGAAGAAACCAAGGAAAAAGACGTCTGCCGCCTGCAGCGTGCCGCCGGCCACGACGATCGCAGCATCCGAAAAGAGGCTGCCTCCGCCGCCGCCACTCAGACGGATGGTGCCGTTTTCGGCGGCGCTGCCAAAGACGACAGTCGCCCCGGCGCCCAGGTTCAGGGCACCGCCGATACCGAACGCCCGGCCACTGGCGGCAGCCACTGTGCTTCGCTGACCGCCGGCGAAGTCCAGGCGGTTGGTCAGGTGGAGACTCGAGGTGGCGGTCAGCTTGCCGCCGTCGAGCGTGACCGTACCGGCGCCCAGCGCGCCGGCCGTGCCGATCTGCAGCGTGGTGCCTGTCTTGATCGTGGTTCCGCCGGCGTACGTGTTGGGACCGCCCAGCGCCAGCGTGCCGCCGCCGTCGGCCGTGAGGCTGCCGGGGCCGGAGATGACGCCGTTCATCGCCAACTGCGCGGGCGTCGCGCCACTGCCGTCGACGGTGATCGCGAGGTTGCCCGTGGGCAGGAACGCGCCTGTCAGCGTCCACCGGCTGCCGCTGGCGGCCTGGATGCTCGAGAAGCCCTGGAACGCGTCGTCCTCGATGTTCGTACCTTCCAGGCGCAGCGTGTTGCCCGTGCCCTGGGCGACCACGCCGCCGTTGAGCACGGAGCCTGCCTGGAGCGTGAGCGAGTTGTTGCTGCCGCCCAGCTGGAGCGAATTAGCGCGGGTCACCCCGTCGCCTGCGAGTCCACCGGAAATGATGCCGCTGTTGACGATGGTGAGATTGCTGCCGACGATGCCCGCGCCGCCCTGCGCATACGCACCCAGTTGCGTGCCGCCCTGCGCGCCGCCTTCACCGTTGCCGCCGGCACCGCCATAGACCGTCACGTTCACAATCGGATGGGTTCCTCGGGCGGCCAGGCCCTTGCCGCCGTTGCCGCCCGCGATTGAGCCGGCGTTGGTGATCGTCACGCCGCCCACAGGCACCACCAGCACGCCTGCGCCGCCGCCGCCGCCAGTCCCCTTCAGGGACGAAGTGCCTGTGAACGCATCGCCGCCGTTGCCGCCATCGCCGCCGAGGAGCGCCCCCGTCGTCTTGACTTCGAATGATTGGGTGGCGAGCACACTGCCACCACCGCCGCCGCCGCCTGCACCGCCAGGGTCTATTGAGCCGGCGTAGCCGCCGGTCCCCCCGTTGCCGCCGCTACCGGCCTTGATCAAGGTGGTGACAGGCGCGGCGCCGGTCCGGGCGGAACCGCCGCCGCCGCCGCCACTGCCGTCGAGCCTGTCCGGGTTGTTGCCGCTCGACGCCGCAGCCCCGTTCGTTCCGTTGGCACCGAGGGCGCCCCCGGCGGCACCCGCGGCGGACTGATCGCCCTGCCCCCCATGACCGCCTTCACCGGTCGTGCTGTTGCCCGCCGTGTGCCCCGCGCCATAGCTGCCGTTGATAAGGAAACCCCCTCCGCCCCCATCGCCCCCCGCGAACGACGCCGCGGCCAGCATCAGCAGAAACGCCGCGCCCGCCGCCCGCGCCACCGCCCGGCGGCTCTTCTTGCCGCGGGCGTGGGTGTTCTCGGAAACAGCCACCCAGGCCCCCAACGACGAGTTCCAGAGGCTGCGATGTGCTTTGTTCATGGGGAGAAAAACCTTGAAATAAGAGGCCGGACGCACCAGAAATGGGCAAACCGTCAGGAAACGTTTATTTTTGTAAATAATTTGTTTCTCACCCATCACCGAAACTAGTTATTCATGCACCCCGCTGCCTTGCTGGGTTTTCGGAAACTTCCGTACGTCCAGCAATCCGGCGCGACAATCCGCCGCATGGCTTCCGCACCCGACCTCCCTCCCCTTAACCGCCAGTTCGTCGCCCACTTCGGCGAAATGGGCAGCAAGTGGGGCATCAACCGCACCGTCGGCCAGATCTACGCGTTGATCTTCCTGTCGGAGCGCGCGCTCAATGCCGACGAGATCGCCGAGATGCTGGAGTTCTCGCGCTCCAACGTGAGCATGGGTTTGAAGGAGCTGCAGGCCTGGCGCCTCGTGCACCTGCGCCACCACGCGGGCGACCGGCGCGAGTACTTCGAGGCGCCGAAGGACGTGTGGGAAATCTTCCGCGTGCTGGCCGAGGAGCGCCGGCGCCGCGAGATCGAGCCCACGCTCTCGATGCTGCGCAACGCGCTGCTCGAATCGCCCACGAGCGACGCCGAGCGCCACGCGCAGGCCCGCATGCGCGAGATGCACGACCTGATCGACCGGCTGATGAAGTGGTTCGACGACGTGCAGCGCCTGGCGCCCGAGACTGCGATGCAGCTCATGGGCATGGGCGCGACGGTGACGAAGGTGCTGACGCTCAAGGACCGCCTCACGGGCGGTGCGTCGAAGAAGAGCAAGGGCCCCGCGGGCGAAACCTGAGTCGCGCCGCGAGGCTGAGGGAACGGACGGGGCGCTACGCCCTCACAGCCGTTCCTGCCCCTACGGGGCTTCCGGCGTGCCGAGCTTTTCCTTGCGGATGGCCTCGTCGTCCATCAGCTCGTACCACATGGCGTTGAGCACGGCGAAGGCGGCGGCCAGCGGCAGGCCGAGGATCCAGGCGAAGTACCACATGTCTTTTTCCTTCCCGTTTCAGTAGGCGTGTCCGCTCTCGTCGCGGATGGCTTGCTCGTCGACCTTGCCCCACAGCACGTGGTAGACCCAGGTGGTGTAGGCCACGATGATCGGGATGAAGATCGCGGTGACCACCAGCATGATGAACAGCGTCAGATGGCTCGACGACGAATCCCACACCGTGAGGCTGGCGCGCGGGTCGATCGACGAGGGCAGGATGAACGGGAACATCGACGCGCCCACGCTCAGGATGATGCCGGCGATGCCCAATGCCGCCGTGAGCAGCGCAAACCCCGGCCGGCGCAGCACCAGCCCGAGCAGCGCGCCCAGCGTGCCGACGAAGCCCGCCGCCGGCGCGGCGATGGTCCAGGGGTGCGCCGCGTAGTTGCCCATCCAGGCGCCGGCATGCAGCTCCACTGTCTTGAGCATCGGGTTCGACGGGCCCACCGCGTCGACCACGCTGCTGATGCGAAAGCCCCCGATGCCCATGGCCAGCCACACGCCGGCCAGCGCGTAGAACACGAGCGTGAGCACGGCCGCGACCATGCCGTAGCTGCGCGCACGCTCGGCCACCGGGCCGGCGGTCTTGAGCAGCAGCCAGGCCGCGCCGTGCATCACCAGCATCGCCACCGACACCAGCCCGCAGAGGATGGCGAAGGGGTTCAGCAGGCCGAAGAAGCTGCCGTCGTAGAAGATGTGCATGTCGGCGCCGAAGCGGAACGGCACGCCCTGCAGCACGTTGCCCACGGCCACGCCGCAGATCAGCGCGGGCACGAAGCCGCTGAAGAACAGCACGCCGTCCCAGCGCGCGCGCCACTGCGGCGACTCGCGCTTGCTGCGGAACTTGAAGGCCACCGGCCGCAGGATGAGCGCCGACAGGATCACGAACATCGCCAGGTAGAAGCCCGAGAACGACACGGCGTACAGCTGCGGCCAGGCCGCGAAGACGGCGCCGCCGCCCAGGATGAGCCACACCTGGTTGCCCTCCCACACCGGGCCCACGCTGTTGATGACCACGCGCCGTTCGATGTCGTTGCGCGCCGCAAAGGGCAGCAGCATGCCGGCGCCCAGGTCGAAGCCGTCAGTCACCGCGAAGCCGACCAGCAGCACGCCGATCAGCAGCCACCAGATGAAGCGCAGGGTGTCGTAGTCGAGGAGTGTGTGGAGGATCATGCGGCGCTCCCGGTCGAGGCAGAAGAGGAAGACGTGGCGGCACGCGCCGGCGGAATGTGCGAGCGCGCATCACCCTCGGTGGGCGCATGCTCGACCTCGGGGCCCTTGCGGATGGCCTTGAGCATCAGCTTCATCTCGATGATGAGCAGCGTGGTGTAGATCGCGATGAAGCCCGCGAGCGTGATCAGCAAGGTCGTCACGCCCAGGTTCGACACGGCCACCGCGGTCGGCAGCACGCCCTCGATCACCCAGGGCTGGCGGCCGAACTCCGCCACCAGCCAGCCGGACTCGATGGCGATCCACGGCAGCGGAATCGCCCACACCGCGACCTTCAGCAGCCAGCGGTGGCGGTCGAGCGCACGGCGCGCCGACAGCACGAAGAAGGTGCCGGTCAGCAGGATCAGCAACATGCCGATGCCCACCATCACGCGGAACAGCCAGAACAGCGGCGCCACCTGCGGCACGGTGTCCCACGCGGCCTTGGCGATCTGCTCATCGGTGGCCTGGCGCGGGTCGTCCACGTAGCGCTTGAGCAGCAGCGCGTAGCCCATGTTGATGCCGTTGTCCTCGAAGTCGCCGCGCACGCCCTGCG
>Ga0055536_1001350_pt1 | contig 14947 bp, 10 predicted proteins | sample AraplaCvi_mLB_r2_FD_55037 | JGI IMG/M metagenome (GOLD analysis project Ga0055536, IMG submission 55037) | Arabidopsis root microbial communities from North Carolina, USA - plate scrape MF_Cvi_mLB_r2 | ecosystem: Host-associated > Plants > Roots > Endosphere | place: USA: North Carolina...
TCCAGCCCGGCTTTGAGCATCTGGGCCACGCTGGCGCTGGAGTTGGCTGCATTGGGTCCGTTGTCCCACTCGATGGGCAGTGCCTCGAGTGCGGTCTTGGCNTGCCACCAGGTATCGGCCACGACGGCCACCGCGCTGTCGCCTACCGCCAGCACCTTCTTCACGCCNGGGCGCTTTTCAATCGCGGCGGCATTGAAGCTCTTGACCTTGCCGCCGAACACCGGGCAGTCCCTGATGGCCGCATTGANCATGCCGGGCAGTTTGAGGTCGGCGCCATAGACCTGCTTGCCGGTGACCTTGTCCTGGGTGTCCAGCCGGGCCAGTCGCTTGCCGACGATCTTCCAGTCTTTCGGGTCCTTGAGCGTGACTTCAGCGGGCGGTGTGATTTTGGCCGCCGCCACCGCGACCTTGCCGTATGTCAGCGTGCGGCCGGTGGGCGTGTGCGTGATGATGCTGCTGGCGGCGCGGCACTCGGATACCGGCGCCTTCCATTCATTNGCCGCGGCCTGCACCAGCATCATGCGCGCCGTGGCGCCGCCCTTGCGCACGTAGTCGTGCGACTCGCGTATACCGCGGCTGCCGCCGGTGGAGAAATTGCCCCATGCCCGGTTGCGCGCGAGGTTCTGCCCTGGCGTCGGGTATTCGGTGGTCACCTTGGCCCAGTTGCATTCCAGCTCTTCGGCCACGAGCTGCGCGAGGCCGGTCAGGCTGCCCTGGCCCATTTCAGAGCGCGCGATGCGGATGATCACCGTGTCGTCGGGGCGCACCACGACCCAGGCGTTGATCTCGGGTGAGTCGCTACCCTGGGCAGCAGCCTTGCCGGCAAAGGGAATATGGAAACCAACGATGAGGCCGGCCGATGCACCTGAAGCGAGGAAGCGGCGCCGTGACAGCCGGGGAGCGGCAAAGGAGGAGGTGGAGGGGGTGCTCATGTCGTGCTCCCGTCGGTGTGCTGGATGGCAAGCGCCGCGCTTTTGGTGTTGCCGCCCGAGGCCGCTACCTTGATGGCTGCACGGATGCGGTTGTAGGTGCCACAGCGGCAGATGTTGGTCATCGCCTCGTTGATGTCGGCATCCGTCGGGTTCGGCTTGGCCTTGAGCAGCGCGGCTGCGGCCATCACCATGCCGCACTGGCAGTAACCGCACTGCGGGACGTCCAGCGCGACCCAGGCTTTTTGCACCGGGTGCGAGCCGTCGGGCGACAGGCCTTCGATGGTCACGATTTTTTCCGTGGCACCGACGGTGGAGACTGGCCGCACGCAACTGCGTGTGGGCACACCGTCGATGTGCACCGTGCATGCGCCGCATGCCGCGATGCCGCAGCCGTATTTGGTGCCGGTCAGTCCCAGCTGCTCGCGCAGGACCCACAGCAGCGGTGTGTCGTCCTCCGCCTCAAACTCACGCACGGTACCGTTGACGTTCAGTTTTGCCATGGATGCGCTCCTCACTATTCAAGGAATGAAAGAACCGGGATGGGCTCGGCGATAGTAGCGCCGGTACATGTTGAATGCACCAGGGTCTGCGATACCTGACTAATGTGCTGACCCGGCGTGGTTCAAAAAGTTTGACCGGGTAAACCCTTGTGGTGATTGTTTGCTTCTCAGTGAACTTCCGCCAGCGGCAAGCCTGTGAAGGCCGCGTAGCCCTGCGCAGCCGGCCGCAATGCACCGGCGCTGCCGCGCGGCAGTGGTGCGAAGGGCATGGTGCTGATGTTGAGTGCGCCTTTCTTGACTTCCGCCTGCCAGGTGCCGGCCACCCGGCCGCCCAGCAGCAGCGCGGGGCGGAACAGGCCGTTGGGTGTCATGAGCTTGCCGGCGTGCGCGGTATCGATGATGGCTTTGCGGTCGGTGTAGCCCAGCACATACTCGTCAAAACCCGCCAGCAAATGCAGCGCCGGCTTGCCGCCCGGCTGCGCAGGCACTGATGCGGCCGGTGTGCGTTTGGACCACCACACGGTGTCGCCTTCAAACAATGCCTGCGAAAGGCCGGGCCCGGCCATTTCCAGCGCAGCCCTGGCTTCACCGGCAGCCAGCCCGGACCACCAGCTGAAGTCGGCCAGCGTGGCGGGGCCGTGGCTTGCGAAATAACGCTGGGCCAGTTTCTCCAGTGCCTTGTCGCGTGGCAGTTCGGGCTGCGGCGGCAGCCATTCATCGAGCAAGGTGTAGCGGGCCTGTTTACCCTGCGGATCGCCCAGGCAGATCAGCCCGGTCTGGGCCGCTCGGTACAGGATGCGCCCGCCGCGATAGCCTTCGGTGTCTATGCGGCGCCGCGCGAGCGCGGCAAAAAGCTCCTCGCGCGTCAGTTGCCGGCCGCCTTCAAGGCATTGGCGAATCGCCGGCAGGATTTTTCGGAAGGCCGCCTCATCGAGCTTGACCTCCCGGTAGGCCGCTGCGGTACGGGTCAGCAGCGCCGGCGCGGCCAGCGCCAGCAGCCAGCGCAGGTCGGCCGCGGCCACCAGGTGCAGCGTGCCGCGCAAGATCCAGCTGCGCACCACCTTGCGCCGGGCCAGCGCATCTTCCATCGCCGCATCGGTGACGGCTGCTTCGCCGGTGAAGCGCGAGCCGACGGCCCAGCGCGCATGGGCATACTCCTGTGCCTGCACCGCGCCCATCCATTGCACGGCCTGGTCGATGCGCTTGAAATCAGCCTGTCCTGAAGAAGGGCCTGCCAGGCGATGGCTGGCCAGCCGCAGTGCGATCAACTCCTGCCGCGAGATCTCGGCCATGCTCAGGCGATGCTTTCAAGCATGGCCAGCATGCGGCCCTGCCAGGCTTCGGGTGAGAAGCGCTCTCGCAACAGTGCCTGCGATGCGCGCACCATGGCTTCGCGCCGCGGCACGTCGGCCAGCAGTTCCGCGCAGGCCTGCGGCAGGTCCTGGAGCTCCGCCATCACCATGTGCACGCCGGGCACGATGCCGAAATCTTCCCAGCCTTCAAAGCTGTCGGACACCACGGCCGTGCCGGCGGCCCAGGTTTCAAAGGTACGGAACTGGTCGAAGTAGCGCAGTTGCGGATCGGCATGCACGTTGAGGTTGATGCGCGCGCCGGCGCGGCAAGCGTCGCGCGCCGCGCCCCACAGGCCGCTCCAGATGAACTCGGCTTTGAGTGGGGCCGGTGCTGCAAGGAAGAGGCGCTCGGCCTCGCGGCGCCTGGCCGTGTCGCCGCCCAGCATGACGATGTCGCCCGTCCTGTCCGCTTCAGGCAGCGGTGCGCGCACATGCCGCTGCGCCACCAGGTAGGGCAGGCGAAAGCTTGTGAGTGTCGGGAAGTATTGTGCGAGGTAGCGCTCTATGGATGCATCCATGGCCATCACGGCATGCAGGCCCGGTGCAATGGTGTCGAACAGTTCAGCCTTGTACCTGTGCACCGTGGCTGATGCGTCGCGCGTCAAGGGGTCGAACATCCAGAGCACGTGCTTGCCGTGCCGCGGCAGCCCACGCTTCGCGAAGCGTGGAAAGGCATAGATGCCGGCGATGAGCAGGTTGATGTCGCTGGGGCCTACATCGGGCAGCGGCGCTTCGGTGTTGTTGCCCATGTCGATGAACTCGACTTCGTGCCCGGCTTGCAACAGGACGTCCATCCACAGGCGCACGGCCCGGCCGAACAGGGTGTTTATGTCGGTATAGAGGTGGATTCTCAATGCGGTTCCGTTTTCTTTTTGCTTTGCCGCTTATAGCGCAATTTTGCTGCGCTCCCGGAAAGCGCAAGCGTGCGTCGGATGCCACCGCGTGTTCGACAAAAGGCCGGTGAAAAAAAAGGCGAGCGGCATTGACGGCCGCGATTGCCGAAAACTTTACATAGCCGACCGCATTTTTTGATGTCACGCCACATCAGGACAAGGCCGCGGACAGGTACATGCAGTAAGCCGTAGGTAGCAAGAAACCTGGAGAAGGCGACCACAAAGACAAGGCTGAGTCAAATTTTGTAAGTAACAAGGGTTCGTTGCCTAAAAAATAAGCAATCTCTCTGGCGCCGGCCCAATAGTTATTAGTTACTTTTTCTTGCTTGTATCAAGTTTCACAATTAGTTACTGTGAACTAATTCACGAAAAAAGCGATTTGAGTGGGCGTGAGTGGGGCAACTCAATCGGTGATTTGTAACTCTCGAACTTTGAGTGGGATGTAGCAATGAAGCGTACTGATGGTGCACGCATGCACGAGGTTCTTTTTTATGTCCTTGCCCTGCATTTCCTGCTTCCTGCTGCCGCTGAAGCGCAACAGCAGCCATCCACCATAGACCCGGGACGCCTTCGCGAACGCTTTGACATCCAGCCTGCCCCTGAGCAGGCATCACCAGCGCCACAACTCAAAAGCAAGGCCGCTGAGCCCCTGCCGGATTCGCTCAAGGCCATACGCGTCACGCTCAAGGAAATCCGTATCGAGAGCGCTACTGCCTTGCCCGGCAATGCATTGCAGGCGCGCGCGGACGGCTACATCGGGCGCGAAATCACGGGCAGCGACATCCTCGAACTGGCTTCTTCGCTCACCGTGATGTACCGCAACGCGGGCTACATTCTTTCGCTGGTCGTGGTGCCGCCCCAATCGCTCGCGGAAAGCACGCTGACGCTGCGCGTCGTTGAGGGCTATATCGATCGCGTGAACGTGCAGGCGGGGCCGGGCGTGAGCGCCCATGTGCAGGAACAGCTGATGCGCGTCGGCGAGAAGATCCAGGCCTCCAGGCCCCTCGAAAGCGCCGTGCTGGAGCGCTACCTTCTGATCGCCAATGATTTCCCCGGCGTGGAACTGCGTAGCGTGCTCGCGCCTTCGCAGTCGCCCGGCGCGGCCGACCTCACGCTGGCCGCTAATGTCAAAACGGTGGAAGGCTTTACCTCCATTGACAACTACGGCTCCAAATACCTGGGGCCGGGCCAGCTGACCCTGGGTGTTGTCGGGAACCAGCTGCTGGGCGTGAACGACCAGTGGCGTTTTGTCGGCGTGGGAACCGGCAATTCCGAAATGGCCTATACGCAGCTTTCCTACAGCCAGGTGGTGGGGGGTGAAGGCTTGCGGCTTTCGGCTGCCGTGTCCCGCGCCCGCACGCAGCCTGGCGATGTGCTCGCGCCATTTGATGTGCACGGAAGTGCCGACACGGTAACGCTGTCCGCAGCTTACCCCTTGCTGCGCACCCGCAATGAAAGCCTGACCGCGCGCGCAAGCTACGACCATTCCAACGTGCACACCGAAGTGTTGGGCACCCGCGTGATTGAAGACAGGATACGCGCGCTGCGCATGGGCTTGAGCTGGCGCGTGCTGGACCGCCTGGATGGGCAGAACACGCTGGACGTCGATTTCAGCCAGGGCCTGGGCGGCACGCAGGAGTCCGATGTGCTCAAGAGCCGGGTGGGCGCCAAGGGTGTGTTCAACAAACTCACGTTCGACTATGAGCGCTCGCAGCCCCTGGCGTCGAATTTTTCGTTCAGCGTGGGCGCGGGCGGGCAGTGGGCCAACGCGCCGCTGCTGTCGTCGGAGCAATACGCATTGGGCGGGCGGCGCTTCGGCCGGGCTTATGAACCGGCGGAGCTGGTGGGCGAGCGCGCATTGGCTTTTCGCATCGAGCCCCGTTATGCCGGCGCCGGCGCCAACATGCCGGGGCTCAGGTCCTGGCAGCTGTTCGGCTTTTACGACGTCGGCAAAGTCTGGAAGGTCGGCAGCGTCTCGCCCGGCACGCCGGCCAGCCAGAGCCTGGCCTCGGCTGGCCTGGGCCTGCGCTTCTTTTTTGAGAAAAACGTGGTGGCCGCGCTCGAGGTGGCCTGGCCCTTGACGAAATCCATCGCGAGCTACCAGTCCGGAGGCAAGGACCCGCGGCTGATGGGTTCGCTGCTGGCGCGGTTTTGACAGTTTCTGATTGTGTTCATGTTTATTGGATCCGTCCCTGTTGTTCTTCGTCTTCTTTACCGTTCAAGAGGTGATTCCATGCAAGCCAAACCCCATCCGCAGCGTCTGCGTTCCCCCGAAAAACGGCGGCAATACTTCGCGTTGAAGGCGCTGCCCGCAGCGGCGGCGCTGCTGTTCGCGCCGCCCGGNTGGACCGTGGACATCGTGGGCGCGGCAGGCCTGCCGCAGAACGGCACGGTCTTTTCCGGTGCGGCATCGGGTTCGGTGGCGGGNAANCAGATGACCATCAACCAGACCAGCAACCGTGCCGTGCTGGACTGGGGCTCCTTCAACATCAATCCAGGCAAGTCGGTTGATATCCAGCAGCCCAACGCGGCGTCGGCCATCCTCAACCGCATCAATGGCGACAGCAATGCCACGCACATCATGGGCAGCCTGTCGGCCAATGGAATGGTGATGCTGATGAACCCCAACGGCGTGATGTTCGGGCCGAACGCCACGGTGAATGTGGGCTCGCTGATTGCCACCACGGGCAACATAGATGCGAACAACTTCATGAGTACCGGCGGCGCGCAGATCACAGGCGCCACGGGTGGCGTCACCAACCAGGGCAGCATCACTGCGCAGGGCGCCGGCCTCGTGGCATTGGTCGCGCCCTCGGTCACCAACCAGGGCAGCATCACCGCCACCGGCGGCACGATCGCGCTGGGTGGCGCTACCGCCGCCACGGTATCGCTCAACGGCGGGCTGTATGAATTCGCCATCGCCTCAGGGGCCACAGGCACGAGCGTGTCCAACGCCGCCGGTGCCAGCCTGGACGGCGCGATGCTGCGCCTGGGCGTGGGCGACGCGGCCAACCTGCTGTCGGGCGTGATCAACCTGGAGGGCGTGCAGCAGGCCAGCAATGCCATCGTGGTGAATGGCAACGCGGTGGTGCTCAAGTCGGCGTTGCAGGCGCCCAGCGTCAGCGGCAACTCCAACCAGGTGGACGTCTACCAGGGCGCGAGCATCCAGGACGCCGTGAACATCGCCAAGGCCGGCACACCTGGCGCCGGCGCGACGGTGGATGTGCATGCGGGCAGCTATGCCGAACAGGTAGCGCTCAACAAGGCCAACCTCACGCTCACCGGCGAGGCCGGCGCGAAGATCATCGTGCCCGATGCCGCGCAGGTCAACGGCGTCAGCATCAGCGCTAACAACGTGACCGTGACCGGCCTGGAGATCGCNGGGCCGGTGAACCAGCCTTACCTCAACTACGGCTGGGGTTCGAACATCAGCCGCGGCATCGCGGTGGCAAGCGGGGTGACAGGCTTCACGATCACCAATAACAACATCCACGATGTGCGCAACGNCATCCTGATCGACGGGCGCAACACCGGCAGCGTCACCGGCAACCGCATTGAAAACACCAAGAGCGCGATCTCGGTGCAATACACCGACGGCAGCGGCATCACCATGGCCGGCAATACCCAGGGGCCGACGGGCAATGAATGGGGCCTTAACCTGCACCTGAACGGCTATTGGGACGGCTCGACCATTTATAGCAACCCGATGGCCGCGGGCCCAAGCCTGGCCTGGCAGCAGTCCCTGCTGGCGCTGAGCGCCGCGAATGGCGGCTGGTCGGTGCAGGACCAGGGCTATACCTCGTCCAACCGCACGCATGTCAACGTGGCCACCAACGGAACCGGGGGCGCGCAGGGCAGCGCGCTCACGCCGCTGGGAAGCATCCAGGCCGGGGTGGATGCTGTAGTCACGGGAGGGAGCGTCATCGTCGCCGGTGGAACTTATAACCAGTCCGCCACNCTCAATGTCGACAAAGGGCTAACACTGGCCGGTGCGGGGCAGGGCACGACCGTGATCGATGCGCGAGGCGTCAACGGCTACGGCATCAATGTGACGGCCGACAATGTATCGCTGAGGGACTTCACGCTCTACGGCCCCAGCGCTAACGTGGCCTCGTCCTACGGCATCAAGGTGGCGCCGGTGGGCGGCGCGTCAGCCCGGCTGCACAATTTTTCAATCAGCAATGTCACTAGCCGTGGTGCGGGCCGGGCCGAGTTGGACCTCAACGGCGTTGACGGCGCGCTCATCGACCATGTCACGGCCAATGGGGCGCCCGTGGGCAATGACGCCGGCAGCACGCAGGGCGCGGGCATCCAGCTGACCGACAGCGCCAACGTGACGGTCAGCAATTCCACCACGCGCAATAACGACTGGGGCGGCCTGGCGCTGTACCAGGCCAATCGCTTCTACAACCAGCAGATGAACAACATCACGGTGGCGGGCAACAACAGCTTCACCGAGCGCAACCCGGTTTTCATGCAGGACGAGTCGGCCAGCCGCAACTTCGGCACGCTGAGCATTGCCGGCTTCGACTTCGCGGTGCGCAACGCCAGCACCGCGGGCGACAACAACCAGTACACCTGGCTGCAGGCGTCGCAGCAAAACGCGTTTGACTACGCCGTCAACCTGGGCAGCTCCGCCTCCAGCTATGTGCAGGGCTGGAACGGTGCGCAGGCCACGCAGGACTTCCAGGTCGGCATCGGCAACCTGCTGGGCGGCGGTACGCAGGCCCTGTCCATCAACACGGCGCTGGACAACGCGGGCAGCGGCGCCAACGTCCGCGTAGGTGCCGGCAGCTACGCCGAGAACGTGGTGGTGAACAACNCCTACAACCTCTATTTCAGCGGCAGCACNCTGCAGAGCCTGGCGCTCAATGCCGGTGCAAGCGGTTCCGGCATCGCCGGCACGGTGACGGCCGGCGGTGCGGGCGGCATTGTGTTCCAGGCTCCGGTCAGCCTGCTGGGCGACACCACGCTGGCTACGCTGGGTGCCGACATCACGCTGAACGGTGACATCCAGAACGCCGGCGCCACCGCCCGGGCCCTGAGCCTGATTGCCGGTTCAGGTGCCAGCCGTGGCAATGTGCATATGGTGTCGGGCGGCACCGAGGCCAATGCGCTCGGACGGCTTGAGGTGGTCTCCAACCAGTACAACCTTGACAGCACGCTNTGGGTCAAGGGCTATGGCATAGACGCGCTCGGCAATGTGGCGCTGAGCAACCACACTTTGCGCGGCCAGGACGCCAGCGCNACCAACACCCTGAATGCCGGCGGCGACGTGAGCGGCTCCACCATCAGCCAGGGCGCCGTCCAGGTCACCAGCGGAGGCGATGTATCGGCCAACGTGACCGCCAGCGAAGTCGCGGTGGCCGCCGTGGGCGACGTGAGCGGCACTACCACCAGCCAGGGCAATGTGCAGGTCAGCAGCAGCACCGGCAACATCAGCGGAAACATCAGCGGCAACAATGTGGTCGTTCAGGCGCCGCAGGGCGACGTGAATGTGGTGGTTGTGGCTTCGGGCTCCGCTTCCCTGGCAGGCGACTCGGTGGTGGCCAACGTCGTGGCGCCCGTGGTTGATGTGGCCGCTGTGGGCGACGCGCAGGTGTCAGGCTCATCCTCGCAGATCACCGTGAACGCGGCCAGCGGCAGCGTCAGCGGCAGTTTCGGNCAGGTGACGAACTCTGGCGGTGGCCTGGTCAATGTCAACGGCAAGCCTCAGGGCAACCAGCAGCTCTCGTCCAGCGCCGAAAACAACCGGGTGATCCCGTCCGGCAACAACCTGGCGGAAGGCGCACCGGNCGAACAGCCCTCGCTACAGNTGGCTCAGGCCGGTTTGCTCGCGAGTGAGGGTGAGGTGCGNGTGGTCCGCAGTTCGCCGTCTGGCGCCGGCGAGGCCATAGACAACGGCCAGTCGGTGGAACTCGATATGTCGCCGAAAAACGAGCGCGAGAAGGACAAAGGGAAGGAGTAACAGAGAGACGCCCCGGAAAGAGGGCGAAAAAACCGGCTTAGCGCCGGTATTGTTCCTGTTGTCCCTGCTGCGCCTGCAGGCCGGCCGCGAGTTGCGCGGCAGCGGCTTGAGCGGACTGAATCTCCGGCGCCGCCAGGCTTGCCTGCGGCTGCTGAGCCGGCAATGCAGCTGGGCGAGGGGTTTCAATGCCGGCACCGCCGGCAGGCTGCACGCGGCGGGCGCCGTCAAATCGGCGCTGCCAGTAGCTCACGCCCATGCTTTCGACGCGTACTTCCGCGCCGGGCTTGGGGGAGTGGATGAATTTGCCGTCGCCGACATAGATGCCGACATGGCTGAAGGCGCGCCGCATGGTGTTGAAAAACACCAGGTCGCCGGGTTGCAGGTCGTTTTTGTCGATGCGTTGGGTAGCTGCGGCCTGTTGTTCGGCCCGGCGCGGCAGAAGCAGTCCGACGCTTTGTTCGTAAATGGCGCGTACAAAGCCGCTGCAGTCAAAACCGGTTTCGGCGTTGTTGCCACCGCGTTTGTAGGGAACCCCGAGGAAGCCCATGGCGTTGACCACCAGCTCGGAAGCCTTGTTGCTGACGTTCTGGCGGACCTGGCCGATCTGCGCGAGCAGGCCCTTGTCGACCAGCAGTTTGTCCATGTCGTCGTTGGAATTGCCGGGTGCTGCTTGCGCGCCAGCTGCCAGCAGGGCGGAAGCAATGACGAGAACAGGGGCAATTTTTCGCATGGCGGCTAGGATACTTGACAGATCTGTCCTACGTCAACCTCAGGTAACTTCTGGATAAACTTTACAAACCTTTGATTTGTAACGAGTTTCTTTACGGGGAAACCCGGTTTTGCGCTTCCGGTGCTATGTTTGCATATGAAAAGGCCGGGCTGCAGCGCCCCGTATTGTAGCTGCCCGCCCTCGATCAATTAAAGGAGCGAAACATGAGCGATAACCAAGCCGTATCAATGAAGTTTGCTCNTGTTTTTGTAGCGATCCTGGGGGCCGTTCCGCTTGCCCAGGCCCAGGGCGTACGTCCGGAAACCGTGGCCATCGGCCTGCAAAACCCCTGGGGTCTGGCTTTCCTGCCCAACGGTCGGTTTTTGGTGACTGAACGGCCAGGCCGGATGCGCGTGGTGACTCCGGACGGCAAGCTGGCGCCAACGGTGGCGGGCGTGCCGGAAGTGGCTGCGGGCGGGCAGGGAGGCTTGCTTGACGTGATCACCGACAGCGACTTTGCCCGCAACCGCACCCTCTTTTTCTGTTTTTCCGAACCCGGGCCTGCGGGCCGCGGCAACAGCACCGCCCTGGCACGGGCAACCCTGAGCTCCGACGAGAGCCGGCTGGAAAACCTCAAAATCATCTTCAGCCAAAAACCCAAGGTGGCCAGCAGCGCGCACTTCGGCTGCCGCATTGTCGAAAGCCGGGTCGCTGGTGCAGCCGACGGCAAGCTCTTCCTCACGCTGGGGGAGCGCTTTTCACGCAAGGAGGACGCCCAAACGCTGGACAACCATCACGGCAAGATTGTCCGCATCAACAAGGACGGCTCGGTCCCCCAGGACAATCCCTTTGTGGGCAAGCCCGGGGCACTGCCCGAGATCTGGAGTTACGGCCACCGCAACGCGCAGGGCGCGACGCTGGCGCCCGACGGCACCTTCTGGATGCACGAGCACGGCCCGCAGGGTGGCGACGAAATCAACCTCCCCAAGGCCGGCGCCAATTACGGCTGGCCCGTCATCACCTACGGCGAGAACTACGGCGGCGGCAAGATCGGCGAGGGCATCACCGAAAAAGCCGGCATGCAGCAGCCGCTGCATTATTGGGTGCCGTCGATCGCGCCGTCGGGCATGGCCTTCCTGACCAGCGAGCGCTACGGCAAGGCTTGGCAGGGCAACCTGTTTGTGGGCTCGCTCAAGTTCGGCTATTTGGACCGCATCGAACTGTCGGCGCCTTTCACCGGCAAGGTGGTGCGCGAGAGCAAGCTGCTCACCGAACTCGGCGAGCGCATACGCGACGTGCGCCAGGGCCCGGACGGGCTGCTTTATGTGCTGACAGACAACAGCAACGGCAAGCTGCTGCGCCTGTTGCCGGGAGGCTGAAACCGGGCCTGCTTATTGGGGCGTGACGGCGGCGACCATGTCCAGCTCCACCGACGCATTCTTGGGCAGCTGGGCGACGCCCACCGAGGTGCGCGTATGCGTGCCGGCTCCACCGAGCACCGCGTGCAGCAGTTCCGACGCGGCATCGGCCACCTCGCTTTGCTGGGTGAAATCCATCGCGGACTGGGTATAGACCGTGACGCGCAGGATCTGCTCGATGCGGTCCAGGCTGCCCAGGCTTTGCCGCAGCAGCACCAGCGCGCGCATGGCGCAGACCTTGGCGGCCAGCTGGGCCTGGGCCAGCGATACCTCCGCACNCACCCGACCGGTGACCACGACAGTGCTGCCCACGCGCGGCACCTGGCCGCTGACGTAGACCACGTCGCCATGCCTCAGGGTGGACACATAGTTTCCGCCTATCTTGATCTCACCGTCAAAGGTGTAGCCGAGGGCGGCTTCCTGGGCGGCGAAGCGGGCATTGCGTGAGTTTTCCATGGTGGGTCTTTCTTGGGATGGGTTTATGGAGAGAGAAGAAAGGGGGAAATGAAAGAGCCTTAGCTCGGGTTTTTAAGCCGCAGCAGGCTCAGCCCCAGCAGGCCGAAGGCGCCGCCGCACAGGCGGTTGAATACCCGGGCCCGGTGCGGCGTGCCGAACCAGCGGTGCGTGTGGCGCGCCAGCAGCACATACACCATGTGGGAGCACAACACGCAGGCAGCGAAGGCGCTAGTCAGGGCCAGAAATTGCGGCAGCACCGCCGCCTGGGGCAGGATGAACTGGGGGAACAGCGCTGTGAAAAACAGGATGCTTTTGGGGTTGGTCAATGCCACCAGCAGGCCCTGGCGGAACAGCGCGGCATTGCTTTTGCGGGGCTGCGATTGCTGCGGCAGGGGCGTGTCGAACATCGAGGTCCTGCTTGTCCATTGGCGCCAGCCCAGGTAGACCAGGTACACCGCGCCCACGGCCTTGAGCACCGCGAACAGCCAGGCCGAGGTGTGCAGCAAGGTGCCCAGGCCCGCCATCGCCGCGGCCGAGACCGAGAACACGCCCAGCACATTGCCCGCCGAGCTCCACAGCGTCTTGCGTGGCCCCCAGGCCACGGCGTTGGAGACCGCCAGCAAAATGCCCGGCCCGGGGCTCAGCGCGGTCACAAGTGAAATGGTGATGAACAAAAGCCAGGCGGAGGTGGTCATGGTCGTGGGTTAAAGAAGAAGGAAGAGGTGTACGAAGATCCAATTTAGCGTGGCGGCCTCAAACCGGCCTGGCGCCGCGGTAGCGCCCGCGCGCGGCCTGGGTGATTGCTGAAAGGCGGCCTAACCACTTTTTGGCTGCCTCTGCCAGCCTTTGCGGAAGCGGCACCCGGGCCGCCGGGTTCAGGATGCAAGCCGCGCCGCCATGCTGGGCCGTCACCGTGACCCACCCGTCCTCGGCGACGGTATGCGACTGTCCCGCCTCCAGTGCCGTCGCCTCGCGAATAACCTGCTCGCCCAGCCAGCGCGGGGCGCCAGTCACCAGCAGCGTGCCTGAGGTGCTGATCAGTGCACTGCCGGCTTTGCTGTGGAAGAACAGGGATTCACCGGGGTCAAGCTCAAGACGGCGGGGGGCGGGGCGGTATGGCATGGCAGCTCCATTCAGGGTTGGTGAAACAGGGGAGGGCATGCCTGCAAGATTAAGTAAGGCGCCGTATTCCCGACAGATGCACACAAGGTCTTTCTGTATCGGTACAGAAACTCTTTTCTACATCTGTTATGGTGTCATTTCGCCCCATCTGTGGCTGTGTCGTCGCAGCCCCTTCACGGATCATTCAGCCCATGGACGTGCAACCCCTGACACCAGCGCAAACGCAAGCCCCGGCCGAGCCCCTGTACCTGCGGCTTTCCAGCCACTACCGGCAGGCCATACAGTCCGGCGTGCTCATGCCTGGTGAACGCATGCCATCCGTCAGGGCTTTGACACGTTTGCACCAGGTCAGCCTCTCGACTGCGGTCGAGGCCTGCCACACGCTGGAGGACGAGGGCCTGCTCGAAGCGCGGCCGCGGTCCGGCTACTTTGTGCTCAAGCGGCGGCGCGCCGACCTGCAGCCGCCCAGCGAGCCCGAATTCGGCCGCAAGCTGGACCCGGCCCAGTACGTCGGCATCCACGACCGCGTCTCCGACTTTGTCGCCAAGTGCGATGTCTACCCGCTGGTGACCAACCTCGCGGGCACCTATGGCTCGCCGGCGATGTACCCCGCCGAGGCGCTGAAAAACGCCGCCACGCGCACCCTGCGCAAGCATCCCTTCCTGCTAGTGAGCCCACCAGATTTCCTGCACGACTCCCCGCTCAATGCCGTGCTGGCCAAGCGCGCGCTGGAAGCCGGCATGCAGCTCTCGCCCGAGGACATCCTGGTCACCCACGGCTGCATAGAGGCGCTCAACATTGCCTTGCGCGCGGTGACACAGCCCGGCGATACCGTGGCGGTGGAATCTCCCACCTACCACGGCCTGCTGCAAATCCTGGAAAGCCTGGGGCTGCGCGCCCTCGAGATTCCCACCAGCCCGCAGCAAGGCATTTCGGTCGAGGCGCTGGACCTGGCCCTGCGCACGCACGACAGGATACGCGCCGTCGTGGTCATGCCCAATTTCCACAACCCGCTGGGCAGCGTCATGCCCGATGCCGAAAAAGAAAAACTCGTGCGCCTGTGCGAGCGCCAGCGCATCGCGCTGATCGAGGATGACACCTACGGCGCACTGGGCCCCGACGACATCCCCCTCAAGGCCGCCAAGGCCTGGGACCGCGACGGCTCCGTCATTTACTGCGCTTCATTGCGCAAGACCCTGGCGCCCGGCCTGCGCCTGGGCTGGGTCGCCGGCGGCCGCTGGCAGGCCCGCATCCACATGATCAAGTACGCGCAAAGCCGCGCCAATGAAATCCTGGCCCAGTTCACCGTGGCCGAGTTCATGGCATCCAGCGCCTACGACCGCCACATGGCCCGNCTGCGCCGCATGCTCAACGTACAGCGCGAGCAGATGGCCGAAGCCATCGCGGCCCANTTCCCGNCCGGCACCCGCCTGTCGGTGCCCAGGGGCAGCATGATGCTGTGGGTGGAACTGCCGGCCGGCACTTCGGCGCAAGCNGTCTTCGACACCGCCATACGCCAGGGCATACGTGTCGCGCCCGGCTCCATGTTTTCCAACTCGAACCGCTTCGACAACTTCTTGCGCATCAGCTGCGGCGA
>Ga0055536_1001356_pt1 | contig 14918 bp, 9 predicted proteins | sample AraplaCvi_mLB_r2_FD_55037 | JGI IMG/M metagenome (GOLD analysis project Ga0055536, IMG submission 55037) | Arabidopsis root microbial communities from North Carolina, USA - plate scrape MF_Cvi_mLB_r2 | ecosystem: Host-associated > Plants > Roots > Endosphere | place: USA: North Carolina...
GGTGGCACGGATGAAGGCGGCAAGGGCGGGCTGGCGCAGGAGGCCAGCAAGGCTGTGATGGCGATAATCGCCCCAAGCCGCATGGATCGCCCTTCATGCGCGGCGCGTATCGACGGTATCCAAGGAAATGTCATGGCCTTACTTTTGCTGGAAGCCCTGGGGGCATTGCTGCTGCTGGTGTTCATTGTGTGGTGGACGATGTTCTCGGGCCGCAAGAACGGCGAACTGAAGGACCCGGAACAACCGGCGCCCGATGCGGAGTCACGCAACAAATAGCCCCTGCCTGCTTTGCCTGCATTAAAGGCTGCGCAAAAGATTGGCGAGTTCCACCGCCGATTTGACACCCATTTTCTCAAACACCCGCGCGCGGTGGACTTCCACCGTGCGCACACTGATATCCAGCTGGTCCGCGACCAGCTTGTTGGGCAGGCCGCCCACGACCAGGCGCATCACATCACGCTCGCGGTCGGTGAGGCCGTCGATACGGGCCTGCAGGCCGGTGGATTCGCTGTGCTGCGCCAACGCCGCGGCGGAATGGTTGAGCGCCTGCTCGATGCGGTCCACCAGCGCGTTGTCGGAAAACGGTTTTTCGCAAAAATCAAAGGCACCGCGCTTGACGGCNTCGACGGCGGTGGGAACGTCNGCATGGCCGGTGAGNAAAATCACCGGCAGGGTCGGCAGCAGGCCGTAGCCGATCAGCTTTTCAAACATGGCCAGCCCGCTCAGGCCGGCCATGCGCACATCCAGCAGCACGCAGGAGGGCGANCGCACCTCGAAGCCCTTTGACACCCGCGCGTCGAAGGCTTCGGCGCTGTCGAAGGTTTCGCTGAGCAGGCGNCGNGAACGCAGCAGCCAGGCCAGCGCGTCGCGCACGCTGGCGTCGTCGTCGACGATGTAGACCGTGGCATTGTGAATGGGTTCCATGGCTGTCTTTCAGGCTTGCGGTGGATCGCCGTCCCGGGACGGCGCCGCGGGCAGGGTGAAAGTGAAAATCGTACCCTGCGGCTCGGCCGCTTCAAATCCGAGGAAACCACCGTGCTGCTCTATGACGGTGCGGCACAGGCTGAGCCCCAGGCCCATGCCTTCTTCCTTGGTAGTGAAAAAAGGCGTAAACAGCCGCTCCGCGACATCCCCGGCAATGCCCTCGCCGCGATCGATCACCGCGAACTCGACCCAGCGGCTGTGCGCATTGGAGGCGGCGGGGCGTATGCGCAATGTCAGCACCTTCTCCACCGGCGCCGCGCCGCCGGGCTGCGACGCTTGCGGCTGCCCCTGCATGGCCTGCATGCCGTTGCGCGAAAGGTTGAGCAGCACCTGCTCAACCATGGTGCGGTCACATAGCACGGGGTCGCAAGCTTCATCGACCTCGATCACGACGCGCACACCCAGCTTGCGGGCCTGCAGACTCACCAGCGGCATGATGGCGTCGAGCAGCGCGCGCGGCGGCACCGCCTCACGCACCTGGTCGCGGCGGCGCACAAAGTCGTGCACGCTTTTGATGACCTTGCCGGCGCGCTCGGCCTGCTCGGCGATGCGGCGCATGGCCTGCCGCAGGTCTTCGGANAGCGGGGCCGGCGGCGGAGCNGCCGCACNGGTTTCCTCCTGCAGCAGGTTGAGCGAGCCNGTGGCGTAGCTTGAAATCGCCGCCAGCGGCTGGTTCAGCTCNTGGCTCAGCAAGGAGGCCATTTCGCCGACCATGGCCAGCCTGGCCGTGGCCTGCAGGCGGTCCTGGCTGGCGCGCGACAGCTCCTCGATGCGGCGCTGCTCGCTCACGTCCAGGATGGCGCTCATCCAGCCGGTNTGCTTGCCCACNGCGTTGATCAGCGGGGCCTCCATGATCAGCACCGGAAAGCGCGTGCCGTCGCGCCGCATGAACACCGATTCATGGCCTTCGCGCGGCAGNTTGCTGCCGGCCAGCCGGATTTCCTGGCGCTGCTGGTAGACGCCGGCGAGTTCCGGCGGCCAGTAGGGCGAGGGGAAGCTCTGGTTCAGCAAATCCTTGGCTTCCACGCCCACCATCTTGCAGAATGCCGGGTTCACATAGGTGATGCGGCCCTGCAGGTCGCGCGCGCGCAGGCCCGTGAGCACGGAGTCCTCCATGGCCTTGCGAAAGGCTAACGCCTCGCCCAGGTCGTGCTCGACCTTGAGCCTGCGCCGCATGTCCCTGGCCAGCAGGTAGAGCACCGCCATCAGGGCCAGCGACATAGCGGTGACCAGCGCCGTCAGCACGTTGGGAAAGAGGGCCGGTGTGCCCAGCCGGCTTTCCATGCGCACCACCAGCGTGTTGCCCGGCAAATCCAGCAGCTGCTGCGCGATGTAAATGCGGTTGCCGCGCGAAGGCACGCCGTGCAGGGCCAGCCGCGTGCCGTCGGCCTCGGTAAAAGACAGGCCGACGCCGCGCGCCAGCTGCCGGCCCACGAGTTCGCCCAGGATGTCCTGCAGCGAATAGGTGGCGACGGTGTAGCCCGTGATGCGGCCGGAGACCACGATGGGCAGGCACATGTCCAGCACCTCCAGGCCCAGGCCGTCGGGCTGGGGCATGAAATAGCTGGTGGAGTAGGCAGAGCCGCTCAGGCGCCGGGCCGTGGTGCAGGTCAGGCCCACGTCGGCTTGCATGCTTGCCCTGCCCAGCCGCTCGAACACCGAGGTGCGGTAAGGGGTTTCGACAAAAGCCAGCACGTCAAGCGATTCGCTGCGCCATTCGAGCCGCATGATCTCGCGGTGCTCGCGCAGCAATTCGGCGGCCGGCGCGTGCCAGGCACCGGGCGTGCGCTCGCTGGACTGCAGGGCCTGGAAGGTCTGGATGTTGCGCGTGAGGCCTGAACGGATGTCGGTAACGGTTTCAGCGGCGTCATGTTCAAGCCGACTCTGCACCATGCTGGATTCATAGCGCCCCGCCAGCCAGACCAGGATGCCCAGCAAGGCCGCGACCAGCGCCACCAGCAGGGCCCACAGCGCCCAGCGCCGGCTGGCTCGGCTCACATTGACACGTGGGAACTTCACGCCCGGCGGCTCCTTACAACACGCGGTGGCCCAAGGCCGGAAGGCGCTCGCGCACCCCACGCAGGTTGGCGGCCATGACCTCGGCCATCACCACGCCGGCGCCTTCCTCGCGCTCGGCAAGCACCTGGCCCCAGGGATCGACGACCATGGTGTGACCCCAGGTATGACGGCCGTTTTCGTGGGTGCCGCCCTGGGCCGCCGCCAGCACGTAAGCCTGGTTTTCGATGGCCCGCGCGCGCAGCAGGACTTCCCAGTGCGCCTGGCCGGTGGTGTAGGTAAAGGCGCTGGGCACCAGCAGCACATCGGCCCCTAAAGCGCGATACAGCTCGGGAAAGCGCAGGTCGTAGCAGACGCTCATGCCCACGGTGTAGACATGGCCGTCGCGCGACGCCAGCTCGAAGCGCACGGGCTGCGTGCCGGGCTCCAGCACACGCCTTTCGTCATAGTCTTCCTGGCCCTGGGCGAAGCGAAAGAGGTGGATCTTGTCGTAGCGGGTCGCGTTTTCACCGGAAGGCGCGTAGGCCAGCGAGCAGTTGCGTGCGCGGGCCGGGTCGTCCGTAGCCATGGGTAGGGTGCCGCCCACGACCCACAAGCCGAGTTCACGCGCGGCCCGGCTTAAAAAATCCTGGATGGGCCCTTGCCCAGGGCGCTCCTGGAACTGCAGTTTGTCGGTGTCCTTGCGGCCCATGATGCAGAAATACTCTGGCAGCACCGCCAGCTCGGCGCCCTGCGCCGCGGCCTGCCCGAGCAATTGCCGGGCCACCTCCAGGTTGTCCTCGATGCGGGTACCCGACACCATTTGAATAGCGGCTACTTTCATCAGCGTGTCTCCGTGGCAGCCTGGCTGGGCTTGTTGTCGGCCTGGGCCTTGCGGTCCAGCTTGGTGACCCGCGGGTCGGACCAGGTACCGTCGATGTGGAACTCCTGGGTGGCCGCCTGCATCAGGGGCCTGCGCAAGAACATCTGGGCCAGGAAGCTGCCCAGCCCGATGGCGGGGTTGATGGCGGTGGCGATCAGCGAGGCCGTGCCGGCGTTGACTTCAGGCACCACCACGACCTTGATGTCCTGCGTCTCCTTGGCGATGTCGGCCGAGCCTTCCATGAGCACGGCCGCGTTAACCCCGCGCATCTGCAGGTTGTTGGTATAGGCTACACCCTGGTTGATGTTGACGTCGCCGCGCACAAAATCAAACGCGAAGCCTTCGGAGAACACGTCGCGAAAATCCAGCGCCAGCCGGCGCGGCAGGGACTGCAGGCTCAGCACGCCCAGCAGCTTGGCGATGCCCGGATCGGCCTTGACGAACTGCCCCGATTCAACATTGACATTGAATTGCCCGCTCATGGACGGGTAGTCAAAGCTCAGCGGCGAACCCACCCAGGCCACCTGGCCTTCGAGTTTGCCCTTGCCGCGGCGGATCACCTCGCCCATGCCGAAGCGCTTGAGAAGCGCCCCCGAGTCGGCGACTTCGAGCTTGAAATTCATCACCGTGCGGCGGCGTTCGGCGGCCACGCGCGCGGCACGGTTGGTGGCTGCGGCGGCAGCTTGCGCGTTCAGGGCGACCCAGTTGCCGTTGGCGGTGAGCACGGCCTCGGGGAGGATCACGTTGAGTTTGTTCAGCCGCCATTCACGCACGCCCTCGCGCGCCGCGGCCGAGGCGCCGCGATTGACGGCGTCGATCTCGACCCGCCCCAGCTTCTTGCCGCGCAACTCCATGTCTTCCACCACGATATCCAAAGCCGGGATGCTGGCCGGCTGCTCATTCAGGATGGCCTCCACATCGTTGGCCGTGCCGGGCTCCAGGCTCAGGCGTGAAAGCCGTGCATAGACGCGCCCGGCCCCAATGCCGCCGGGCTGGCGGAACTCGACGTAACCATTGAGCTCGGTCGCATCGATGTTGGCGCGCCATGTCAGGCCTTCACGCGAGCCGCCCACCACGACGTTGTGGAGCCTGCGCCCTTCGACCGTCAATTCCCGGGCACGAATGGCCATGGTGGTTGGCAGGTAGCTCATGGCGGCGTACGCCGCGCTGCGGTTGAGCGGGGCAGGCGCCGCGGCCGGGGCCGCCGCCAGCGGGCTGCCGAACGCGGAGTCACCCAGCAGCTTCTGCCAGGCGTCGAGGTCCACCTGGGCCAGGTTGATGTTGGCGGCCACGCCGGCTTCCTGCAGCGGTACGGTTTCGCCCGGCTCCAGCCCCACGGCGATGCCGCCGCGCAACACGCGGGGCTCGGCGCCACTCAGGTCGCGCACATAGACAACGGAGGCCACTCGCCCAATCGAGACCGAGAGCTGGTCTTCCAGCTTTTGCCCGGGGCCCATGGATGCCTGCAGCAGGACGTTTTCAAGGCGCAGCGGCAGGACAGCTTCGGCTGTCTTGTTCAGCGGTGCGGGCAGGTTCAGCGCCATGCCCTGCAGGTTGCTTGAGATTGCCAGCTCCGGCATGCCGCGGCGAAACCCGAGTGCCGCGGTGTAGGCCGTGCTACCGCTGGCGCTTTGCGCCATGCGGGCCAGCGGCCCCAGCTCCCTGGCCTGGCGCAGCCCTTCCGCAGTGACGTTGCCTTGCGCCTTGAAGGTCGCCACGGTTTCTGTTTCGGCGCTGCCCGTGGCGCGCGGCTGCGAACGCAGGCCGCCGTCAAAGCGCACGTCGCCACCCAGAAGCCTTGCCTGCCCGCCGGCGACGGTAAAGCCTTTTTCGCTGACGCTCACCACACCCTTGAGCTTGGACAGCATGGGCACGGCCGCCGCGAACTGCACATCATTGCCGGGCAGCGTGACCGTGCCTTCGACGCGGGATTTGTCGATCGAATGGATAGGCAGTTCCAGGCGGAAACGGTAGTCACCCGTGCCGCCGGCCTTGGTCGCGGCCAGTGCGTGGCTGGTCATGCCGCCTACCGGCGATTGGTTGACGAAGCCCAGCGCGTCGGCCAGCGCGCCCTTGAGGTCGGCGTTCACATGCACCGTCGAGTCATGGGTCAGGTCCGGAATGCGCGCATCGCCCTTGGCCAGTTGCAGGCCGGGCAGGCCCGCCACCTTGCCGTTGGCGCCGTTGACTTCAAGCGAGGCGCGGTCAAAGACCAGTTCGCCGCCCAGCTCGGTCAGCGCAGGCCATGGCGCGGCGCCGGCCGGCTGGATGGTTTTGGGCACGTAAGCAAAGTGGCCGTTGCGAATCTTCGCGGACACCCGGAAATCGCCCAGCGCCGGGTTGGCGAAGGGCAGGTGTTCGAGCGGGCCCTTGACCTTGAACTTCACGTCGCTGACCTGGCCCTGCACCACCGCGTCGCGAACGTAGTGGCGCACCTGCTCGGGCAGCACCAGCGGCAGGTAGCGGTGGACCCTTGCGCCGTCACCCCGGCTCAGGCTGCCCTGCAGGTCGAGCACGCCGGGAAAGCGGTGGTCGGGCGCGCCGGTTGCGGGAGCCGGGCCGGCCACGTCTTCAGTGCGCCAGCTGGCCTGCGCCTGGCCCTGCGCATCGGCATTGGCGAACTGGAGGTTGCGCAGTTGCGCTTCGATCTTGCGGCCCGAGAATTTCCATTGGGCATCTGCAGCCAGCTGTTCGAAAGGCACCAGCGACTCCTCAAAAACACCGGGCAAGTCGAGCGCGCCGTTGGCGATCCTCACCTTGGCCTGCCCGCCATCCTGCGTGAGGTCAAAGTCAATCGTGGCGCCGCTGACGCCCGGCCTGCCGGGCCTGGGGTGCGCCGCGGCGGCAGCGGCCGGCGGCGGGAGTGCAGCAGGCAGGGCGGCTATGGTAAGGCCGGCGACCCGGCCTTTTGCCGCGTAGCTTCTGGGCGCGGCGATAGACCCCTGCCAGCGCGCCTCAATGGCCTCCACCAGCCCCTTGGGCGCGAAGGAGGCAATGAAGCCATGCGTGGCGGCATCCAGCGGCAGGCGGTTGGCAATCTGCGCGAGTGCGGCCAGGTCGAGTTTGTCGGCCTTGAGTTCGGTGTGCTGCGGCGCGCCGGCTTCGTCGCTGGTATGGGCCAGGGCCACATTGCCGCCCGGCCACTGCAGGCCGTCGCGCGTGCGAAAGCTCAGGCCCTCGGTGCTAAAGTCAAACCCGTTGGCGCGCTGGCCGCCGCCGACGCGGCCCGCGACGGATTCAAAGGCCAGCGGCTGGAGCTTGGCGCCAAAACGCGCGTCGACGTCCCGCAGCGCCACATCGGCGGTTCCGCCGGTGATCCGGCCCTTGCTCACATCCGCCCAGGCGCGCAGCGCGCCATTGCCGCGCGCCAGCTCCACGCCCAGCGTGTCCATGTTCAGGTATTGGCGGATGCGGGACGCGTCCACACGGCCGAACTCGGCGAAGAGCTGGCCGCTCCAGGCGTCGAAGTCGCCGGCGTTCCCGGCAAGCAGCGATTGGCGAAATATGCCCCTGACGGTGAAGCGGTCACCCCACTCGGGAGGCGGCGTGGCGTCCAGCCGCAGCAGGTGCCTGCGCCGCGCATTGCGCATGACCCAGTCGACCTGCGTCAAGGCCAGCGTCGGCGCCCGCTGCAATTCGTCGGTCCAGCGCACAGTGCCGCCGCGTATGGCGAATTCAGTTTGCGAAAAGAACCAGTCGGCGCAGCGCTCTGGCCGCCGGCCCGGTCCTGCGTGACGTCCAGCCCGCCCACATAGATTTTTCCGTCCGCCGCGCGGCGTATGTCCAGCTCAGGCTTGTCGATGTAGATCTGCTCAAAGCCCAGCCCCCAGATCGAGGATGGCGACAGGGCGCCAAGCACGCGCGGCAGCCTCAGCGCTTCGCGGCCCTGCGCATCCAGCAGGGTGACATCGCTGAGCTCGAAAGATGGGATCATGCCCTGGGAATGCGCGGTGATGCCGCCTATGCGCACAGGCACCCCCAGCGCCTTGCTGGCCTCTAATTCCAGGCGCGGACGGAATTCGCCGATTCGCGGCACAATCCAGCCATGCAGCACGAACCAGCTCAAGCCGAAGAGCAGCCAGGCCGAGGCGACAAGCCACAACAAGATGCGCAGGATCAAGGCAAGCCAGTGCAAGCGGCGCGGCGGCAGGGTAGGCGGGCTGGGAATCGTTGGCTCCATTGACCAGAGAATTATGACCGCCGGGGCCCTTGTCCGTCCGGCGAGGGACCATGAAGTTTTGTGAAGTAGTGTGATGACCGTTGCCCTGACCGCCAGCCCTGACTCCCCATCCGCCGCCGGGCCGGCCGCGTCAGGCTATTCCCGCTTCGTCCAGCGCGTGCGCCGCCGCTATGCCGAATGGCTCCCGCTGCTCGCCCCCGGTGCGCCCGCGCGCGCGAGCATGCAGACCGCCCTGGATACCCTGCTCGCGCAGGGGCTGGAGACCGGCGCCGCGCTGCGGGTATTGCGCCAGCTGGTGATGGAAAGGCTGGTGGTGCTGGACTGCGATGGCGACTGTGAGCACCAGGCGCCGCTGGCGGTGGTGACCCGCGCCATGACCGAACTGGCGGAACTGGCCCTCGATGTCGCGATGCGGGAGTCGGCCAAAGCGCTCGATGCCCAACACGGCGCGCCGCAGGCTCCTGGCGGCGGACGCGCCCAGATGTGGGTGGTNGGCATGGGCAAGCTGGGCGCGCGCGAGCTCAACGTCTCCAGCGACATCGACCTGATCTATGTGTACGACCACGACGGCGAAACCGCGGGCCGCAGCGACGGCCGCGGCCAGATATCAAACCACGAATATTTCGCCCACCAGGTCAAGGCCGTCTTCAGCCTGATCGGCGACGCCACCGAGCACGGCTTTGTCTTCCGGGTGGACCTGGCGCTCAGGCCCAACGGCAATTCCGGTCCCCCCGCCGTNTCGCTGAATGCGCTGGAAGAATATTTCCAGGCCCAGGGNCGCGAATGGGAACGNTTTGCCTGGCTCAAGAGCCGTGTGGTCGCGCCNCTGGAATGCGTACAGAACGGTTCCGCGCAGGCGCTGCGCGGCTCGGTGCTTCCCTTCGTCTTCAGGCGCTACCTCGACTACAACGTATTCGATGCCCTGCGCACCCTTCACCGGCAGATCCGCGAGCACGCGGCCAAACGCTGCGCCGGCCACCCCGAACGCGCCAACGATGTCAAGATGTCGCGCGGCGGCATACGCGAGATTGAATTCACCGTGCAACTGCTGCAGGTGGTTCGCGGCGGGCAGTTTCCGGAGCTGCGCACCCGCCCCACGGTGGACGCCCTGCAGCGCGTGGCCCGCGCGGGCCTGATGCCGCAGGAAACAGCCGACGCGCTGGCGCGGGCTTACGATTTCCTTCGCCGGGTGGAGCACCGCATCCAGTACCTCGACGACCAGCAGACCCATGTACTGCCCACGCGCGACGACGACCTGGCCTGGATCGCGGAAACGCTGGGTTATGGCAACTGCTGCCCCTTCCTGAGCGAACTTGACACGCACCGCGAACTGGTGGCCGGCGAGTTCGACAAGCTGCTGGGCGGCAAGAGCGAATGCAAGGGCTGCGGCGGCAAGGCCAAGGCCGCACCGCAGCAACTCGAGGATCTGCTGGAGCAGCTCTCGGAACAGTGGCCGGAACAGTTCCGCGCCCGCCTGGCGTTGTGGCGCCAGCACCCCCGGGTGCTGGGCCTGCGCGAGGATTCGCGCGCGCGCCTGACGCGGCTGGTACAGCGCACCGCGACCTGGCTGGCCGAGGGCGCAGTGACCGAAGAGGCCGCCGTGCGCATCATCGACTGGATAGAGCCCCTGCTCAGGCGCGAAAGCTACCTGGCGCTGTTGCTGGAACGGCCGGCGGTGCACGAACGCCTGCTGCGCCTGCTGGGCGCGGCCAAATGGCCGGCGCGTTACCTGCTACAGCACCCCGGTGTGATCGACGAGCTGGCCAGCGACGAGCTGCTCAAGGAACGTTTTGACAGCGCGGCTTTCGTCCGCGACGTGGAACAGCGGCGTGCAGCCCTGCGCGGCACCGGCGAGGACGACGAGGAAGCCTGCCTGAACCTGCTGCGCCGCGCCCACCACGCGGAGGTGTTCCGCACGCTGGCGCGGGACCTGGAGGGCGTGCTCACGGTGGAGCAGGTGGCCGACGACCTGAGCGCGCTCGCCGAAGCCGTGCTGGACATCACCAGCCGCTGGTGCTGGCAGCGCCTGAAGAACCGGCACCGCGAAACGCCGCAGTTCGCCGTCATTGCCTACGGCAAGCTGGGCGGCAAGGAGCTGGGCTACGGCAGCGACCTGGACATCGTCTTCGTCTACGAGGACGAGGATGAACGCGCGCCCGAAGTCTATGCGACCTTTGTGCGCAAGCTGATCAACTGGCTGACCGTCAAGACCGGCGAGGGCGACCTGTTCGAAATCGACACCGCCCTGCGTCCCAACGGCAATTCGGGCCTGCTGGTCACAAGTTTCGAGGCCTATACCCGCTACCAGCAACAGCGCGGCAGCAACACCGCCTGGACCTGGGAGCATCAGGCCATGACGCGCGCGCGCTGCGTGCTCGGCGGCGATTCGCTGCGCCAGCGCTTCGACCAGGTGCGCGAGACCGTCATCACCGCCCCGCGCGACACCGCGGCGCTGCGCGACGAGATCGTCGCCATGCGCGAGAAAGTGCGCAGCGCGCGCCCGGTGCGGGGCGACAAATTCGACGTGAAACACAGCCCCGGCGGCATGGTGGACGCCGAGTTCGCGGTGCAATTCCTGGTGCTGTCCGANTCCGCACGGCATCCGGAACTGATCGACAACGTCGGCAATATTTCGCTGCTGCAGCGCGCCGAGGCCGCCGGCCTGCTCCCGCAGAACGTGGGCCAGCGTGCCGCGGCCGCTTACCGCGAANTGCGCCGCGTCCAGCACCACGCGCGCCTCAACGAAGAGCCCACCCAGGTTACGCCCCCCGCGCTGCAGGCGGAGTGCGATGCCATCCGGCAGCTGTGGATAGCCACCTTTAAATCAAACGATTGATTTAATTCAATCAATCGTTTGATTCATGTGCTTTAATGCTTGCACATGAATGCCAACCTGAGCCCCAAAGCCTCCTCGCGCGCGACCGGCGCCGAAGGCGAAGCCCGCAAGCAACGCTCNGACGGTGCCCACGCCAGGGCGCACCTGCTGCATGCGGCACTGCGCCTGTTCTCCGAGAAGGGTTTTGCCAAGACCTCGATACGCGACATCGCCCAGGCTGCGGGCGCGAACGTGGCGGCCATCAGCTATTACTTCGGCGACAAGGCGGGCTTGTACCGCGCCGTATTCACCGAGCCGCTGGGCAGCGCGCGCGACGANATCGNGCTGTACAACCAGCCGCATTTCACACTGCGCCAGTCGCTGGAGGGGTTTTTCGCGGGCTTCCTGGAGCCCCTGCGCCAGGGGGAACTGGTGCAGCTGTCGACCAGGCTGCACTTTCGCGAGATGCTTGAGCCCACGGGCCTGTGGGCCGAGGAAATCGACAANGGCATCAAGCCGGCACATGAAGCCCTGGTGAAGGTGCTGTGCCGCCACCTGGACATTTCCAAGGCCGACGACGAGGTGCACCGGCTGGCGTTTTCCATCACCGGCCTGGCCATCCAGATGTTTGTCAGCCGCGAGGTGGTGGACACTATCCGGCCGCAGCTGTTTGACGCACCCGACGCCGTGGAGCAGTGGGCCGCCAGCCTGGTGGCCTATGCCGAAGCCATGGTTACTGTCGAAACGGCACGCCGGCAACACATTTCCGACAATCCCGCGGCCGGCGCGCCGCGCCTGAAAACTCCGAGCCATGAAAAAACCTGACTTCAGCCGCAAGCCGTTCCACCTGCGGGGGCCGGGCGTCTGGGCCGGCGCCTGCGCGCTGCTACTGGCAGGCTGCGCCACAGACATCCCCCACAACATGCCGGCCGCGCCCATCCCGACCCAGTGGCAGGCACCTTTACCGTCTGCTGCGCCGGGCACCACCGCGGCCCTGCCCCACGACGGCAGCCTGGCCGGCCTGTCCCGCTGGTGGGAGCAACAGAACGACCCGCTGCTGGTGGAGCTGATCATGGCGGCGGAGGCGGTCAGCCCCACCGTCTCGACNGCACGCTCCAATATCGAGCAGGCAAGGGCTTCGCGTGTGGCCTCTGGTGCGGCAATGCTGCCCACACTCGACGCCATCGGCAGCGCCAGCCGTGGGCGCTCGGCACCCGTGAACCGGGCAACACCGCCGGTCACTACCACGCTGGAGGCGGGCCTGCAGACGTCCTGGGAAATCGACCTGTTCGGCCAGTACGCGGCCAGCCGCGATGCCGACCAGCAGCGCTTTGAGGGATCGCAGGCGACCTGGCACGCCGCACGCGTGTCAATGGCTGCCGAGGTCGCGACGCAGTACTACAGCCTGCGCGCCTGCGAGAAACTGCTGGAGGTCGCGCGCGCCGATGCNGCCTCGCGGGCTGAAACNGCACGGCTCTCGGAGCTGAGTACCAAGGCCGGCTTCCAGGCGCCCGCCACCGCCGCATTGGCGAGGGCCAGCGCCGCGGAAGGGCATGCCAATGCCATCCAGCAACGCGCGCTGTGCGACCTGGACATCAAGTCGCTGGTGGCGCTGACGGCCATGGAAGAGCCCACCCTGCGGCAAAAGCTGGCCAGCGCACCCGTCGACCTGACGCGGGAATCCATACCACCCGTCATCAGCGTGCCGGCCGAAGTGCTGGCCCAGCGACCGGACATCTTCAACGCGGCGCGCGAAGTGGACGCCGCCCATCTGGAAGTGGGCAGCGCCCGCGCGCAACGCTTTCCCAGGCTGAGCCTGAGCGGTTCCGTGTTCACTACCAAGACGCGCACCAGCGCCTCCACGCAGCGCTTTGACACCTGGACGGTCGGTCCGTTGCAGCTGACGGTTCCACTGTTTGACGGCGGCGCCAGCGAAGCCAATGTGGAAGCCGCCAAGGCACGCTACGAGGATGCCGCGGCCCAGTACCGCGCCAGCGTGCGCAAGGCCGTGCAGGAGGTGGAAGAAGCGCTGGTCAAGCTGCAGAGCACCGCCGAGCGCAACGAGGACGCGCTGGTCGCCGCGCAGGGTTATCGCGCTTCCTTCACCGGCACCGAGGCCCGCTACAAGAGCGGGCTGGCCAGCCTGGTCGAACTTGAAGACGCCCGCCGCACCTTGCTGGCCGCGCAGAGCAATGTGGTCACGCTGCAGCGCGAGCGCCGCAGCGCCTGGGTCGCGCTGTACCGCGCGCTGGGCGGCGGCTGGACCACGGCCGAGCCGGCGGTGCCGCCCCTNGTGTCGGATGTGCCCGCACCTTTCACACCCGCCGCCATCACCGCGCCCTGAGGCGCCGTCCCATCACTGAGCCACCTTTGACAGAGCCCTTGCACACCATGCCAAAACTCAAGCCCACCCCTTTTGCCATCGCCTTGATCGCTGCTGCCGTCCTGGTGGCGGGAGGCGCCGCCTTTTTCCTCTCCAGGTCGCAAGCCAAGAGTGATGTGCCACCCACGGCCAAGCCGGCCCTGACGGTCGCCACGGCGCTGCCGCAGAAGATGAGCCTGCCGGTGCGGCTCAACGCCAACGGCAACATCACGGCCTGGCAGGAGGCGGTGATCGGCTCCGAGTCCAACGGCTTGCGGCTGGTGCAGGTGCACGCCAATGTTGGCGACCAGGTCAAGGCCGGGCAGGTGCTGGCGGTGTTCTCGGCCGACAGTGTGATGGCCGATACCGCCCAGGCGCGCGCCAACCTGATCGAGGCGCAGGCCAATGCGACAGACGCGGCCGACAACGCGGCGCGCGCGCGCACGCTGGCGAGTTCGGGCGCGCTGAGCGAGCAGCAGATCAACCAGTACAACACCGCCGAACACACCGCCAAGGCGCGCGTGGAGGCAGCCAAGGCCGTGCTCGACGCGCAGCAGCTGCGCGGCAGGAACACNCAGGTGCTGGCGCCCGACAACGGCGTGATTTCTGCCCGCACCGCGACCGTGGGCNCGGTGGTGCCCCAGGGCACCGAGCTGTTTCGCCTGATACGCGGCGGGCGCCTCGANTGGCGCGCCGAGGTCACCTCGGCCGAGCTGGGCCGCATCAAGGCCGGCACCACTGCCAGGGTGGTGGCCGCCAGCGGCGCCGAGCTCAAGGGCCGGGTGCGCATGATTGCGCCCAGCGTGGACCCCCAGACCCGCGCGGCACTGGTCTATGTGGACCTGCCGGTGTCCGCCGGCATGGCATCGCCCGCCAAGGCCGGCATGTTTGCGCGCGGGGAGTTCGAGCTGGGCGAAACGCCCGCGCTGACCGTGCCGCAGCCGGCTGTGGTCGTGCGGGACGGGTTCAACTACCTGTTCCGCCTCAATGCGGACAACCGCATCAGCCAGCTCAAGGTGCAGACCGGCCGGCTGGCCGGCGACCGNGTGGAGATCACCTCCGGCCTGGCCGCGGACGCGCGCATCATCGTCAGCGGCGCGGGATTCCTGAACGACGGCGACCTGGTCAGGGTCAGCGATGCCGTTCCCGGCGCGCCGGCTTCCGCTTCCACCAAGCCGGCGGCGGCTGCAAGCAAGTAAGAAAGGAGCAGGCCCATGAATGTCTCCTCCTGGTCGATCAAGAACCCGATTCCGGCGGTCATGCTGTTTGTGCTGCTGACCTTCGCCGGCATGCTGTCCTTCAAGGCGATGAAGGTGCAGAACTTTCCCGACATCGACCTGCCGACGGTGACCGTGTCCGCCTCGCTGCCCGGCGCGGCGCCCGCCCAGCTCGAGACCGAAGTGGCGCGCAAGCTGGAAAACTCCATCGCCACCGTGCAGGGCCTCAAGCACATCTACACCAAGGTGCAGGACGGCGGCGCCACCATCACGGCCGAGTTCCGGCTTGAAAAACCCGTGCAGGAAGCCGTGGACGACGTGCGCGCCGCGGTGTCCAAGGTGCGCGGCGAGCTGCCCGCGGATGTGCGCGACCCGGTGGTTTCCAAGATGGACCTGGCCGGCCAGCCGGTGCTGGCCTTCACCATCCGCTCGCCGCGCATGGACGAAGAGGCGTTGTCCTGGTTTGTCGACAACGACGTCTC
>Ga0055536_1001371_pt1 | contig 14806 bp, 13 predicted proteins | sample AraplaCvi_mLB_r2_FD_55037 | JGI IMG/M metagenome (GOLD analysis project Ga0055536, IMG submission 55037) | Arabidopsis root microbial communities from North Carolina, USA - plate scrape MF_Cvi_mLB_r2 | ecosystem: Host-associated > Plants > Roots > Endosphere | place: USA: North Carolina...
GTGGCCTGGAACATCGTGGGCGGCTATGCCGGCCAGGTGTCGCTCGGCCATGCGGCTTTCTACGGCCTGGGCGCCTATGCCTCGACGCTGCTGCTGGTCAAGTTCGGCGTCAATCCCTGGATGGGCATTCTGGCCGGCGGCCTGCTGTCGGCCGTGCTGAGCCTGGGCTTTGGCTGGTCCTGCTTCCGGCTCAAGGGCCACTATTTCGCCATGGCGACCATCGCGGTGGCGGAGCTGGTGCAGATTTTCTTCACCGAGTGGGACTACGGCGGTGCGGCNGTGGGCCTGTACGTGCCCATGGACAAGCAGGGCTGGCTCTGGCTGAACTTCGCCACCAAGCTGCCTTATTACTGGCTGGCGCTGGGCCTGCTGCTCATCACNCTGGGCGTGAACTGGTGGATAGAGCGCAGCTACCTCGGCTATTACTTCCGGGCCATCAAGGATGAACCCGACGCCGCCCGCAGCATAGGCGTGAACATCGCGCGCTACAAGCAGGTGGCGCTGTCGGTCAGCGCCTTCCTCACGGCCACCGGNGGAAGCCTGTATGCGCAGAAGGAGNTGTACATCGATCCCAGCTCGGTGCTGTCGACGGCGCTGTCGATCAAGATGGCACTGGTGTCCATTCTCGGCGGCGTGGGTACCTTGTTCGGGCCGGTCGTGGGCGCCGTGGTGCTGACCAGCATTGAGGAGGTGACCCGCATCGTGTTTGGCGGCACGGGTCGCGGCACCGACGTCATCATTTACGCGAGCCTCATCATCGTGATCGCGGTCTTTTATCCCACGGGCCTGATCGGCTGGCTGCGCAGCTTCCGCGAGCGCCGCCAGGCGCGCGCCCAGGCATCGCGGCAGATGGCTATGCCAAGTGCCGTCGTCCAGAGTGCCGGCAAGGAGGCNGCATGAAGTTGCTCGAAGTCAAGCAGGTCAGCAAGCGCTTCGGCGGGCTGGTCGCCAACCAGGATGTGTCCTTCGGCGTGGACACCGGCCAGGTGGTGGGCCTCATCGGTCCCAATGGCGCCGGCAAGACCACCATGTTCAATTGCGTCGCGGGTTACTTCGCCCCCACCTCGGGCAGCATCCTGCTGGGCGGCCGCGACATCGCCGGCCTGCCGCCCGAAACCTGCGCCCGTGCCGGCGTGGCTCGCACCTTCCAGATCGCGCGCACCTTTACCAGCATGACGGCCTGCGAAAACGTGATGACAGCNGCCATGCTGCTGCAGCACAACGTCGCCAAGGCGCGCAAGGCGGCCATGGGTTGGCTGGCTTTTGCCGGGTTGGAGCGCTTTGCCGACAGGCCGGCCGCCAGCATGACCATCAGCGAGCAGCGGCGCCTGGCCGTGGCGCGCGCGCTGGCTACCCAGCCGCGCATCCTGCTGATGGACGAAGTGATGGCGGGCCTGAACCCGTCGGAAGTGCGCGAAGCGGTGGATGTCGTCCTGAAAATCCGGGACAAGGGCATTGCCTGCCTGATCGTCGAGCATGTGCTCGAAGGCATCATGCCGATCGCCGACAAGATCGTCGTGCTGGACCGCGGCGTGAAGATTGCCGAAGGCACGCCGAAAGAGGTCTCCNGCGACNCCGCCGTGATCACCGCCTACCTCGGGGACTGAAGATGCTCGAAATCAAAAATCTCAAAGTCTGCTATGACGACGTGCTGGCCGTCTCCGACGTCAGCCTGCAGGTCGAGCCCGGAAAGATCGTGGCGCTGGTGGGCGGCAACGGCAACGGAAAGTCCACCACCTTGCGCGCCGTCGCCGGCCTCAATGCCGCCGCGGCCGGCAGCATCACATTCAACGGCGAGCCGGTTCACCGCATGCCGGCGCACAAGCGCGTCCCGCTGGGCCTNTCGCTGGTGCCGGAAGGCCGGCGCCTGTTTCCCAAGCTGACGGTGCTTCGCAACCTGGAGCTTGGCGCCTTCACCCGCATGGACAGGCACGAGGTGGCGCGGGGCATCGAAGAGATGCTGCAGCTCTTCCCCATCCTCAAGGAGCGCGCCACGCAGCTGGCCGGCACCATGAGCGGCGGAGAGCAGCAGATGCTGGCGATTGCCCGCGGGCTGATGGCCCGGCCCAAGCTGCTGATGCTGGACGAACCTTCGTGGGGCATTGCGCCCAAGTTCGTGACCAAGGTGCTGGAAGTCATCCAGCAGGTCAATGCGACCGGCGTGTCGATCCTGCTGGTCGAGCAGAACCTGCAAAAGGCCCTGCACATCGCGCACCATGGCTATGTCATCCAGACCGGCCGCATTGTGATGCAGGGCAAGGGGAGTGAGCTGCTCAATGACGACCGGATCAAAAAGGCCTACCTGGGGCTTTGACCGAAAACTCCATCCATATTCTTCGAAAACATACGCTTTACCCCGAACACCATGAACAAGATTTTCGACCGCCCCGCAGACCTGCGCATGGCCAGCCGCTGCGGCGAGTTTGCCTTGCCCACCGCGGGGCACGCGAACGGCCATATCCAGGCCAACCTCATGATCGTGCCGCAGGCGCAGGCCTTTGACTTCCTGCTCTTCTGCCAGCGCAACCCCAAGCCCTGTCCGCTGGTGGAGGTCTTGAAGCCCGGCGCCACCGAGCCNCTGTGCGCGCCCGGTGCGGACATCACGACCGATATCCCCGGCTACCGTGTTTACCGCGACGGTGAATTCGTCGAGGAGCGTGCCGAGATCCGCTCGATCTGGAAGGACGACTATGTGGCCTTCCTGATCGGCTGCAGTTTTTCCTTCGAGGCCGCGGTCATGCAGGCCGGCGTTCCCCTGAGGCATGTCGAGCAGGGCCGCAATGTCTCGATGTTCCGTACCAGTCTCCAGTGCCAGCCCGCAGGTGTGTTCAGCGGCGAGATGGTTGTCACCATGCGGCCCATCAAGAGCCGCGATGTTGCGAAGGTGGTGGAGATTTCTGGCCGGTTTGACGTCGCGCACGGTGCGCCCGTTCACATCGGCAATCCGGAAGCGATAGGCATCACCGACCTGTCGCGCCCGGACTACGGCGATGCAGTCGACATCAAGGATGACGAGATCCCGGTGTTCTGGGGCTGCGGCGTGACGCCGCAGTGGGTTGCCCAGAAGAGCCGCCTGTCGATGTGCATCACCCACGCACCGGGCAAGATGTTTGTGACCGACCTGAAAGGGTGAGCGCCATGCACCCCGCGCCGGGCTAATCCTCCACTCCCAAGGAGTTCCTCATGAAAGCAATTTTGATAGCCGCGCTGGTCGCGGCGGGGGCAGCGCACGCCCAGACAAGCTGGAAACTGGCCACGGGCTACCGGGCGGAGTCCTTCCACACGCAAAACATCCAGCAATTCAGCCGCGATGTGGAGCTGGCCACGCGCGGGGACTTGCTAATACAGGTCTATCCCAACAACACGCTGGCCAAGCTGGCCGACATCGGCGCGGCCGTGCAGCAGGGAAAGGCCGAAGCCGGTGAGACCATCATGACCAGCATGGTCAAGGACATCCCGCTGGCCGGTGCGGACTCCGTTCCGTTTGTGGTCACTTCTTACAAGGATGCCTACCGCCTCTGGAAACTGCAGCGGCCCGGCCTTGAAAAGCATTTCACCGAGCGCGGCATGAAGCTTCTCTATGCAGTGCCGTGGCCGCCGCAGGGCCTGCACTCGAACAAGCCGGTGCGGGGTCCGGCGGACTTTCGCGGCACCCNGATGCGCACCTATAACCAGACCACCCTGCGGATCGCCGAAATGCTGGGCGCCAAGCCGGTGGACGTGGCCATGGTCGATGTGGGCAAGGCACTGGCAGAGGGGCGCATGGACAACATGATCACTTCAGCGCTGACCGGCGTGGAGAACAAGGTCTGGGGCCCGATCAAGTATTACTACGAGATCAACGCCTGGTTCCCGAAGAACGCGGTGTTCGTGAACAGCAAGGCCTTTGATGCGCTGAAACCCGAAGTGCGTGCCGCCGTGCTCAAGGCGGNGGGCGAAGCGGAGGTTCGCGGCTGGCAGGCCAGCCAGGCGCTGGCCACCAGCGCCACCGAGGAGCTGCGCGCCAACGGCGTGAAGATAGAACGCATCCCGCCCGAGCTGGACCAGGAGATCAAGCGCATGGGCGAGAAGTTTTCGCGCGAGTGGATACGCTCCGTGGGCAATGAGGCCAACGATATCTTCGTTCCTTACTACATGCCGCAATAAGGCGGGCGCAAACACGACCCCACATCCGGCACCAGATCGAACGCCAAACCATATGAAAACACCTTCCTCAGCCATCACGGCCTACCTTCAAGCCAAGGACGGCAACCGGCCCCATCTGCTGGCGCAGGCATTCACGGACGATGCCTTGCTGGAGATGGTGGTCCATACCGCTGCGATTTCATTTCCGCCGGTATGCCAAGGGCGGGATGCCATTGCCGAGGTGCTGGTGCGCCGTTTCGGCCAGTCTTATGAGAATGTCTACACTTTTTGCCTGTCGTCGCCGCCTGAGGGAGATGCCGAGGTGTTTGGCTGCGATTGGCTGGTCGCCATGACTGAAAAGGACAGCCGTGCCGTGCGCGTCGGCTGCGGCCGCTACGATTGGTCTTTTTCACCGCCCTCATGCTTGGCGGAAAGCCTTTCGATCACCATAGAGACCATGCAGACCTTGCCGGCTTCGCAGGCGGAAAAGGTCATGGATTGGGCGGCCGGCCTGCCCTATCCCTGGTGCCCGGCGGCGGTTGCCCTGCCAGCTGCACCGGACATTCAGCAACTGGCACCGGTACTTGGGTACATTGGCAGGGCGCAGGCAAAAAAATCCCCGGGCGGGCCCCATTCGCCCGCAAGGCCCCGCACTGCGGCAGCCGGCCCTACCTGAGCCGATGGCACACCAGATCGACAAAGACCTGCAACACACGCAAAAGACACGTTAACTCTGAAATCGAAAAACCATGCAAGACACCACATCCAAACCGGGCGGCGACCGTTGGCAATTCTGGATTGATCGCGGCGGCACCTTTACCGACATCGTGGCCAAAAAGCCCGATGGCTCGCTGGTCACTCACAAGCTGCTGTCGGAAAACCCGGAACAGTATCGCGATGCCGCGGTGGCCGGCATACGCCACCTGCTGGGCCTCAAGGCCGGCGAAGCGATCCGTGCCGACGTGGTGGAGTGCGTCAAGATGGGAACGACCGTGGCCACCAATGCCCTGCTCGAACGCAAGGGCGAGCCGACGCTGCTGGTCACCACGCGCGGCTTTCGCGACGCGCTGCGCATCGCCTACCAGAACCGTCCGCGTCTGTTTGACCGCAACATCGTGTTGCCCGAGCTGCTCTACAGCGCCGTGGTTGAGGCCCAGGAGCGCGTAGGCGCGCAAGGCGAGGTGCTGCAGGCGCTGGACGAGGCGCAGCTGAGAAAAGAACTGCAGGCTCACCACCAGAAGGGCCTACGCAGCCTGGCGATTGTGTTCATGCACGGCTATCGCTTTACCGAGCATGAAAAGGCCGCCAAGCGCATCGCGGCCGAGGTCGGTTTCACGCAGATCAGCACCTCGCACGAAACCAGCCCGATGATGAAGTTTGTGAGCCGCGGCGACACCACCGTGGTTGATGCCTACCTCTCGCCCATATTGCGCCGCTATGTGGAACAGGTCGCCAGCGAGATGCCGGGCGTTCGCCTGTTCTTCATGCAGTCCTCGGGGGGCCTGACCGATGCCCATGTGTTCCAGGGCAAGGACGCCATCCTGAGCGGCCCGGCCGGCGGCATTGTGGGCATGGCGCGCACGGCAGCCATTGCCGGCCATGCCAAGGTCATAGGTTTCGACATGGGAGGCACCTCGACCGACGTCTCTCATTACGCCGGTGAGTTCGAGCGCGAGTTCGAAACCCAGGTGGCCGGCGTGCGCATGCGCGCGCCCATGATGAGCATCCACACGGTGGCGGCAGGCGGCGGTTCCATCCTCAAATTTGACGGCGAACGTTTCCGTGTCGGCCCGCAGAGCGCGGGTGCCAACCCGGGCCCGGCCAGCTACCGGCGCGGCGGCCGTCTGGCCGTGACGGATGCCAACGTGATGGTCGGCAAGGTCCAGCCACGCTACTTTCCCAAGGTGTTCGGCCCCAACGCCGATGAGCCGCTGAGCTACGAGGCGGTGCAGGCCCAGTTCAACGAACTGGCCGGCCAGACCGGGCGCAGCGCCGAGGTGGTGGCCGAAGGCTTCATCAACATCGCGGTGCAGCAGATGGCCAATGCCATCAAGAAGATCTCGGTCGCGCGCGGCTACGATGTGACGCGCTACACGCTGCAGTGCTTTGGCGGCGCGGGTGGGCAGCATGCCTGCCTGGTGGCCGATGCGCTGGGCATGACGAAAGTGTTTGTGCACCCGCTGGCCGGTGTGCTGAGCGCTTACGGCATGGGCCTGGCCGACCAGAACGTGATTCGCGAGCAGGCGGTGGAGCTCAAGCTCTCAGCTGCCGTACTGCCGGAAATTGCCGACAAGCTCAATGCGCTCGCAGCTACGGCAGAGGCCGAACTTCAGCGCCAGCAGGTCAGTACCGGTGGCGTCACCACTCATCATCGCGTGCATGTGCGCTATGAAGGCAGCGATTCGGCGCTGGTGGTTCCCTTCGGCACGGTGGATCAGATCGAGGCCGGCTTTGAGGCCGCCTACCGCCAGCGCTTCGCCTTCCTGATGCAGGGCAAGGGCCTGGTGGTGGAGGCCGTGTCGGTCGAGGCCGTGGTGGCCGGCGACGCGCCGGCCGAGCCGCGCCATGCTACGCATGAGCCGCGCGAAGTGCCGCGCCGCGAAACCGTGCGCATGTATTCGGGTGGCCAGTGGCACGATGCCGCCCTGGTGGTGCGCGAAGACCTGCGGCCGGGCGACATCATCTCGGGCCCTGCCATCATTGCCGAGAAAAACGCGACCACGGTGGTGGAACCCGGCTGGGAAGCGGCACTGACGGCGCTGGACCACCTGGTGCTGGACCGCCGCGCCGAGCGCGCCGTGACCTTCGCGGCCGGCACCACGGTGGACCCGGTGCTGCTCGAGGTGTTCAACAACCTCTTCATGAACATCGCCGAGCAGATGGGCCTGCAGCTGCAGAACACGGCCTACTCGGTCAACATCAAGGAGCGGCTGGACTTCAGCTGCGCGCTCTTCGACACAGAAGGCAACCTGATCGCCAACGCGCCGCACATGCCGGTGCACCTCGGGTCCATGGGCGAGAGCATCAAGACGGTGATCCGCGAGAACGCCGGAAAAATGCAGCCGGGCGACGTCTACGTGCTGAACGATCCTTACCATGGCGGCACGCATTTGCCCGACATCACGGTCATCACGCCGGTCTACCTGGGAACCGCCGCACAGCCGACCTTCTACGTGGGTTCGCGTGGGCACCATGCGGACATAGGCGGCACCACACCGGGTTCCATGCCGCCGTTCTCGACGCTGATCGAGGAGGAGGGCGTACAGATCAACAACGTCAAGCTCGTCGAGCGCGGCGTGCTGCGCGAAGCTGAGATGATCGCGCTGCTCAAGAGCGGCAAATACCCGAGCCGCAACCCGCAGCAGAACATGGCCGACCTCAAGGCGCAGATCGCGGCCAACGAAAAAGGCGTGCAGGAGCTGCGCAAGATGGTCGACACTTTCAGCCTGGAGGTGGTGCTGGCCTATATGCGCCATGTGCAGGACAACGCCGAGGAATCGGTGCGCCGCGTGATCACACGCCTGAAAGACGGCGAATTCACGCTGCCGCTGGACAACGGCGCGCAGATCAAGGTGGCGATTCGCGTCAATGCCAAGGGCCGCAGTGCCGAGATTGATTTCACCGGCACCTCGCCGCAGCAGACCAATAACTTCAACGCGCCGACGGCGGTGTGCATGGCGGCGGTGCTGTATGTGTTCCGCACGCTGGTGGACGACGACATCCCGCTGAACGCGGGCTGCCTCAAGCCGCTCAAGGTGATCATCCCGGCAGGCTCCATGCTCAACCCCAACCCACCGGCTTCGGTGGTGGCGGGCAATGTGGAGACCTCCACCTGCATCACCAATGCGCTGTATGGCGCGCTGGGTGTGATGGCGGCCGGCCAGTGCACCATGAACAACTTCACTTTCGGCAATGCGCGCCACCAGTACTATGAAACCATTTCGGGCGGCTCGGGCGCGGGCGGCAAGCTGGACGAGGCCGGCAAGCTGGTGTCGGGTTTTGACGGCACCAGCGTGGTCCAGACCCACATGACCAATTCGCGGCTGACCGACCCCGAAGTGCTGGAGTTCCGTTTCCCGGTACGGCTGGAGAGCTATGAGATCCGCGAGANCTCCGGCGGCGCGGGCCGTTGGCGGGGCGGCAACGGCGGCGTGCGCCGCGTGCGTTTCCTCGAGGCCATGACGGCCAGCATTCTGTCCAACGGCCGCAAGCACGGCGCTTTCGGCATGGCGGGTGGACAGCCGGGGCAGGTCGGGCAAAACGTGGTGGTCCGCTCACAAGGCCAGATCGAAACGCTGGGCCATATCGGGCAAGCCGAGATGCAACCCGGCGACGTGTTCGAGATCCACACACCCGGTGGCGGGGGCTACGGCGTGGAGCCCAGGTGAGCATGGCCTGGCCGGGAAAGTCTGGAGTGGAGCCCGTACGAAGTCGCCCGGAGCAGGAGCCATGCGCATGAGGCTGTACCAGCGGGATACCTCGATATATTCCTACAAGGTGCGGCTGCTGCTGGCGCTGCTGCAGGTGCCGCATGAGACAGTCGCCATCCGGCGGTTGCCTGATGGCCGCAACGACGTGGACGCGGCCTACCTGAAGCTCAATCCCCGCGGCCAGATTCCTACTTTGGACGATGACGGGTTCGTGCTCTGGGGCAGCACCGCGATCCTGACCTACATCGCCCTGCGCCACGATCCCGCGCGGCGATGGCTGCCGTCAGATCCACGTGCAGCGGCCGGGGTGGCGCAGTGGCTGGAGCTGGCCCAGAATGAGGTGCGCACCGGCCTGTTTCTCTCGCGCGCCATCTCCCGTTTCGGCTACAGCGGCGACCTGGAGGCGGCGAAAGCCAACGGGCAGGCTGCGCTAAGGCTGTTGGAGCAGCGCCTGCGGGAGCGGGACTGGCTGGTCGGTGAAGAGCCGACGCTGGCCGACCTCGCCTGCTTTCCGGAGGTAGCCCTGACCGAGGGCGTGGTGTTCAGCCTGGCGGAATTTCCCGGTGTGCGCTCCTGGTTGGCCCGTTTCCGGAACCTCGAGCGCTTCGTGCCGCCGAGCGGTCCCCCAACCTGAATGCTTGCGCTCAAGCTCGCGCTCGTCGCTGTCTCGGTGCTGTTGTCCACACTGGCGGCGCGGCGCTTCGGCCATCGCGTCGGCGGTGCCGTCGCCGGGATGCCCATGATCGCCGCGCCTGTCATCGCCATTCTCTTGCTGGACCATGATGCCGGGCAGGTGAGGGCGGTCGCGCTCGCCACCCTGGTGTGCCTGCCGGCCGCGGTGGTGCACATCGTGAGTTTCGCGGTAAGCGCCGGGCGCTGGGGGGCCCCGGCCTGCGTGTCGCTGGCGCTGCTGGCCTACCTTGCCACCTCGTTTGTCCTCACGCAGCTGCCGCTGCCACCCGCGCTGGTGGGTGCGCTGGCGCTGGCCGCTCCCGCCGCCGCGCTGTGGTTCGCGGCGCACCATGGAGGGCCGGCCGCACCGGTGCCGGTGCCGCGAACCGAGCTGGTGTTGCGCGTCGCCGTTGCCGTTGCCATGGCCGCTGTCGTGATTGTCGGCGCCGATGTGCTGCCACCTGTCGCCAGCGGCCTGTTGCTGGCGGTGCCGATCACCGGGACGGTGCTGCCGTGTTTTACGCTACCGCGCTACGGGGCGGCGGCCACCCGCTCGCTGATCGCAGGCTTCCTGCAAGGCCTCCACGGTTTTGCTGCTTTCTTCATCACGCTGTACTGGGCGCTGGGAAGCTTGGGCGAGTTGGCGGCCTTTCTCCTTGCCCTGGCCGCCGCGCTGATCACGGCGGCATTGATGCAGGCGGTGCGGCGATGGATGCGGCGCCCGCCTTCCGCGAATGAGCCCTGATCGCGCACAATGAGGCTCTATGGATACGCCCACCTTCGCCGACAACTACCGCCTGTTTGCCCGCTACAACCGCTGGTTCAACCAGCGGTTGTATGACGCCAGCGAACAATTGACGGACGANGAGCGCAAGCGCGATCGCGGCGCCTTCTTCGGCTCCATCCACAATACGCTCAACCACGTGGTCTGGGGCGACCAAGCCTGGCTCAAGCGCTTTGCCGCCCAAGGGGTGGCGTTCGAGGCGCTGTCCGACTCTCTGCTGGCCTTGCCGTCCGGCGCGCTGCACGGGACCGTGCTGTACGAAGACTGGGCCGCCTTGCGGGCGCAGCGCGAGCGCCTNGATGCCGCCATTGAGGATTTCGCGGAGCGGATGCCGTCCGACTATCCCTTGCGCATCATGCGCTATGCGAATACGCGGGGCGTGCAGCGTGAGCACCCAGTGTGGCAGGCGCTGTCGCATTTCTTCAACCACCAGACGCATCACCGAGGGCAGGTGACCGCGCTGCTCATGCAGGCCGGCGTCGATCCTGGAACCACCGACCTGATTGCCATTATTTGACGGCGGGAGCTTCTGTTCTGATGCCCGCTTGCGCGCGGTCTGTATGCACCACAATTTGATCCGNCAATAAAAAACCCGCCGGATGNCGGGTTTTGCAGTGCTGGGGAAGCGGCTTTACTGCTTGGCAGCGCTGGCAGCACTTGCGGCTGGCTTGGCGGCGTCGGCTTTGGCGTCCTTCTTCTCATCCTTGGCCGCTGGCTTTGCGTCCTTGGCTTTTGCTTCGTCAGCTTTCTTTTTCTTCTCTTCAGCCTTGGCTTTGGCCTCGGCCTTTTTCTCTTCGGCTTTGGCGGGCTTGCCGTCCTTTTTGGCGGGGGCGGCANCTGTGTAAGCAACACCACCGACCGTCAGGCCCGCGGCGGAAAACTCGGCCGCACGCTTTTCCTTGACGCCTTTGACACGGGCCATGAAGTCTTCCCAGCTTTTGAACTCACCCTTCTTGCGCTCGGCAATGATTTGCCTGGAAGTGGCGGGGCCTATATGTTTGATGCCGTCAAGTTCGGCCTCACTGGCTTTGTTTACGTCGACAGCTGCAAACGATACGGCCACGTACATGGCGGCGGCGAAAGCCAGAATTTTTTTGAGCACGAGAGATCTCCTCAGGATTTTTTGGATTGATATGAAGCACGAGATCCATCCTTGTGAAGAAGGATGTGCTCTTCATAACGACCTTTGGGGAGGCGCGTTGACCTTCTGGCCGGGCTTTCGCAGCAGGAAAACCCTAGGACATGCTCTCAGCTCGCAGCGCTGCTCAAAGCCTGCATGTAAGCGGCCACACCTGTCTGCACATCGGCGAAGGCATGGTTGCAGCCGGCAGCGCGCAGCGCGCGCGGGTCGGCCTGGGTGTAGCTCTGGTATTTGCCGACCAGCGCGGGGGGGAAGGCGATGTACTCGATCAGCCCGCCGCGCACAGCTTCTTCCAGGCTCATGGCCGCGGCGTTCTGTCCCTTGCGCAGGGTGTTGACGACGGCCAGGGCCACGTCGTTGAAAGGCTGGGCCCGGCCGGTGCCGAGGTTGAAGATGCCGGACTTGCCGGGATTGTCGAAGAACCAGAGGTTCACGGCCACCACGTCATCGATGAAGATGAAGTCGCGCATCTGGCCGCCGGCGCCATAGCCGCCGTACTCGCCGAAGAGCTTGACCTTGCCCTCGGCCCGGAACTGGTTGAACTGGTGGAAGGCGACGCTGGCCATGCGGCCCTTGTGCTGTTCGCGCGGGCCGTAGACGTTGAAGTAGCGAAAGCCCGCCACCTGGGTGGCGGCATTTTCGAAACGGACGCCGAGTTCGCGCCGCATGCGCTGGTCGAACAGCAGCTTGGAGTAGCCGTAGACGTTGAGCGGGCGCTCGAACTCGGGCGATTCGGTGAAGGTGGCCGAGCCGCCGTAGGTAGCGGCCGAGGACGCGTAGAGCAGGCGCGTGCCCTGGTCCTGGCAGGCGTGGAACAACTCGCAGGACAGCGTGTAGTTGTTGTCCATCATGTACTTGCCGTCGGCTTCCATGGTGTCGCTGCAGGCGCCTTCGTGGAACACAGCCTCGACCTGGCCATAAGCGCCTTCGGCGAACAGGTCGTAGAAGTCGTCGGCGTCGACATAGTCGGCGATCTTCAGGTCGGCCAGGTTGCGGAACTTGTCGCCATGGGTCAGGTCGTCGACGGCGATGATGTCGTCGACGCCGCGGGCGTTGAGGCCTTTGATGATGTTGCTGCCGATGAAGCCGGCGGCGCCGGTGACTACGATTTTCATGATGAATCCTTGGTGTGCGCCGCGTTGAGGCTGTGATTCCGCTNTGGCGCGCTTGGTTAATGCGCGGCGAACAGCTCGCCGTAATTGACGGTGGCGGTGCCGAACTTGCCGACTACGATGCCGCCAGCGCGGTTGGCGATCGGCACGGCGTCGCGCAGGTTCATGCCGGTGGCGGTCATGGCGGCCAGTGTGGCGATCACGGTGTCACCGGCGCCGGTGACGTCGAAGACCTCGCGCGCCACCGCGGGCACGTTGAGTTCGCCTTGGGCATCAAACAGGGTCATGCCCTCTTCGCTGCGTGTCAGCAGCAGGGCTTCGAGCTTGAGTTCGGTGCGCAGGTTGTGGGCTTTGGCGCGCAGGTCGGCCTCACTGCTCCAGGGGCCAATGACGTGCTCGAGTTCGGCGCGGTTGGGCGTGATGACACTGGCGTTCTTGTAACGCGTGTAATCCGAACCCTTGGGGTCGACCAGNACNACNTTGCCGGCNGCNCGGGCCTTGGCGATCATCAGCACGATGTGCGCGAGGCCGCCCTTGCCGTAGTCGGAAAAGAGCACGGCATCGTGCTCGNTGTGCAGCTTTTCAAAAGTGGCGGACTGCGAGGCCAGCACTTCGTTCTCGGGGGTGTTCTCGAAATCCAGGCGTATGAGCTGCTGCTGGCGGCCGATGACGCGCAGCTTGACGGTGGTCTTGAGCTGCGCATCGCGGCCGAAGTAGGGCGTGATACCNGTCTTGGCGACCAGCGCTTCGAGCTGGTGGCTGGCCTCGTCGTCGCCCACCACGCTCAGCAGCGAAGCCTGCGCGCCCAGCGTGACGATGTTGTAGGCCACGTTGGCGGCCGCGCCTATGCGCTCTTCGGTTCGTGTGACGCGCACCACGGGCACGGGCGCTTCGGGCGAGATACGGTCCACCGCGCCGTACCAGTAGCGGTCCAGCATGGCGTCGCCCACCACCAGCACACGGGCCTTGGCAATTTTTTCAGGAGATAGTTTTGAAACTGTCATTTATGTCTGCTCTAAAACGGCTCAACGCGCAGAGGCCAGGTTTTCTCTTTGCCAGCGGGCGCCGCGGAACTGGCTTTGCCAGGCCGCAGGCGTCGCCCCCTGCAAGGGGGAGGAGGCGAAGCCTCCACGGGGGTGTTCATTTTTACAGCTCTTCAATACGCCGGGTGGGGTAGCTGTCCCAGGCCTGGCAGCCGGGGCATTGCCAGAAATGCTGGGTGGCCTCGAAGCCGCAGGCCGCGCAGCGATAGCGCATCAGGGGCTTGGTGGCCTGGTCGAGGGCGCGCTGCACGAGTGCCTGATGCTGTTCGTCCTGCAGCTTTTCGCCGGCGATCCACTTGCCGGCCGCGACCAGGGACGCCTGGCGCTCCAGGTGCCTGGCATACCACTGCCTCGCCGAGGCCGGGTCTTTCTCCAGCTTGACGATGGCCTCAATCAGGTCGATGGAGGGCATGTTGTCGTAGCTGGCCTTGAGCAGTTCCAGCGCCATGGCTTCCTGGGCGCTGGCCTGGGCGATATTGGCCAGCAGGCCGGCGGCCAGCGGCAGGCCTTGCGGCGCTGCCTTTTCGAGTTTGAGCAGGGTTTGCAGCGCGTCCTGGTGCCGGCCGAGCTGGTTTTGCAGTTTCGCCAGGTCGATCAGAGGGCGGGCCAGCGCAGGCGCCATGGCGATGGCTTCCTGCAGGGTGCTCAGTGCCTGAACGCTGTCACCGGCAGCCACGCAGGCACCGGCCTGCTCGCACAGGTAATGCGCCTGGCGGGCGCTGAAGCTTCCACGGCTTGAGCTGCCGAGCCGTGCGGCAATTTCCGTGGCATTGGTCCAGTCGCGCGAGCGCTCATAAATCGACAGCAGCGCCAGCCGCGCTTCTTCCTCGAAGGGCGTGCCTTCCAGCTTGCGCAGGGCGGCTTCGGCACGGTCAAGCAGCCCCGCCTTGAGGAAGTCGAGCGCCAGCGCATGCTGGGCGCGGTCGCGCTCGGGTTGCGTCAGGTCGCCGCGTGACATCAGGTGTTCGTGCACGCGCACGGCACGCTCGTATTCGCCGCGGCGGCGAAACAGGTTGCCCAGGGCGAAGTGAAGCTCGGAGGTGTCGGGGTCGTTNTGCACCGCCTCGATAAAGGCGTCGATGGCCTGGTCCTGCTGCTCGTTGAGCAGGAAATTCAGGCCCTTGAAATAGGCCTTGGGCGCCTGACGGTTTTCAATGCGGAGTTGCCGCAAGTCCAGCCGTGAGGCCAGCCAGCCCAGTGTGAAAGCGATCGGAAACCCGAGCAGGACCCAGGTGAAGTCAAATTCCATGGTGCATTGTGGACGGGTCTTCGCTCACGGTGTGGGGGCCGAGGGTGGTGTAAGCGTATTTGGCCGACCGGCGCTTTTTCCACCAGCGCGGCATCATGACAAAAATACCGAGCGCCAACCCGCAGGCGAAGGTCGCCAGCACAACCAGCACTAATGGCGCTTGCCACATGGTGCCAAAAAAGAAGTACACCGCAACCGTTTGCTGGTTATTCAGTGCGAAGGCGAAGAGCGTAAAAAAAATGGCTGCTTT
>Ga0055536_1001436_pt1 | contig 14363 bp, 14 predicted proteins | sample AraplaCvi_mLB_r2_FD_55037 | JGI IMG/M metagenome (GOLD analysis project Ga0055536, IMG submission 55037) | Arabidopsis root microbial communities from North Carolina, USA - plate scrape MF_Cvi_mLB_r2 | ecosystem: Host-associated > Plants > Roots > Endosphere | place: USA: North Carolina...
AGTTTATGCGACGTCGCATCTATGCTTTGATCACTCTGTCGATCCTCGGCGCGGCGCCCGCGCGCGCCGAACGATGGCATTATGCTTAAAACGAAGGGCTGTGGCAGGTCTTCTATGACAAGGACAGCCCTCGCGATACCGGCAATGGCGTCAATTGGGTCGATGTCTTCGCCCGCTCGAAAACGGGCGCATCATTCTTGCCCGGCACACCGGGCCCTATGGGGACATTCAGAGTGCCTGGAAGCAATTCAGGATCGCGGGTTTTGCGAACCGCGACGTCAATTTGATGATCCCTGCGGACACCGGCTATTTCCATGATCAGCTTTCGAAAGCCTATGAACTCTATGACCAGCTCTGCGTCTGACCGAACATTTCCATGATGAGCGCAGCCACCTTCGCCATCGTTCCGGCTTTTCTCCGCTTCGATGTCGGCGCAGTCGGCCTGGAAATGGGCGGTGCGCACGGCGACTATGCACGTCTGGAACGATGCATCGTAGCTCCCCTGCTCGCGATTAGCGGCCAGCCCATCACAAGCTCGGCGGGCAACCTCGGTGCGCTGAAAGGCAGACTGCTTGTTGTCGACGCAGAAGACGGAAACGTCGAGTGGAATGGCAGCATCCGGCGCAGCGCGATTTCGAACTNTGCCTCCGATGCGGCAGATTATGTCGTGCACATCGACCTGACCACGTTGGCCTTCGACCGGCTCGCCCANCTGATGACGATCGGCAGGACTCTGTCCGGCCTGTCCCTCGATTTCCAGAATATCGACGGACCGCTGAACGACGATCCGCTCGACCGACCGATCCCTTGGGACGACGTCCAATACCCTCACGTCGCCCTGACCAACTTCACGTTGCGCTGGACTTAGCCTCTGGAATGGCCGGTTGCGGAGCGGCGGCTTTTGGGCCTTGGCAAGGTAAGGAGCGGCCCTCCGGGTCGATCAAGTCATCCGAGCCCCCACCTCAATGCCGGCGTGAAAGCCGCGTCAGTGTCACCAACCAATCCCCCCCTGAACCTGGCCAAGCAACTCATATTCATCAAGGGAATGGCTAGTTTGGCGTCAGGATCATCTTGAGAGCGCCGCCATCGCGCGCATCGAACAGCGCATAGGCTTCGGCTCCTTGGCTCAACGGCATGCGATGGCTGACATATTTCTCGGGCTTCAATCGTCCTGATTGTACCAGCGGGAACAGGGTCGGCAGTTCTTCGGGAACCGAGCAGGTGCCCGCGCGGAAGGTCAGGCCGGCGGCAAAGAAGCGTTCGAGCGGGAAGGCATAGCGGCGCGACTGCTGCACCCCGATCACCGACACCGTTCCGCGCGCGCGNACAAGGCGCAGCGCAAGATCGACCGTCTCGTCGCGCCCGACNACCTCGATCGCACAGTCGAGCTTACGGCCTTTGGTGGCCTCGCGGATCGTCTCGACCGCTTCCCNCGGATGCAGCGCGATAGCGCCCGCTTCTTCGGCNAGCGCGCGACGTTCAGCTATGGGGTCGATCGCATAGACGACATGCGCGCCCATGACGAACGCGCTTTCAACCGCCATCAGGCCGATCGGACCAAGACCGATCACCGCCACGCTGCTGCCCGGGACGATGTCGGCATTTCGCGCGCCAAACCAGGCGGTGGCGAGCGCGTCGGTCATCAATAGCGCCTGTTCCTCCGACACGCCGTCGGGGATCAGCACCGCATTGGCGTCGGCAGCGGGTACGCGCACCGCCTCCGCCTGCGACCCCTGCAGCTTTGCCGAAAGACCGTAGCAGGAGCCCATGCCATATTCGCAGAGATTGACGATCCCGGCGAGGCACCACCGGCACGATCCGCAACCGACCGCCGCCGGGATCATGACCTTGTCGCCAACCTTCAGCCGCGACACGCCGCGCCCGGTCTCGACAACCTCGCCCACCGCCTCGTGCCCGACACAGAAGCCGACGTCCTCTGAAAAGCCGTGGCCGTGATAGATGTGCAGGTCGCTGCCGCATATCGCGCAGGCGGTGACCTTGACGATCGCGTCGCGATCCGACTGCGGCGTTGGGTCATCCATGCTTTCGTACCGGATGTCGTGTGAGCCGTAATAGCGAAGGGCTTTCATGATCTTGGCTTCCCTTCCCGCTCAGCGCCGGTTCGCGGCAACATATTCGGCGATCTTTTGTTTGCCGAGCTGCGACATGTGCACTTCTTCGGGGCCGTCGGTGAGGCGGACGTAGCGATTGAGCGTGAAGAAGTAAGCGACCGGCGTATCCTCGCTGACCCCCATGCCGCCATGCGCCTGAATCGCGCGGTCGGACACGGTCTGCGCCATCGTCGGCGCGACGACCTTGATCGCGGCGATCAGATCCTTCGCCTGCTTGTTTCCAAATCGGTCCATCGCGTCGGCGGCCTTGAGCGTCAGCAACCGCGCCATTTCGACCTCGCAAAAGCTTTTCGCGACGTCCTGACGGATGCTGCTCTGGTCGGCCAGCTTCTTGCCGAAGGCGACGCGGCTGTCGACGCGCCGCGCCATATATTCAAGCGCNCGCTGTGCCTGCCCGATCGAGCGCATACAGTGGTGGATGCGCCCCGGCCCGAGGCGCCCCTGCGCGATCTCNAACCCGCGGCCCTCGCCAAGGATCAGATTTTCCTTCGGTACGCGGACATTATCGAAGCGCAGTTCGGACTCGCCGCCGGGCGAGTTATGCGATCCGAATACCGTCTGGTGGCGGACCACCGTCACCCCCGGCGTGTCGCGCGGAACGAGAATCTGCGAATGCTGCGCATGGCGCGGCGCATCGAAATCGGTCTTGCCCATCACGATGAAGATGTCGCAGCGCGGGTGCATCGCGTTCGATATCCACCATTTGCGGCCGTTGATGACATAATCGTCGCCGTCGGGGATGATCGACAGTTCGAGGTTGGTCGCGTCGGACGATGCGACCTGCGGCTCGGTCATCACATAGGCCGAACGGATTTCGCCATTCAGCAGCGGCTTCAACCATTTCTCCTGNTGCTCGGGTGATCCGAATTTCGCGAGCACCTCCATATTGCCCGTGTCGGGCGCCGAGCAATTNAACACCTGGCTCGACCAGGGCACACGTCCGAAAATCTCGGCCAGCGGCGCATATTCGAGGTTGGTGAGCCCCGGCGACAACTCGCCATATTCGTGCGGCAGGAACAGGTTCCACAGCCCCTGTTCGCGCGCCTTTGCCTTCAGCGCCTCCATCCCCGGCCATTCCTGCCAGCGATTATNCTGGTCATGNACGAAGTCGTAATAAGCCTGCTCGTTCGGATAGATATGCTCGTCCATGAAGGCTTCGATCTGCGCGATAAGCCCGGCGACCTTGTCGCTATATTCGAAATTCATCTGTTTGCCTTTCGTTAGAGGGAGAGCCCGCCATCGACGATGAGTGTGTGGCCGGTGACATAGGAAGCGAGCGGCGAGGCAAGGAAGATCGCGGCGCCCGCCATGTCCTCGGGCGTACCCATTCGCCGCTGCGGGATGTGGGCGAGCGTGCCTTGCAGCCGCTCGGGGTTCTGCGTCGTGACCTTGGTCAATTTCGTATCGACCAACCCCGGCGCCAGCCCGTTGACGCGGATGCCGTCGGCGGCGAACGCCTGCCCCAGCGTCTTGGTCAGGCTGATCGCNCCAGCCTTCGACGCGGCATANGCGGGGTTGCCNATATTCGCCTTCAGCCCGGAGATCGAGCTGACGATGACGATTGAGCCGCCCGCGTCGGCGAGCTGCGCACGGAACTTGCGCGAGATATGCATCAGACTGTCGAGATTGACCGCCATGACGCGATCCCAACCCTCGCGCTCGAACTCGCCGCGGCGATAGACGACCGTGCCCTGNCAAAGGATCAGCACGTCGAGCCCGTCGAAGGGCAATGCNGCCNCCTGGATCGCATCGGGATCTCCGACATCGACGCAGGTGTAACCGAGCCCACCGAGGTCCGATCCGTCCGCCGGGTCGTAATCGGTCGCCGCGGCACGGGTGCCCCAGACATGCACCTCGGCGCCCCGATCGCGAAAGCCGTGCGCGACACCATTGCCGATGCCGCTCGATCCGCCGACGACCAGCACCCGCCGGCCAGTGAAATCGGTATCGTCTTTCATCATCATTCCTTCAGCTGATGCGGCGCAGCGCGCGGTCGAACAGATCGAGCGTGTGGGCGTGGAGGCGGTCGCCGGTTTCTTTCGGAGCCTTGCCGGCAGAGGCCCGTGCGTGCGTGCCCTCCAGGATGATCCCGAGCTTGTAGCAGGCGAGCACGACGTACCAGTCGAGTGCGGCAAGGTCGCGGCCGCTGACTGCGGCATAGTGCGCGACGAGCGCATCGGGGGTCGCAAATCCCTCCCAAGGCGTGATCGCGACGTCGGTCGCGCGAGGCGTGTCTCCTTCGGGCCAAGTTGCAAGCAGCCAGCCGAGGTCGAGCAAGGGGTCGCCGATCGTGCTTAGTTCCCAATCGACCACCGCCGCCAGATCACCGCTGTCGGGGCGGACCATGACATTGGCGAGATGGAAATCGCCATGGATGATGCCGGGACGGAAGTCCGCCGGGCGATGCGCATCGAGCCAATCGGCGACGCGCTCGACGCCCGGGATGGCGGCGGGACCGGGCCAGCCGGGAAGGTCGGCATAGCTGGCAAGCTGCGCCTTCCAACGCCCGACCTGCCGTTCGAGATAATTGTCGGGCTTGCCAAAGCCGTCGAGCCCGACCGCGCGATAGTCGATGGCGCCGAGCGCGGCGATCGCCTCGACCATCGACAGGCCGATGCGGTGGCGGACCGCCGCATCGNNCGCATGCAGNGCAGGCAATCCCTGCGTCGGGTTGAAACCTTCNACAGGCTCCATCAGGTAAAAGGCGACGCCCAGCACATCCTCTTCGTCGCACGCCGCAACGAGGCGGGNGTGCGGGACCGCGGCGCCGCGGAGCGCCGCGAGCACGCGCGCNTCGCGCCGCATCGTCTCGTTCGAATTGGGGCGCGGCACCGGCGGCGGGCGGCGGAGCACATAGTCCGCATCGCCGCGGCGAAAGCGCATCAGGATATTCTGGGTACCGCCCGACAGCAGTCGCGCGTCCAGGATCGACCCGACACCGATCCCCTCTCCATCCATCCAGCGTTCAAGCGCCGCAAGATCGACATTTTCCACCAATCATTGCCCTATCGATGATTCATCCATCCAGATGGATGGTATTGACGGGCCTGGATGTCAATGGCATTTGCCCGATGATGAAGGCGAAAAATGATCCGTTACCTTTGGCTTCGGTTACGCTGATGAAATCAGTCGCGTTGCGGCTTTTTGCCGAACGCGGAATCGACGGCGTTACCTTGCGACAAATTGCTGAAGCGCTGGGGAGCCGGAATCATTCCGCGCTGACCTATCATTTCGGCTCCAAGGAAGCGNTGATTCGCGAATTGATCGTCGATGGCGCGATGGAGATCGACATCCGTCGGAACGCCGCGCTCGACCGCGCGAATGCGGCGGGCGGGCCCCATAGCGTCCTCGAGGTCATGGAGATACTCGTCGAAACGTCGATCGATCCCGATCCGCCGGCGTGGGGAGAATGCTACAACCGCTTTGTCGTGGGGCTGCAAGTATCGAACCGTGCATTGTTCATGAACGCGCTCGCGGGACGCTGGAACTCGGGTTATCAACGCTGCCTCGATGCCGTGCGAACGCTGAAGCCCGATGTCGCCCCGGACATATTGAACCAGCGNCTTGTATTCATGGGCGGCGCGATCAGCGGAATATTGGCGGGACGCGAAACCGAACTCGCCGACAAGTCCCGAGATCATCCGATGTGGTCGCATCCACAGACACTGCATCGCGTGGCGGAGGCTCTTGCGGCAATTATTGACGGCTGATCGCCCTTTCAGGCGCGCAGCCCGGCCTTCAATATCTTGCCTGCCGCCGACAGCGGCAAAGCGCTGCGGAACTCGACCGTCCGCGGACATTTATAAGCCGCAAGCGTGGCGCGCGCATGTGCGATGATATCACCGGCGTCCAATGCCAGCCCGGGTTTCGGGACAATCACCGCATGAACACGCTCGCCCCAGCGCGCATCGGGTAGTCCGACCACGGCGCATTGCGACACGGCCGGATGATCGGCGAGCACAGCTTCGACCTCGACCGAATAGACATTCTCGCCGCCGGTAATGATCATGTCCTTCAGCCGATCGACGATATGGATATAGCCATCCTTGTCCATCCGACCGACATCGCCGGTGTGCATCCAGCCGCCGCGCAGCGCCTCGATGGTTTCGTCGGGCCGGTTCCAATAGCCGGTCATCACCGCTTCGCCGCGCGCGACGATCTCGCCGATTTCGCCGANCGGCACTTCCTTGTCGTTGGCATCGACGATGCGTGCCTCGATCGCCATCACCGCGCGTCCGGCGGAGCGAAGCCGCGCTGGATCGCGGTGGTCGGCAGGCTTCAGCAGCGAAATCGAGCCCGAGGTTTCGGTCATGCCATAGCCCTGCACGAAACCGACGCGCGGCATCGCGGCGATGGCGCGATCCATCAGCGCGGGCGGCATTGGGGCGGCGCCATAATAGATGCGCTCGACACTCGTCAGGTCATGCTCGCCGAAGCGCGGGTGATCNAGCACCGCCTGGAGCATCGTTGGAACGAGGAAGATATCGGTGACGCCCTGCCCCGCAATCGCCGCCATCACCGCNTCGGCCTCAAAGGCGGGCAGGAAGACGTGCCGCCCACCACCGAGCAGGCACGCGAGAAAGCCAGAGATCGCGCCAACATGAAATAGCGGCGCGGTATGCAGCATGCAGGCGCCCGGCGCGGCGTCGCCGGCGCCGGCAAGGCACAGCGCATAGGCCATCAACCCCCGGTGCGAAAGCATCACGCCCTTCGACCGTCCGGTCGTCCCGCCGGTGTAGAGGATCATCGCGAGGTCGTCGCCGTGGCGTAAATGCTCGTCGGCTTCGTCTGCCGCTGCGATCAATTGCTCGAATACCGGGCCGGCCAAAACGACTTCGCGTAGCCCGAGTGCTTCGCGGCGGATGTCGGTCAGCATCGAACGGAAACCCGGATCGACGATCAGCACGGTCGCCCCGCAATCCGAAAGTGCATAGGCGATCTCGCTTGCCGTCCAGCGCGTGTTGAGCGGACAGGCGACNGCCCCTGCCCACAGGCTGCCGAACAGGAAGTCGACGAACAGGTCGCCGTTGGGTGCGAGGAGCGCGACGCGGTCGCCCGGCTTGACGCCCAGCGCGGCAAGCGCGCCGGCGACGCGGCCGGTGCGTGACGCGACTTCGGACCATGTGCGTTGCCGCCCGCCATCGACCGTCGCGATCCGGCCTGACGTCTCTCGGGCCGCGCGGTGCAGCGCTTGGGTGATCGCGAGGCCGGTCATGCGAGCGCCGCCGACCGCCGCGCCATCACGATGCGTCCGGCGGTCACGATGCCGCCGAAGTAAAGCGTCGCTGCGACGATCGCCGCCATGACATGCGCGAAGCTCTCGCCCGACTGCAGCAGCGGCGCGGCCATTACGGTCAGATAAAGCATATAGGGCCGGTTGATCAGCAACGGCAGCCAGCCTCGAAGCTGGAAATAGATCGCCGCGACGATCAGCCCGAGCACCGGCAGGGCGCCGGCCAGGCCGCCATGGACCGCGCCATATTGCAGCAGCCACGCCGTCGCCGTCCCGCCGCACGCTCCGACGAGCAAGGGCAGCAGCGCCTTGCCCTCGACCAAATCGACGCTGCCCCAATACCAGAGCAACAGGAAACCGCCGTAGAGCGGCGTAAGCCCGAGCAGGAAGCCGAGAGCGATGAAACCCGCGATGAGCACCACCACTCCGCCGGTGACGACTGCTGCCATCCCGCCGGCCATCGCCGGGGCAGGTTCATCGCTCATCGCCACGGCTCCACGACGATCTTCACCTGATCGCCCGGCGAGGCGAGGCGTTCGAAAGCCGCAGGCGCATCGGCCAGCCCGACCTGATCNGTCAGGAACGCCGATCCATCGATCGCTCCTTCACCAAGCGCGTGCAGCGTGTCGGCGAATTCATCNGGTGAATAAGCCCAGACGAAGCTGAAACGCATCTGCTTGTTGATNCCAAGCACCGGCAGGATGCGATCATCCTCCATGCACGCGCCGACCACGACAATATGCGCGAGCGGCGGTGCCTGTTCGAGCAGATTTTGCAGCATCCCCGGCACGCCAACGCATTCGAAGACGATCGCATCGCGCATCGACCTGCCCGATAGCTGCGCCATCCCGAAGGAAGCCAGAGTTGAGGGGACGTCGAGCGCCTCCCATTGGTCGTGCGGCGATGTCGCGGCGGGATCGACGACGATGTCAGCGCCCAGCTTTTCAGCGCGCGCACGGCGCGCGGGCGAGAAATCGGCGGCGATGATGGGGCCGATGCCACGGCGTTTCAGGGCAACGATCACCGCAAGCCCGATCGGGCCGCAGCCGATCACCATCGCAACGCTGCCCTGCCCCGGATTGGCGACCGCGACGGCATGGGTGCCCACGGACAGCGGCTCGGTGAGCGCGGCAATTTCGGACGGAAGGCCGTTCGGCACGGGTAGCAGGAGCGCCTCGGTGAGCACGACACGCTCGGCGAGCGCGCCGCGGTAGCGAGTCGAAAAGCCGATCAGTTCGGCGCCGAGCGGCCCGAAGGCAAAGGGCGTCGAGACGACNCGCGTTCNTGATGCAAAACGCTTTTCGGTCCCTGGCCCATGATCCAGGATCTCGGCGCAGAATTCATGACCCAGCACCAGATCCTGCGACGGGTCGATCGTATCNGGCGCGCCGCAGCGGCGGCCGATCTCGACGCCATGTTCCAGATGATGGACGGCGTGCAGGTCCGATCCGCATATGCCGCAGGCGAGCGTTTTCGCAACCACCTGCCCCGCCTCCGGCACGACATCGGGAACGTCGGTTACGGTCAGCGCAGCGCCGCGGCGGACCGCCGCGCGCATCGTGGCACCGCTCATTTGGTACCTGCGAGTTCGGTCGGCTTGCGCTGGCCTTCCCAGCCCGGTTTTTCCTTGCGCAGGCCGTCGACAATCTTGTCCCAAAAGGCAGCCGTATTGCCCCNGAAGCGGATATCGAACGCGTCGGCGGTACGNAATTCGAGAACCTCGACGCCCTCNGGCCCGGGCTTGTAGGTATAGGGGACGTCGGTGCCGACATAGAAACCGTCGCCAGGGCCAAGCACTTCGGTGCCAAGCTTTAGCGAGCCCGCGATGATATAATAGAGGCAGTCGGCGTTGTGGCTATGCAGCGGCAGCGGGAAGCCGCTCTTGAACCACGCATAGGTCAGGCTCATCCCCGGCATCGAAAAGAGCAGCCGCACCTCGTTGCCGTCGTCGGCCCCCTCGGCGGTCGCGCGGACGATACCGTCCTCGATCACCGGCGTTATCCCCGAATATTCCATGCACGAGGTTTCGCTGTACGGCGGTGCATCGGCGGCGCGATAGACCTCAAAACTCGGTTTCCTGGCAGTCATCGTCTTATCCTTTCACGCTTCTTGGGCGGCAGCAGCCATGACGTCGCGCAGGTCCGGCTGCCCCGTATGTGCGGTAAGGCCGCCGTCGACGGGGATCGACGCACCGGTGACGCCGCTGGCATCGTCTGAGGCGAGGAACAGCGCGACCGATGCAATCTCCTCCGGACGCGCGAAGCGGCCCGACGGCACGATCCTTTCCCATTCGGCGCGCAGCCCTTCGATCGCGTCGACGCCGCTTGTCAGCAGCGGGGTATCGACCGGGCCGGGGCAGATCGCGTTGGCGCGGATATTGTCGCGCGCATGGTCGATCGCGAGGCAGCGGGTGTAGTTGATCACCCCGGCCTTCGCTGCGTTGTAAGCCGTGAAGCCATAGTCGGCTGCCATGCCCGATGCCGAGGCGGTGTTGACGATCGCCCCGCCCCCGCGCGCCTTCAGATGCGGGATGATGGCACGGCAGGCGTAGAAGACTGCGTCGAGATTTACGGCGATGCAGCGCCGCCACTGCTCGATGTCCATATCGGGAGTCAGCCCGAAATTGCCGACCCCGGCATTATTGAAGAGGATGTCGATCCCGCCGAAGCGCTCGACCGTCTTCTCGGCGAGCGGATCGAAGGCCTCGGCATCGGCAACGTCGACCAGTTCGCAAGCCGCCTGCGGGCCGAGTTCGGCCGCGAACACCGCTGCCCGTTCGACGTCGAGTTCGGCGATCATCACAGATCCGCCTTCCGCGACGAAGCGACGCACAAATGCCGCCCCGATACCGGATGCGCCGCCAGTGACGATCGCGGCCTTGCCTGCAAATCTCATTGCGTCTGTCCTTCTTTCTCTTGATGCAGCCAGGCCAAAAGCGCTGCCGTTACCGCCTCGGGCCGCTCTTGCTGTGTCCAATGCCCGCAACCCTCGAGAAGGATCGCATCGGACAGGTTAGGTACTTGGGCCCGCATCGCTGCGATCATGTCGAGGCCGGGCAGCATTGACAGCACAAGGTCGCGCGTGCCGCCGATATAGAGCGCCGGCTGATCGATCACCCTTCCGCGCCATGGCTCCAGATAGGCGACATCGCGGTGCTGGTTGCGATAACGGTTGAGCGGCCCGCGCAGACCGCTCGCGCGAAACTCGNTGGTCAGATACGCGATGTCCGCATCGGGCAGCCACGCGGGAAAGGGATCGGGATCGGGNAATCCGTCGAGCAGGCGGGAATCGGCGGACCGCTCGTCGCCCAAACCGTCGGGAGCTTCCCCCGCCAGCCAGAAATAGAAACGGCGGATAAAGCCGTCGAGGTCNGCCTCCGCTTCCGCTTCCGCGATACCNGGCGTCTGGAAATAGTCCTGATAGAANAAGCGTCCCCGATCCGAATAGACGGGCTTTAGGGCATCTATCAAAGCGACCTCGGCGACGCCGATGAACGGCACCGACAGCGCAGCGACCGCGCTGACCCGGTCGGGGTGCAGCAGCGCAGTATGCCAGACCAGATACGCACCCCAGTCATGACCGATCAAAATGCCGGGCCGGCCTTCGCCCATTGCATCCACNACGCCCGCGATATCGGCCGTCATGCTTTCCAGATCATAGGATTCGACGGCATCCGGCTTGTCGCTGCCCCCGTATCCGCGGCAATCGATGGCGCATACACGGTAGCCCGCCGCCGCGATCGGTCCGATCTGGTGCCGCCAGGCCGCCCAGCTTTCGGGAAAGCCATGCACAAGCACCACCAACGGCCCTTCGCCGGCTATCGCCGCGCGCAGGTTGATGCCGTTGGTGGCTATCATGTGGAAGGCGGGTTGGATCACAGACGCCAACCGACCGAGATGCCATAGGTCGCGGGGCGGCCCGCCATGCGCCATGCGGTGTCGGCCTGGAAGGTAGAGTTCCAGTAATATTCGTTGAAGATGTTGCGCCCCCAAAGCTGGACGCGCAACTTGCCGTCCTCGGTCTCGACACCCGCGCGCACGTCGACAAGCGTCCGGGCGTTTATTCGCAGGATCGCGGGATCGCCGAAGGTCGAGTTGGTCGCGCTGTTGTAGTTGACGTTGGTGCCGATCACCGCGTTCCAGCGATCGCTGACGGGCCATTTATACTGGACGTCGGCGGTCGCCTGCCACTTCGGGGTGAACGGGAATGCCGAACCTTCGTAATCGGCGAAGACTCCGGTGCCGTTATAGCCCGTGAATTCGTCGATGCGGCTCTTCACATAGGTGCCTGACAGGTTCGCCGTCAGCCCCTGCACCGGCCGCCAGTCGATCGCCGCCTCGACACCATAGATGTGCGAGGTGGGGATGTTGACGAGCCGTTCGAGCAGCCCGAAGATCGGGTCGAGAATGCGGCCGCGGACCTGCTTGTCCGAATAATCGTAGTAGAAGCCCGCGGCATTGAACTGCAGCGTGCGATCAGCGAGCGGCAGTTTGAACCCGGCTTCATAGGCGAGCAACGATTCCTGCGTCGCAGGCAGGAATCCGGTGAAGGACGATGCCGGCACCGTCGGGAACCCGCCCGCTTTCCACCCGCGGGAGATGTTCGCATAGACGATCGCGCGGTTGTCGAACGTATAGGTCAGCCCGCCACGCCATGAGATATTATCCTGCTTTAGTTCATCGACGACCAGCGAAGGCTGGAATGCGGGACTGAAGGTCAGGCAGCCGCCGGCCGGGATCGGCGTGATCGGCGGCGCGCCGGTGAACAATTCGGTCAGCACGTTGAAGCTCAAATAGGTCGTGCCGTCGCCATCATAGCCGCAGCCGTTGAAACTGCGCTCGTTGCGCGTGTAGCGGATGCCGCCCTGCGCGGTGAGGTTCGGCGTCAGATCATATTCGAGATTCGCATAGCCCGCATAAGTGGTCACCTTCTGATTGGTAAACACCGCCGATACGGTCAGGATCGGCAGGCCGGGGATGATGACGTTGCTGCTGAGATCGTTCGTGAAGAGGATCTGCTGCTCGCCTGCCTTATCGTGCGAATAATTGGCGCCGAGNATCCAGCGCGCGTCGCCGCTGGTGCCNGTCAGCCGCAGTTCCTGGAAGAAGCTCTTCACATTGCCCGGCGTATAGCTGTCGAGCTGGCGCCACTGCGTCGCGTCGAGATCCTGCGTCGCGTCCGTGTTGAATTCGATCCATGAGGTGATCGACGTCAGGCGAACATCGTCCGACACGTCGAGATCGGCGCGCAGCGAGGCCTGGTAGAAATCATCGTCGCGGCGCATCGGGGTCTGCGCCGACCAGTTGGCGGCACGCGCATTCTCCGGCGCCAGCGGCGTCGCGAGCACATAGGGATAGGCGCCGGCCGGGTTATAGGGCGTGTGCGCGGTCAGCTGCGGCGCCTGCACGTCCGACTTGTCGCGCCACCCGTTGAGGTTAAGCGTGAATTCGAGCGTGTCGGTCGGGTTCCAGACAACGAGCGCGCGCCCCGCGATGCGGCGGGCGCTGCCCAGCTTGTCGTTCCGCGTGTAATTCTGCTGCCAGGCTCCGCCTTCGTCGACCCGCGCGCTCAGGCGCACACCGAGTGTGTCAGTCAGCGGCGCACTGACAAAGCCCGACAGTTCGAACGCGTTGAAACGGCCGAAACTCGCATCAGCCCCGGCCTCGAATTCGCTGCCTGGTTTGGCGGATATATAGTTGATCGCGCCGCCGGTCGCGTTCTGGCCGTAGAGCGTGCCCTGCGGCCCTTTCAGCACCTCGACGCGCGACAGGTCGAGCGCGGCGCCCTGCGTCAGGATCGCGAAAGGCAGCGGCACTTCGTCGACATAGACGCTGACTGCGGGCGACGCCGCGAGCGTCGATTCGTAGAAGCCGACGCCGCGTATCGTATAGACCGGGGTTGCGATCTGACTCTGGGTAAAGGTCAGACCGGGAACGATCTTGGCGAGGTCGGCAACGGTGCTGATGCCCTGCGCGGTGAGTTGGTCGCCGCCGATGGCGGTGATCGACATCGGGACCGAGTTCAGCGACTGTTCGCGGCGCTGCGCGGTGACGATGATTTCGCTTGCATTTTCGGCCGTCGTTTCGGCGCTGTCCGCCTCCGCCGTCTGTGCCACTACCGGGGTAGCAATTACAGATCCGGCAAAAGCCACGCCTGCCAACAGGCGCGCCGCAAGTCCCTTGGGCATCTCTCTCTCCTTTTTGGAGTCGGCTTATCTGGTTGCCGACTTTCCTTCAGGAAATCAGATTGCCCAAAACTAGTCAAGTACGACTAATCAAGTTTGCCTATTTTTATTTTTCGCGNCCCCTTGCCGCAAGATTGGCGCAAAACCGACGGTGTCGTTCCTTCATCCGTTCGATCGCGGCGATGATCATCGGACGCGACTGGTTCACGCTATTCTCGATGATCAGCCCGCGCACGCTCGCGATCAGCAGCCAGCCGTGCGGAACCAGCGCCTCGGCATCGGCGAAGCCCGCCTCCCGTGCGAGCTTGATGAACTCGTCGTGGATCTCCTGTTCGACCCTGCTNGTGACCGGCTGCAATCCGTCGAGCAGTTCGCGATCCCAACGCGCCGCCAGCAGGATATCAGTCAACGCAAGCCCCTCAGGCTGCGAATGCGTTTCCCAAGAGATGCGCGCATAGTCGGACAATCGCTCGAACGGATCTTCGATTGCCTCGGCCATGCTGCGNGCCGCTTCCATGACGCCGCGCATCGCTCGCTCNGCGGTCGCCACCATTAACGCNACNCGGTTGGGNAACTGGTGAAGTACCGAGCCGCGGCTCAGCGCGGCCTCGGCCATAACATGCTCGATCGTGGTCGCAGTAAAACCNGCGCGCACGATGCATTTGATCGTCGCGTCGAGGATTTTTTCCCGCGTGTCGATGCCGCGTCGCGTCATTCGGCGCGACCGACCGGCAACAGGAATAGAAGTCACATCGCTCATAGGACCATTTGGCTGCGCAGCGTCAAAACGTCAAACTCGGTCGATGTCTGTCAG
>Ga0055536_1001452_pt1 | contig 14255 bp, 7 predicted proteins | sample AraplaCvi_mLB_r2_FD_55037 | JGI IMG/M metagenome (GOLD analysis project Ga0055536, IMG submission 55037) | Arabidopsis root microbial communities from North Carolina, USA - plate scrape MF_Cvi_mLB_r2 | ecosystem: Host-associated > Plants > Roots > Endosphere | place: USA: North Carolina...
TTCGCTACCATCCCACCATGCAAAACAAATACCGGGCCGGCCTGATGTGGTTCAGGCGCGACCTGCGGGCCCAGGACAACGCCGCGCTGTACCAGGCACTGAAAGCCTGCCAACAGGTGTTTTGCGTTTTCGTGTTTGACCGGGACATCCTGGACACCCTCCCCCGAGCCGACCGCCGGGTGGAGTTCATACACGCGTCGTTGCACAGCCTGGACGGCCAGCTGCACCAGCTGGGTGCAGCGCACGGCAATCCGGGCGCCGGGCTGGTGGTGTTGCATGATCATGCCGCCGAGGGGCTGCCGCGGCTGGCTGCGGAACTCTCCGTCGACGCGGTATTTGCCAACCATGACGATGAGCCGCAGTCGCTCTCGCGCGACGCCGCCGTGGAGGCCGCGCTCGAAAGCCGGGGCGTGGCCTTCCACAGCTTCAAGGACCACGTGATCTTTGAGCGCCAGGAAGTGCTGACGCAGGCGGGTAAGCCCTACAGCGTGTTCACACCCTATAAAAATGCCTGGTTCAAAAAGGTCGACGGCTTTTACCTCAAGCCCTACCCCGTGGAACGCTATGGCATGGCGCTGGCGCCCCTGCCACCGGAAAAGCATGGCATACCGTCGCTGGCCGAGATCGGCTTTGAAAAGACCAACCTGTCGGCGCTCAGGATACCGACCGGCAGCGAGGGTGGCAACCAGCTTTTTGAGGAATTCAAAGGCCGCATGGCGAACTACAAATCGGCGCGCGATTTCCCGGCCCTCAAGGGACCCAGCTACTTGGGCGTGCACTTGCGCTTTGGGACGGTGTCCATCCGGCGCCTGGCCGCTGCAGCCCTGGGCCCCGAACACCAGGGCAGCGAAGGCGCGGCGACCTGGCTGAGCGAACTGGTCTGGCGGGATTTTTACGCGCAAATCCTGAGCAACTTCCCGCATGCAGCGCGCAACGCCTTCAAGCCTGAATACGATGAAATCCAGTGGGAAAGCGGCCCCAGTGCGGAGGCGCTGTTTCTGGCCTGGTGCGAAGGCCGCACCGGTTACCCCCTGGTTGACGCCGCGATGGCGCAGCTCAACCAGACCGGCTATATGCACAACCGCCTGCGCATGGTCACGGCGAGCTTCCTGGTGAAAGACCTGGGGATCGACTGGCGTTGGGGAGAGCGCTACTTCGCCGAAAAGCTCAATGATTTCGACCTTTCAGCCAACAACGGCGGCTGGCAATGGGCCGCGAGCACAGGCTGCGACGCGCAGCCCTATTTCAGGATATTCAACCCGGTCAGCCAGAGCGAGAAGTTCGATGCGGACGGCCGCTTCATCCGCAAATACCTGCCGGCGCTGGCCAAGCTGTCCGCTCCGGCGATTCACAGCCCCTGGCTGGCCAAGCCGCTGGAGCTGGCTGCCGCCGGCGTGGTGCTGGGCAAGGGCTATCCGCTCCCACTCGTGCAGCACGAGGAGGCCCGGGCGCTGACGCTGCAGCGCTATGCGGTAGTCAAGAAGGGCTGAGGAGGAAGCCTGGGCAGGGCACGCGCCTGCGCTGCGTGCATGGCTTCCATCAAGATGCAAACCTGCACGGATTCCGCCCGGCTGGGCGGAATCCCGGAAGATCAGGCGGAGACCGCTGTCTCGGCTGCGCAGTAGTGCCGCAGCAGGCTGATCAGCTCATCTTCGGAGAATGGCTTGCCCAAGTAATGGTCAACACCAAGTTCCTTGGCGTGCTCGCGGTGCTTTTCAGCGATACGCGAAGTGATCATGATGATAGGCAGGCTGTTCAGCCGCACGTCGGCTCGGATGTTGCGCGCCAGGTCGAAGCCGTCCATGCGCGGCATTTCGATGTCCGACAGCACCACCGACGGCCGCTCTTCCTGCAGACGCTCAAGCGCTTGCAGACCGTCAGCCGCCAAAGTGACGCGATAGCCTTCACGCTGCAGCAGGCGCTGCGTGACCCGGCGCACGGTGATGGAATCGTCCACCACGAGGATGAGGGGAATCTGCGGAGCCGCGGGTATCAAGGCGACCGGCGCTTTCGCGACGTTGCCGCCACCGGCTCCCGCCGGTGCCGCTGTGGCGCCAGCGCCTTCGAGCACATGGGGCTCGGCACGGTCCGAGCTCCAGGCGCGGGCCTGCTGGCCGTACACCGAGGCCAGCGCCACCGGGTTGTAGATCAGCACCACCGCGCCGGAAGCCAGCACCGACATGCCGGCCAGGCCGGGCAGGCGCGAGAGCTGCGGCCCGAGGTTCTTCACCACAACTTCCTGGTTGCCCAGCACTTCATCGACGTGCAGNGCAATACGCTGTGCGGCGCTTCGGAAAATCACGACCGGTGTGGTCTTGCCCTGGACTTCGCTGCTNTGCTGCGAAGCCTGGAGCAAGGCGCCCGACCAGAAGAACGGCATGGTTTCACCGGCAAGCTCCAGCGTGCCAGTGTTGTAGGCCTGCTGCAGCTCTTTGGCGGATGCGCGGCGCACGGTTTCCACCACGTTGGCGGGAACACCCACCGAGAGGTTGCCGGCACGGATCATCACCACCTGCGTCACGGCCGTCGTCAGCGGCAACACCAGCTTGAAGTGGGTGCCTTGGCCCGCCACGGTGGAGGTTTCAATCCGGCCGCCCAGCGCGTTCACTTCGGAGCGGACCACGTCCATGCCGATACCCCGGCCAGCCAGCTCGGTCACCTGGGCGGCGGTGGAGAAACCGGGCATGAAAATCAGGTTGGCGGCGTCGCTGTCTTCAATGGTCTGGTCCGGCGCGATCATGCCGAGGCTGACGGCTTTTTCGCGGATGCGGCGCAGGTCCAGGCCGGCGCCGTCATCGCTGAAGTCGACGGACACGTCGTTGCCTTCCTGGCGCAGGTGGACAGTGATCACACCGACCGGGTCCTTGCCCGCGTTGACGCGGTTTTCGCTGCTTTCGATGCCGTGGGCCACGCAATTGCGCAGCAGGTGTTCGAAGGCGGGCGTCATGCGGTCCAGCATGCCGCGGTCCATCTCGATGGTGCCGCCCAGCAGATCCAACTTCACCTGTTTGCCGGTTTCCTTGGAGGCCTGGCGCACCACGCGGTACAGGCGCTCGGAGATGCCTTCAAACTCCACCATGCGCGTGCGCAACAGGTCGCGCTGCAGTTCACGGGTTTGGCGGGCCTGGGCGATCAGGTCGTCCTCGGTGGCTTCCACCGTGCGCTGCAAAGTGCGCTGCACGGTTGCCACGTCGTTCACCGATTCGGCCATCATGCGGGTCAGTTCCTGCACGCGGGTGAAACGGTCGAACTCGAGCGGGTCGAACCCGGCCTGGGCCTCCTTGGCCTGCGCCAGGCGCGACTGCATCTGGGTTTCGGCCTGGAGTTCAATGTCTCGCAGCTGTTGGCGCAAGCGGTTCAAGTTACCGCTCATGTCGTTCAGAGAACCGCGCAGCTGGCTGAGTTCGGCTTCCAGGCGGGAGCGCGTGATCATGACCTCACCGGCCTGGTTGACCATGCGGTCCAGCAGCTGTGAACGGACACGAATCGAAGCGTTGGCCGCCTGGCGCAAGGGCTGCATGGCCATGGCCTGCGGCGCCGGAACGGAGAGCTTGCGGGAACCGGCGGCAGCAGGCGCAGTAGTGGCGGCAGCGGCAGGAGCGGCAACCGGTGCGGCGCTTTCCGCGGTAGCGGCAGCGGCGGGGACCTCGGGCGCAGCGGCAGCCTCTACCGGCGTGGAGACAGGTTCGGGCTCCGCCGGGGTGAGAGGAGCCAGGTGCACGGGAGCGGCAGCGGCAGCGGCATCAGCGTTGCGCAGTGCCTCAAACGTGGCTTCCATCGCATCGAAACGATTGATCAGGGCTTCGATGTCCTGCGTGGCGGCAGCCTCGGAGCCGAGGAACTCGATTTCGGATTCAATACGGTGCGCCATTTCACCCAGGCGCAGGGCGCCGGCAAGCCGGGCGCTGCCCTTGAGCGTATGGAGCGCGCGCAGCACTTCGATGCGGGCACCCTGGTTGTCGGGCCGCGCGGACCATTGCCGCAGTGCGCCGCCCAGCTGGGGCATGAGCTCAGCGCCTTCTTCCTCAAAAATCGGGAACAGGTCGGGGTCGATGGCGTCGACGGCATCGATTTCCTCGTCCTCTTCATCGCCGAAGTTCTGGGTGGCGGGCGTCTGTGTTGCAGGCGGCACCGGCGGTGCTGCGACCACCGGAGGAGCGACAAATGCGACAGGCGGCGGCACAGGGGCGGCAGCCTGCACAGGTGCGGGCGCAGCCACTGGCGCCGGCATCTCGGCAACAGGAGCCTCTTCGATGACCTGCATCGCCACCGGCTCAGGCTCCGGTTCGGGCATGGGCTTGAATTCGACAGCCGGCTCTTCGGGCTGGACGGATTCAGGGGTGAAATCGTAATCAGAGAAATCGGTGCCCGGCGGCAGGACCGAGTCGGTGAAATCCAGCTCCTTCAAGCGCTCAAGGACTCCGGCATCGGGCTCCTTGAGGAAGCCGGCGGCAAACTGGTGCAGCAGGCGGCGTATGTCTTCCGCCGCATCGATAAACACCTGGCCGTACTTGGCGGCGCCGTTGCGGTGGTGCGCGCGCGACTGCTGCAAAGCCTGTTCCAGCGCGCGGGCCATTTCAGACAGGGCGGTAAACCCGACCGTGGCGGAACTGCCGGCCAGGGAGTGCGCCAGGGCCACGGTGGAGTCGCTGACGGGCTGGTTGCGCTCCAGCGACCACTCGCTCACTTCGGTCACCAGCCGGCGCGACCATTCGTCGGCCTCGTTCAGGTAAACGTTGTAAAGCGGAATGCTGATGCGCAAAGAACCTATGACCTTGACCTGGTCATCGACGCCCTCGGGCGACATAGCGCTGTCGGTGGCCTCAACGCGGTCCTGGGCATCAAGCGCCTGGACCTGCGGCTGGCTTGGAGCCGGGGCTGCAACCGGCGCCGGGAAGTCGAAATTCAGGTCGGCTGCCAGGTCAGGTGCGGGTTGGGCCGCTTCGGCATGGAAGTGCTTTTCGAAGTCCGCGTCTGACAGCTCGATGGCTTGCGCGTCGGCCGCCGCAATGGGCTGCTCCGCCGTGGAGACACCCGGCGTACCGGCATCCATGGAAATCGTCGAAAGGCTGTCGAAGTCAATGCCGGCGATCTCAACCACAGGCTCGGCGGGCTTGACCGGCGCGGCGGCGTCCACGCCATCGAACATCAGGTCGAAGTCCACGTCGCTGACGGGCGCCGGTTCTTCGGCAGGCGTCGCACCGGCGGTAGCCGCCACAGTGGGGGCGGCAGCCGGTTCAATCTCAGGCAGGGAAAACGCCTCTGGGGCAGCCGGCTCCGCGACGGCCACAGGTGCGGGTTCGGGCGCAACATCGGCGGCGGGTGCAGGAGCACCAGCCTTGGCACCCAGGACCAGCGGGCTGTAGCGGCCTTCGGTGCGCATGGCATCGGCACTGGCGCGGAACACGGAAGCGGACCAGGCGCCGTCCTTGTTCTTGGCGATGTCGGCGATCCAGTCGGAGAACCCGGCCATGGCCTGGCTGGACAAGGCCCTGAAGTCGTCGGTCGCGGTCTTCTGGTCGGCCAGCCATGTGTTGAGCATCTGCTCCAGCGACCAGGCGGCTTCGCCGAACTCATTGAGCCCCACCATGCGCGAGCTGCCCTTGAGGGTGTGGAAAGCGCGCCGCAAGACGGTGAGCTGGGAAACATCGGACGGATCGGAGGCGAGCGCAGCCAGGGCTTCCTCGCCGTTACCGATCACTTCGCGCGCTTCCTCCAGGAAGATATCGCGCAGGTCGTCTTCCTCAAAATCGTCGGATTCGGCTGCAGGCTCGGGCGCGGCCGGCGCTGCCGGTGCCACGGTGAATGCGAGCGTCGTGAGCGCGGTGGCAGCGGCGTCGGTATCACTGGTGGATACAGCGACAGCGGCTTCGCGGGCGGTTTGTGCCAAGGCGGGCTGTTCGGCCAGCGCCGCATGGGTTGCCAGCGCGTCAAGCTTGACGGTAAGGCTTGCGTCCGCTGCGCCCTGGCCGGCATCCTGCACCACGGCGATGACTTCCTGGGACAGCATGTCGCTGTTGACGGTGACGGCGGAAGCAGCAGCTTCCGCAGTGTGCGCGCGCCCCATGAGCGGCCGCAGCTCGCCCTTTTGGTCGTCGTAGACGAAGAGTTTCTTCGCCAGCGCGGGCTGGTAGTTCAGCATGTCGATCAGGAAGCTCAAAGCACCCAGGTTGTTACCCAGGTGCTCAAAGGTGCCGGCGGCACGCGCCTGCTGTTCGTCGATTTCCGTGACCAGCATCTGCTCGACGCTATCGCGCATGCGCAGCACTGCATGGGAAGCCTGGTCCAGCCCCAGCACGGAAAGCACACCGCGCATTTGCGACAGCTGCCCGGGAACCGCCTGGAGCGTCACCTTGTCCTGCGGGTTACGGAAGAAAACGTCCAGCGATTTTTCAAGCTCGCCGAGGGACACGCGCAGCTCGCCCACCACGCTGCCCATGGTCTGCTTGTCGCTGACGCGGCGGTAGAGGTCTTCCATCCAGCCTTCCAGCGGCTGGGGTTGCCCGCCGGCACGCACGCCTTCGAGGCGCTGTGCGAGGTTGGCTGTGCGCACCGCCAGTTGCGGGTCGTTGGGATCGAGGTCGTCGAACGCGGCTTCCAGGTACAGCACAGAAGTGGCCACTTCCATGGCCAGCTCAATGCCGGGGGCCTGGCCTGAACGCACGGTGGTGTCTATGGCCCTGGTCAGGGCCTGCGCCAGCGGCTCGCTGGGCGGGTGAAGCTTGAGCAGGGAATCGGTCACCAGGCTGAACTGGTCGCTGACCGACTTGAATTTATTGGCATCCCCGGCGGACAGTGCCGACCAGGTTTCCTTGGCCGAGGTAATGCGCTTGCGGGCTTGGGCCAGCAGGGCCGGGTCGAAACGCCCGAACTGGACGAGTTCGTAATCGACAGGCTTGAAGCGGTTCAGGCCGTAGGTGGAGCGCACGGCGGACAGCACTGGCGTGTCGGTTGCGCGCGCGGCGACCGCCTGCGAGCAGAAAAACAGCAGATCCTGGGCCAGGCGCTCCGAGACCGAGGTGTCGCCCTTGGCCAGCGAGGCGTACTGCATCAGGATGCGGGAGGCGGCACGCTTGACATACAGGTCCGAGCCGAGCAGTTCGTTGGCAACGGCTTCAAAGTAGGCCGCCGCGATCTTCCAGAAAATGCGGGGCTGGCGATCGGCCTGCCGGGCCGCGAAGCCGAGGCTCAAATCCTTGAGGCTTTTCGCGGCTTGCGGCGCCTTGCCCTTCATGATCTGCAGCACCGACTGGTCCAGCAAGGAGCGCGCACTGTCGTCGTAGTTGCGCGGCGCGGCGGCCGGCAGCTCCGGCTCCATCCAGCGCCATTCAAAAGACCAGAGGTCGGCGGGATGGATACGGTCGGCGCGCAGCAGTTCCTGCACGTCGCGGTATTGGGGGAACAGGGACACGGCCGAGATCGGCTTGTCGGCCAGCACGCCCTCGAGGTATTCGGTCAACGCAAAGCTGGCTCGCTCAAGCTTGCCTGCCGCATCCTGGCTGCATTGCTCCGGCTGCTGCACAAACTTCTGCACAGCGGCTTCCATCGCGCGCAACACCAGCGCGGGGCCGGCCAGGCCAACCATCTCCAGCGCACCCACCGCCTGGTGCAGCTGCTGGCGGGCAATCCGCAGTTGGCTGGCATCCACGGCCGCGAGGTCGGACCCGCGCGCGGCTTCCGCGTCCCGCACAAAGCGCTTGAGCGCCTTGGCAGCACCGTCCAGCGACTTGCGCAGTTCGTCAAGCACCCATGCGAGAGGGCCTAGATCGTTGACGGCAAAGTCGAGCTCGGTGGTGGTTGAGTTCGGGGCGTTGGATTGCATAAATGGCGGGCCGGTTCTGGAATCGGTGTCAGAGGCTAAGGCGGCGGTCAGCGCACGACGGACAAACTGGCATCAGGCGATCTTGAATCGGGACACCGACTGGCGCAGCTCTTCAGCCATGCGGGAAAGATCACGCACCTGCTGCGCCGTGGAACGGGTACCTTCTCCGGTCTGTTCCGTCACCGCGAAAATGTGCTGGATATTGCCGGCCACCACGTTGGCCGAAGCGGCTTCGCGTGACGCGGAGTTGGAAATCTGCTCAATCAGGTCAGCGAGGCGGCGTGACACCTGGTCAATCTCGGTCAGCGCGGTACCCGCGTTGTCGGACAGCTTGGCCCCCTCCACCACACCCTGCGTGGAGCGTTCCATAGCGGCCACCGCGTCCTGCGTGTCGGTCTGAATGGCTTTCACCAGGGCCGAAATCTGGCGCGTAGCGTCAGCGGAACGTTCAGCCAGTCGCTGCACCTCTTCCGCAACCACCGAGAAGCCTCGTCCGGCTTCACCGGCTGACGCCGCCTGGATAGCCGCGTTAAGCGCCAGCACGTTGGTCTGTTCGGTAATGTCCGAGATCAGCTCGGTAATTTCACCAATCTCCTGGGACGATTCACCCAGTCGCTTGATACGCTTCGAGGTTTCCTGGATCTGGTCGCGGATGGAGTTCATACCACCGATAGCGTTCTGCACGGCCTGCAGGCCGGACTCCGCGGCAGTCAGCGATTGGCGCGCCACCTGGGAAGATTCCTGCGCCTGTGTGGACACTTCATTGATTCGGGATGCCATGTCGAGCACCGACTGGCCGGTTTCGCGAATCTCCCGCAGCTGTTCGGTGGATGCCGCCAGCAGTTCGGTCGAGGTGCTTTCCACCTGTGCCGTCGTTTGCGCAACGCGCGTTGCCGTGTTCTGTACGTTACCCACCAGCTGTCGCAACTCTTCCACCGTGTAGTTCACCGAGTCGGCGATAGCGCCGGTAATATCCTCGGTCACGGTTGCTTCCTGCGTCAAATCGCCTTCAGCCACTGTCTGCAATTCGTTCATCAAACGCAAAATAGCGGCCTGGTTGGCGTCGTTGACGCGCTTGGCGTCCTGTTCCTGGCTTTTTGCTTCCTGGCGCTGCGTTTCCGCAACCGCCTGGCGCTGCTGGCTGTCCAGCACCTGCAAGCGGGCCAGGCCGGCCGCGCAGAGCAGTGCGAAGGCGGCGGCGACCACCAGGGTCGTCAGGGCGGTGGCACCCAGGCCGGTTTGCGAGGACAGCTTGCCCTGCAGGTCTTCCAGGCCCCGACGCAGCGGCTCGCTGTCGGCAATGATGGAGGATTGCGCTTCACGGGCAGAGACCAGGCCCTGCAGGTTACCCAGGATGGCGCCGGCTTGCACGCGCGTCTGCTCATAGAGCGCCATCAGGGCTTCGAGGCGTTCGCGGGTCTGCGGATCCTTGGAGCCGGCCAGGCGCAGTTCGGGGCTGCCTTCCTGAAGGCCCTGGGCGATTTCCTTGAACGAGTTCAAGTCCTTGCCCAGCAGGAACACGGCTTCAGGGCTGACGCCTTCCATGGTCAGGAATTCGTTGGCAGATTTACCGATACGCTGGGTCAACATCACCAGCTGGCCGGAGGCGGAAATTTCAGCCGGTGCTGCATTCTGCTGGAGCTTGAGCGAGGAGACGGTTTCGGCGATTTCCAGCAAGTCTGAGGACTGGCGGTTGATGGTGCGCAGAGCGTTACCCACCTGGGTCAGGATGTTCTGCTGGCCCATCACGGTCTTGGCGTTCTTTTCGGCGCGCTCCATGAAGGGGGTGACTTTTTCGACGTCGGGCTGCAGGTCCTCGCTCACGGGTGCCAGGCGCAGGCTGTCTTCACCGGCCTTCAGGCCGCGCACGGTTTTGGACAGTACTTCTGAGCTCTCACGCACGTCGGGGAAGGCCTGGGCGCTACCCACCAGGGCCTGCGACACCGATTTCGCCAGACGTTGCGACTGCATCAGTGACTGGCCGGTTGCAGCCACCTGTTGGGCCACTTTGTCGGCCTGGTTCAGCGCCAGGAAGGTCACCGTACCCAGAACCGCCACCGACACCGCCAGGAAAAACACCAGAATTCGCTGGTGCTGGCCCATGGTACGCCGGCCCAGGCCGGGCAGGCTCAAGAGCTCGGGGTTGACGGCGGACGCCGACTCCTCGGCGGTGGCCATTCGGCTGGAGCCAAAAGCATCATCGGCACCGTCCGGCTGCCGCACCGCGGCGGTCTGGAGGGAGGCTTCATCCATGGCGCCGGTCGCCAGGGGATCCGGCGTGCCGACCGAAGCCATGTCCATGCTGTCCTCGGGCTGGACGGACTTTGTTTTAAATAGCTTCTGGATATTTTCAATAACAGACATGGTGTGCCTTCCGGGGAGAAACAGTGTGCGCTATGCGCCTATCGTCAAAAAATGCGCTTGCTGGGCAAGCAACTGAAGGTTGATTTCCTGCCAGGTCGCACCGTTAAGGTCGACATACTGGTTGCCAAAGAAATCCGGCGCGTCGGGCGCTTTTTCGGAGAAATCGCTGAACGCATCCTGGTTGCGCAACCCGGCGAGCTTGTCGATCAGCAGCGCNCAATTGACTTCCAGCGCGCTGTTGAGCGCCACCAGGCGGGAATCGTTGCGCGCGAGTTCATTTTTAAGCGGCGGCGGCTGGCCGCTCACATAGCTGGCAAGGTCCACCACGCCAAACAGGCCGCCCCGCAGATTGGCCACGCCGGCAAACCATTTCTGTGTGTACGGAACAGGCTGCGTATTGACCCAGGGAAAGATTTCACCGGATTGGCTGAGGGGGAACAGGTACTTTTTCCCGCCCGCTTCCACGGCCAGCCAGGACGCGGCAACGCCTTGCGTACGCGCAATCTGCAACCTGTCGGCCAGCCGGGTTTGTAGTTCTCTAAGGGCTTGTCTGTTCGCCATGCTTTGGTTTTACGCCGTAAATCAGCCGAGGGCCTTGATTTTGGCCATCAGCTCATCCGCATCCACCGGTTTGGTGATGTAGTCGCGGGCGCCCTGGCGCATGCCCCAGACCCGATCAGTTTCCTGGTTCTTGCTGGTGCACATCATGATGGGGATGTCGGAATACAGCGGGTCGCGCGTGATGGCACGCGTCAGCTGGAAACCGTTCTGGCCCGGCATCACCACATCCATGAGGATCAACTCGGGCTTGTCTTCCGCGAGGCGTCGAAACGCATCCTCCGCGTTTTCAGCGGTTTTGACCGTAAAACCATTTTTGACCAGCAAATCGGTCAAAAACATCAGTTCGGTTTTGGAGTCGTCCACCACCAGTATTTTCTTGATTGCCATCACACTACTCCTTGTTTGGCGCTGCCGAGCTCCTGAACGGTCTGCAGCAGTTGATCTTTGGTAAAAGGTTTGGTCAGGTAGTCTTGCGAGCCCACCATTCGACCACGCGCCTTGTCGAAAACGCCATCCTTGGAGGACAACATAACGATGGGAACGCTGGAAAATTTCACGTTGCGCTTGATAATCGCACAGGTTTGATAGCCATCGAGGCGAGGCATCAAGATGTCGCAGAAGATCAGGTGGGGCTCGTAATCGTTGACTTTCGAAAGGGCATCAAACCCGTCCTCGGCCAGCAGAACCTCATGGCCACCCTGCTTCAGGAATATCTCGGCGCTACGCCGGATGGTGTTGCTGTCATCGATGACCAATACCTTTAGTCCAGAACTGGGAATGCTCACTGCCTATGCTCCTCATGTTGCAGGCCCCGGCGACTGGCGCCGGCCTGCGATTGTCCAGGCTGGTACCCGGACACTTTAGATCTGAACCATTTCAAAGTCTTCCTTGCGCGCGCCGCATTCGGGGCAGGTCCAGTTCATGGGCACTTGGGCCCATGGCGTCCCGGGAGCAATGCCATGTTCGGGCGCGCCGGCAGCTTCGTCATAAATCCAGCCACAAATTAAACACATCCACGTCGTTGATTGAGTCACAGCTTAAGTTGCCTTCGAATAGAATGCAACAATTGTATCGAGGCGGCGTTGCTTATTCGCGTACAAGGCAAAATCGCAGCCTATGGCAAACCCCAAAAACCCTCAACTGGACAGCCGACAGCTCCAAATCGAGGACACCGATGCATCACCGGCCTGCGTCATGACATTCAATGCCAACGACCCCAGCGGAGCCGGCGGGCTGACGGCGGATATTGCTTCCATCACCTCGGCCGGCGCCCATCCGCTGGCGGTTGTAACAGGCGCCTATGTGCGCGACACGGCAGAAATTTTCGACCATTTCGCCTTCGACGAAGAGGCTGTTACAGACCAGGCCCGCTCCGCGCTTGAGGACATGCCGGTATCGGCCATCAAGGTCGGCTTTGTAGGCAGCCCCGAAAACATCTCGACCATCGCCGAAATCGCCTCGGACTATGCGGATGTTCCGCTGATCGCCTATATGCCCAATCTTTCGTGGTGGGATGAAAGCGAGATTGACAGCTACTTGGACGCCTTTCGCGAACTGATGTTGCCGCAGACGACGGTGTTGGTCGGCAACCACAGCAGCCTGTGGCGCTGGCTGTTGCCCGACTGGTCCGGCGAGCGTAATCCTTCGGCCCGTGACATTGCCAAAGCCGCCGCCGACCTCGGCGTTCCCTACACCCTGGTGACCGGCGTTCCCATGCCCGACCAGTTCATCGACAACGTGCTGGCCACACCGCAGGCAGTGCTCTACAGCGAAAAGTTCGAGCGTTTCGAAGCCGTTTTCGCCGGGGCCGGCGACACCCTGTCGGCCGCCCTCTCCGCCCTGCTGGCCAATGGCCACGACCTGCAGGCGGCCACCGCTGAAGCCCTGACTTTCCTGGACCATAGCCTGGACGCCGGCTTTCACCCCGGCATGGGCAACATCGTGCCGGATCGCCTGTTCTGGGCGCAAGCCGACGTCGACCCCGAAGACGACGAATCCGGGGAAGAAGCGGGCGAAGCCAATGACGATGTCGAACTGACATCCAAACCCCCTCTTGACCTGCCTCCCAATGGAACCACCAAACACTAAGCCCTCCGCCTCCCAGACAGCCTCCCGCAATGACGCCCTCTTCGAACGCGCCAAAAAGCTGATCCCCGGCGGGGTCAACTCCCCGGTCCGGGCCTTCAAGGCCGTGGGCGGCACGCCGCGCTTCGTGCAACGCGCGCAAGGCGCGTACTTCTGGGATGCCGACGGCAAGCGTTACATCGACTACATCGGCTCCTGGGGCCCCATGATCCTGGGCCATGGCCACCCTGCCGTGCTTGAGGCCGTGCAAAAAGCCGCATTGGAAGGCTTCTCCTACGGCGCGCCTACCGAACGCGAGGTCGAGCTGGCCGAAGAAATCGTGCGGCTGGTGCCTTCGCTCGAGATGGTTCGCCTGGTCAGCTCCGGCACGGAAGCAGCGATGAGCGCGATACGCCTGGCACGCGGCGCCACCGGGCGCAGCAAGATCATCAAGTTCGAGGGCTGTTACCACGGCCACGCCGACGCCCTGCTGGTCAAGGCCGGCTCGGGCCTGGCCACCTTCGGCAACCCGACCAGCGCCGGCGTGCCACCCGAGGTGGTGCAACACACCCTGGTGCTCGAATACAACCACCTGGCCCAGCTCGAAGAAGCCTTTGCCCTGCATGGCAAGGACATCGCCTGCCTGATGATCGAGCCCATCGCCGGCAACATGAATTTCGTGCGCGCCAGCCTGCCCTTCATGAAGCGCTGCCGCGAGCTGTGCACGCAGCACGGCGCGCTGCTGGTGTTCGATGAGGTCATGACCGGCTTTCGCGTGGCGCTGGGCGGCGCGCAAAGCGTCTATGCCCGCAGCATTCCCGGCTTCAAGCCCGACATGACCGTCATGGGCAAGGTCATAGGCGGCGGCATGCCGCTGGCAGCATTTGGCGGCACCCGCGCCGTGATGGAACAACTCGCGCCCCTGGGCCCGGTCTACCAGGCCGGCACGCTATCAGGCAACCCGGTCGCCACCGCCTGCGGCCTGGCAACCCTGCGCGAAATCACCAGGCCCGGTTTTTACGAGGCCCTGGGCGAACGCACCCGCAGCCTGGTCGCCGGCCTCACGCAAGCGGCCGCCAAGGCCGGCGTGCCGTTTTGCGGCGACAGCGAAGGCGGCATGTTCGGCTTTTTCCTGATGGGGCAATTGCCGCAGAACTACGCCACGGTGATGACTACCGACGGGCCCTCGTTCAATCGCTTCTTTCATGCGATGCTGGACAGTGGGGTGTATTACGCGCCTGCGTTGTATGAGGCTGGGTTTGTGAGTTCGGCCCATACCGCTGAGGATATTGAGGCTACTGTGGAGGCGGCAGCCAGGTTTTTCGCTGCCGCCTAGTTTGTTCTGAGGGCTTGATTCTCTGCTGAATCTTGCCGGCCGGGGTTGCCCGGCCAACAAGCCTTCGCAGAGGGCAAGAGCGTGCAAGGCCGGCACAAGACCCGGCAA
>Ga0055536_1001458_pt1 | contig 14211 bp, 9 predicted proteins | sample AraplaCvi_mLB_r2_FD_55037 | JGI IMG/M metagenome (GOLD analysis project Ga0055536, IMG submission 55037) | Arabidopsis root microbial communities from North Carolina, USA - plate scrape MF_Cvi_mLB_r2 | ecosystem: Host-associated > Plants > Roots > Endosphere | place: USA: North Carolina...
CTGCTTCGTTTTAGTCATAAACACAGTCGTATGCCTAACCGCTATTGTAAGTGGGGGACTGTGTCCGGTGATTCAGGGGGCCGCCCCAAAGATCGCATTCGAGGCCCACTGGGCGAAGACCGCGCAACGACGGCCACCAGTGCGTGCGGTGGTATTCGACGCGTTCGGCACGCTAGCGACGATCCACGAACGGCGATGGCCATTTGCGAGGCTTGTGCGTGCGACAGCTGACCCGCGCCAGGCACTACAGACGGTTATGACAAGACCGCTGGGGCTGCGCGAAGCAGCGCAAGTGCTGTGTTGCCACGACCTCCCACTCTCATCCCTCGAAGCTGATCTGTCCGTCGAACTCAACAGCATCAAGTTGTTTCCGGAGACTTCGGCGACGCTTACGGCCATCCGTGCGCTAGGTCTCAAGATCGCCATCGCCTCGAACTTGGCCGCTCCCTATGCTGAGCCCTTGGTGCGCCAGTTGCCTACAGCGCTCGACGCTTATGCATGGTCGTTTGAGCTTGGTTTCCTCAAGCCCGACACCGCGCACTACCGATGGGTATGTGAGAAATTGCAGGTGGCGCCAGAAGAAGCCTTGATGGTCGGAGATACTCTTGCTGCAGATTATCTCGGGGCACACGCCTGCGGCTTGCAGGCGGTCCATTTAGATCGTAGTGGGGGAGTATCCAGCCTCGATGTTCCGACAATACGAACGCTCACCGAGGTCCTGACGTTGCTTTGACTTACCGGAGCATTTGGGATAAGCACACAGTGTGTTCCGGGGTGACCGTCAGGATACTAACAATAGGCTAACAAAAAACTAGCAAAAAACTAACAAAAAACTAACACCGCCCCAACGACTTTTGGGCGGGCAGACCCTCTACTAACATTTTGCTAACAAAAAACTAACACTTGCTATCTGAAGGTAGGCCAACGGCTAGCAGGCTATGTCGCGAAAACCATTCGGAATGGAACATAAAGAGTGTGGCACCATCTGGGGTGGTTATTACTCTAACCTTATGTTTTTCCTGAGATTATTTGTGGCACATCTCTTACGTATTCCTGGCTCTACGTGTTCGGATCCGAGCACCAATTAATCGTCAGAGGGGTCGGCGCTTGGCTCACCTAGATTGGGGGGAGATCCCGGAATAACTTTATTGAGAGTGCCGACTTGAGCACGTAGCGAATCGGCGAGGGGGCGTGCTCCCCAGGCGATTGACAATTTAGCGTCAATATTCGATAATCGCATATTAACCAGGATGGGCAACCGACGACAATGAATCTCCGGCAAACACTGACGAATGAGTTCGAAGAACTGGTCGGATTCAGGGTGGAACTGCCAGACGAATACGATCGAGCGCTTGAGGCTATATGCGATCACTTGGCGGGACGGAAGCTGCGAACCCGTAGCGACCGTCGAAAAAGGTTGATCGCACACATCAACTCGAAATTCGAAATTCATCGTGAATGTATTGCGGCGGTTCTTGCTCGAGCAGCGGCCCAAGGACTGGTCTTTAATTTTCACGAGAAGAACCTTATCCAGAAGGCATTCGATGCTCGTGATAAGCATGCCTTTGCGGACTCGGTCGAAAAGGCAAAAAACCAGGATGGTCTCCATCGGACGCTCTGCGAACTCTTTACGCCGGCTTCCGAAGAGGAGACTCTAGCCCATTTTCGAAGGGAGGTTACAAGCCCGTCGAGGCTTCGCGTGGAAAAAGGGGCGCGTCCCGTTGGAAATGAAATTCTTCTTTCCGCCCTATCAGCCTTTGTTTTTTCCGCTGCGAATGAACAGGTGATGCACGAGTTTTTTGATCCTGCCCACGATCCGGATGCCTACGACGAATCATTTTGGCTGCAGTTAAGGAAGTTGCACCCTCAACTCTACTCACGGGCGCGAACGCTGGACATTACGCACGTTGATCAGCACCTTGCTGATTCATGCGGCTCCCTTGACGGGCTCCGATCGGCCTTGTTTAGTCACGTTGCGTCAAGCTATCAAGCTCTCGAAAATCATGGGCACCTGGCATTTTGGATTGAGCCCATTATGATGAACGGGCGATCCATTACGTGGGAGGTTTGCTCCGACATTATGCTCTTTGCGGAGAAGCATGATGAGGTTGCGTTGACGAATGCCTATTTTAGAGCAAAGCAAATCGAAGCTGAGACCCTTTCGCACATTGACGGGGTGAACTTAAAAAATGCTCGCTTTGGCCTTGCCAACGAAGGTTTTACATACAAAGATACATTCGTTTGCGCCCCGTCGTATGGATCTCCTGCGGGGACTGAGTCGCTCTTGCTTCTTTTTCAGAAGAACAAGCGGGACGAAACATTGATCCCTTGCCCTGCATGTAGAACGCACAATGTGCAGGGAAATTCCTACCCAACTCTGGGAGTCCGAAGCTGGGAGTGTCGCAATATTCTCTGCCCCGATCGTAGTAAATATAATCGTGGGAAACGGTATTCGTTCAAGGCTTTGCTAATGCAGGAGGCGATTGATGAGGTCGAAAGCCAAATTCCATCGACTTCAATTAGAAAGTGGTCGCGAGACGTTCAAACTGGCCGCACAATAGACGATGCGGTAGAGATGCTAATTCGCCACTATTCATTGCATAATGATGGCGTGTTTCTTTTCGGCGCTAAAGCTCCACCTCACTCACTGGGCCGCAAGCTCGTGCAGTATGGGCGCATCAAACCGATGGAAGAAGATCTTGCGCCAACTTTCTTTGAGTCCCCTTGGTTTGCCAGGTATGCCTTTAATCCGAAACCAGTTATTCAAACAGAGTTCACTGCCAATGAGGCGCGAAGTCTTGGTTCCTTGACCGTGCTCAAGGGCGACTCTCGTGTATTGCTCGAAAATTACCCGGACAATTATTTCGACGGGGCTGTTACTTCACCTCCGTATTTCAATGCCCGAGAATATTCGCAATGGCCGAATATATATTGTTATTTGCACGATATGCTCGCAGTTGCAAAAAACTGCTTCAGGGTCCTGAAGCCGGGCGCAGCATATCTCTATAACATCTTTGATTATTTCGACAACGAGCGTAGTATCGTCTTCTCTGCGATGGGTGAGAAGCGTCTCATACTGAGCGCTTACACAGTTGACCTATTTAGGCGTGCCGGTTTTGAACTGGCTGGATGCGTGACTTGGGACAAGGGCGACATAGAGGGGAAGCGGGGGTTCAACGCCGGCAATTTTTCGCCGTATTATCAGGCTCCTTTTAATTGCTGGGAGCATGTTCTGGTATTTGTGAAGCCGCCCGCGGATTCGCCTCAAAATGTACTGCGTGGAATGTCCAGCGTCCTTCGTGCCAAGCCGGTGACAAAAATGGTCAGGGGCAAGAATACGCATGGACACACAGCGCCGTTCCCGACAGATGTACCAAATCTTTTGCGTGCGTTCATACCAGAAGGAGGGCGAGTACTCGATCCTTTTGGCGGAAGCGGTACAACAGCACGCGCACTCGACGGATTCGTAGGCGAGACAGTTTGTATCGAGAAAAAGGACGAGTATTGCGACCTCGCCCTAAAACTCTTTGGATCCCACCGCGATGCACAGTGGCTGGCAGGTGCTCAGGCGACCGTATTTGGAGGCGAAATTGTCGGTGTGTGAGCATACTGGCTTTCGGGCTCAATGTCATACAAACCGACTTGCTGTAGCCATCGCGCCATCGCCCAGGCCTCTTCGAATCTAATGTTTGCCATGGTTAGGCCGTAGTCGCGACATAGGTCATGGAAGCGCCTGTAATTGCTTGGTCGATGTACAAACAAGAGCCACATTAGGCCTGCTTCAGCGGTTAGAAATGTCAGTCCACCCCTTGCGTGCGAAGGTCTGCGAATAACGTTGTGCCTTCTGCAGCGAAGAATCATGTTATCCAGTCGGTCTGCGACGTCTTCCAGATCTTTCTGGGTAACCGCCACGCCGGTCGTCAGTGCAACATATAGATCCGCCGAAATGCTGTCGAGAAGTCCCGCAGGTATGCTGGTGTAGTTACTATTGCTACCGACCAGAGCTATCAATCTGTCTTTGATCTCGGCCAGAAGGAGGGCGGGATCCTGCTGCGATAAATTCGGTATCTCTGCGAGTAGAGATGCTGCCACTCCGCCCACAAATTCCTTTGGAATAATGTGATCAGCCTGCAGGTCGATTCTGGTACCGCAGTCGGCGCATCGACCGTCCTGCATAAAATGCCAAGCACGGACGGCTTCCCAGCACTTTCGTGGCGGAAAGTGGCGTTGGAACGATTTTTTGGAAGCAATAGAGGTTCCGACTTGCGAGGGGTTCAGGCTCCCGAGAATTGTAGCCGTGACTTCACGCCAGGAAGTGATTCCGTTAGCAATGAGCTGCTCGAGCAACATCTGCCAATGAGCCTCGGTCCAATGTGCTCCGTCTGCCGGAAATTCGGGGCCCAACAATTCACCATTAACCGTCATTCGACGTCCCTTCTGTATGTCCTGTGAGAGCTTTTTCGAATCTCGAAACAAACTCAGATAGGCCTATACCCAGAGCACCACAAAAAATTCGGAGCTCAGCGACGTCCAGCCGTCGTTCCCGACGCTCAATCTTGCTTATCAGGGATTGCTCGACACCGAGCCTCGCAGCCAACTCGACTTGAGTAAGGCCGGCCTCTTTCCGCGCCGCCCGCAGCAATGAAACGAGCGTCGAGTAATCATTGCTATTGAGTGGGTGCGGAATCATCACGCAACATTAAATTCGACTTTCGAATATGCCAAAATCGACTATCCATTCGCGGGGGGCATCGATTTACGATGGGGCGACGGCTCTCGCAATGCGGCATCTCATGCGGACTATCGAGATGCAGGTCACCGTCCGACGGACAGCGTTCTTCAAGACGGGGTTGCCTTCAGGCGGCAGTCGAGTTGACCTGCTCAGCCATAGCCCATGGCAGCAATTCGGTGACGCGATTGACGGGGTGATCGGCAATGCGCGCAACAACGTGGCGCAGGTAAGCCTCTGGGTTCAGGCCGTTCAACTTGGTTGAGGCCACCAGGAAATAGATAGCAGCGCCGCGTTCGCGGCCACTGTCAGAGCTGAAGTGCAGGAGTTCTTTCGGCCGAGGGCAACGGTCCGCAGCGCACGCTCCGCTGTATTGTTGTCAGTCTCAACGCGACCGTCACTGGCATACAGCGTCAATGCCGACCACTGAACGCGGGGCGGGTGCACAAGAGGTACAGCGATTAAATTTTTCCGACTTCACTGAAGTACGCTAACTTACTGAATCTAAAGCAGTTTGGTTGTTCCTAGTTGCAGTGTATTTCTCTTAAATATCAATAACTTATTGGTTTAACTGAAAATTTGTAATCATCAGGTGGCGGGTTCGAGTCCTGCAGCCGGCACCAGTTTCATGTGAAAAAGCCACGCGAAAGCGTGGCTTTTTTGCATTCCCGCCTCTCGCTCGGCGCCGACGTTCCGCAGCCGCAGAACGTGGCAAGCACGACAGCAAGATACGCCGCGGGTCCCCAACCCCCGCGGCGGCGTCACCTCAACGGCGCCCCGTCAAGCCCCCACCGGCTTTCCCCCCACATGCCGCACCACCACCGTCGACGACCTTGACGGCAAATTGGCGTCCGGCCAGTTGCCGCCGGCCGCTCCCGTTCCCGTCGGATGCTGGATGTTCACGAAGAACGTGGTCAAGTCGGGCGTGTAGGCCAGCCCGGTGATCTCGCAGCCGACCGGTCCTACCAGCAGGCGTCGCACTTCGCGGGTTACCTGGTCGACGTAGTGCATCGAGTTGGCGCCGAAGATGCTGGTCGTGGATGAGCCCGTTCCGGCGTCGGTTTGTACCCACAGGCGGCCCTTCGGGTCCACGCGGATGCCGTCGGGGCTGCTGAAGGTGGCGCCGGTCATGTTGCCCTTCTGGTTGGCTGCCGCGATCGATGGGTCGCCGGCCAGCAGCAGGATTTCCCACTTGAATCTCGTTGCGAGTGGCGAGTCGCCGTCCTCGCGCCAGCGGATGATGTGTCCGTGGGGATTGTTGGCGCGCGGGTTGGCGGCGTCGGTCTGTACGCGGCCGCCGTTGTTGGTCAGGGTGCAGAAGATCGTCTTGTCGAGGCCCACGGTGATCCATTCCGGGCGGTCCATCAGCGTGGCGCCCACGACGCGGGCGGCCGCCTTGGTGTTGACAAGCACGTCGGCCTGGGTGTTGAAGTCGATCGGCGCAGGCGTGGGCGCGGTGGCGAATTGCGTCCAGTTGCCGGGGTCCGATGCGCCGGCCACGAGGCCATTCCTGCCCTGGGTCAGTTCGATCCACTCCCCCGATCCGTCGGCGTTGAACTTCGCGACGTACAGCGTGCCGTCGTCCAGCAGGCTCGCGTTGTTGAGCCGGTTGGTCGTGTCGAACGCGCTGGTCGGGATGAATTTGTAGATGCAGCCGGGCGTGCCGTCGTCGCCCATGTAGAAGGCCACGCGGTTGTTGGCATCGGCCATGAACGCGGTGTTTTCATGGTCGAAGCGGCCCATGGCGGTGCGCTTCACGGGCAGGCCGGCAATCTGTTGCAGCGGGTCGATTTCGACGATCCAGCCGTAGCCTTCTTCGGCTTGCGTAGGGTCCAGGTAGTTGTCGGTGGTTTCCTCGCAGGTCAGGTATGTACCCCACGGCGTATGGCCGCTGGAGCAGTTGTTGAGCGTGCCGATGACCACCGGGCCCACGGCGGCGGCAGCCGGGCCGGAGACGCGATAGGCCGTGTTGCCCGAGTAGCGTTTGTTGTATAGCGAGTTGCGCTTGACCTGCCATTTGTCGGCAACCAGCTCGATCTCGATGACGGATACGCCCACCGATGACAGTGCGATGCGCTTCTGCTCTGCGGTGGCCGTGGCCGGATTGTAGGACCCAGCCATCAGGATGGCCGCGTCGGGCGCTTCGTGATTGATCGCGAGCAGGCCGCCCTTCTGCGGGTCGACGCCGGGGATCTCGAAAAAGTGCATGCCGTCGTGATTGCCGCCGGCCTGCTGCTCGGTTTCCATCGACGTCTGGAACGCACCCTTGTAGCCGGCCGCGCCCGCCGCCACGGGATCACCGGCGGAGAACAGCACGTACGACTGGTAATCCTTGGCCACCGTCACCTGGTTGGCTGTGATCTTCGATGGCAGCGACTGGAAGTTGACGCTGTAGTCCAGCGGCTGCTGGCCGGGAGCCGGGGCGGGGGCGGGTGCCGGGGTGGGCGACGGCGCCGGTACGGCACCGTTGTCACCGTCGCCGCCGCACGCGGCCAGCAGTGTGCCGCCGCCGAATGCGGACAGCAGTGAAACGCCGAGGCTGCCCCGCAGCACGCGGCGGCGCGCCGGATTGGCGGCGACCAACTCTTCCAGCGTTTGACCCGGGACAGTCTTGTTGCCTTCGGCCTCGCGGCGCGGGGCGCGCAGCTTGTCGGTGATGTACGACATGTGTTCCTCCAGTATTTGCGGGGGGCCCGCCGTGAATACGGTGCCGGCGGGGAATAGCCGCGGCCGATACTAGGGAACAAATGTGTCGGTTTAGTTACTGAATGACTGCTCATCCAGCCAATGGGTGCGGGTTGCAGGTCTGCGTTCGAGGGGTGCTTCAGTTTGCATGACCGCATCCGATAACGCTAAAGCGGGCAAGCCCCTGATGGGGATTGCGGAGTCCGGTGCGATGGCCGAGGCGGTCAACCTCAAGGCTATGGCGTCGGGGCCTGTCTCGCGCATAATCGGCGTCACGCCAGATCGACCCTTTCCAAAAAGGGCAAAACACAAGTGGTAGTTCTTGGTTGGGTACAACAGGAGAGGTCAAACATGCTTAGCAAACTGGCAGGCTGCCGCCCGGTGCGACTGGCCCTGGCAAGTCTCGTCGCCACGCTGGCCGCTTGCGGCGGGGGCGGTGACGATAGTGGCGGATCGGTGGTGCGCGTGTCCGAGGCATCCACGCTTTCCACGCAGGCCGTCAGCAGCAGTGTCACGGCCAGCCCTACGCGCTGGATGCCGTCGCTCACCGACACGTGGCAGCTTCAGCTGCAAGGCACGATCAACACCAGCTACAACGTGGCGGTCTACGACATCGACCTCTTCGATACACCGCAAGCCACCATCAATGCGCTGAAGGCGCAGGGCAAGCGGGTGGTGTGCTATTTCTCCGCAGGCAGCAGCGAGGACTGGCGCCCCGACTACGCGAAGTTCAAGCCGGCTGACATGGGCAACGCACTCGATGGCTGGGCGGGCGAACGCTGGCTCGATACGCGCTCGGCCAACGTGCGCGCCATCATGCAGGCGCGCATGGACCTGGCCAAGTCCAAGGGCTGCGATGGAATCGATGCCGACAACGTCGACGGCTATACCAACAACCCCGGCCTGCCGCTCACGGCCGCCACACAGCTTGACTACAACCGCTTCCTGGCCGATCAGGCGCATGCCCGGGGCCTGGCGATCGGCCTGAAGAACGCCGTCGCGCAGCTGAGCGATCTGGCGCCGTCATTCGATTTCGCGGTGAACGAGCAGTGCTTCCAGTACAACGAGTGCAGCGGCTATTCGGCCTTCACCGTGCAGGGCAAGCCCGTGTTCAACGTCGAATACCAGTCGAAGTGGAAGGATGCCGCCACGCGGCAGAAGCTCTGTGCCAAGGCCCAGGCGCTGAACCTCCGGACGCTGGTGCTGCCGCTCGCCTTGAACGACAAGTTCCGCTACAGCTGCGACTGAGGATCTGAAATTTAAAGAATCGACTACGAAGCGGTAGTCGGGGGACTCAGGGGCGGGCGGCTTCGCGGCTGTCCGCCTTTTCCATTTCCCGCCACGCCAGGAACAGGCGCGTATCGAATTCCAGCTGGTGATACTGCGGTTCCATATGTTCGCAGAGCCGGTAGAACGCCTTGTTGTGGTCCGATTCCTTCAGGTGCGCCAGTTCGTGCACCACGATCATCCGCAGGAATTCGGGGGGCGCCCCCTTGAATAGCGACGCCACGCGGATTTCCTTCTTCGCTTTCAGCTTGCCGCCCTGCACGCGCGAGATGGCCGTGTGCAGGCCCAGCGCGTGCTGCGCGGTGTCCAGCCGAGCGTCGTAGCCCACCTTGTGCAGCGGCGGGGCGCTGCGCAGGTATTCCTGCTTGATCTCGGCCGTGTACTCGTAGAGCGCGCGGTCGGTCTGGACCGTGTGATGCCCGGGGTAGCGGCGCGCGAGGTGGTCGCCCAGCGTGCCGGCCGCCATTGCGGCGCGCACCTGGTCGAGCACATTGGGCGGATAGCCGCCCAGGAATCGCATCGGGTCTTTCACGCCCGGCCGCCAGCCTTCGGTCATGTCAGTGGTGGTGATGGTGGTGATGCATCCAGCTGTTATCCATCGAATGCACGAACGACTCCACGGCATCCTTGTCGCCCAGGGCGTGGCGCATCATTTCGCCGCACTTGCAGAAGCCCTGGTACGGGGTGATGTGCGAGCACGCCGACGTCTTCTGCAGATACAGCGTGACGGGTTTCGCGCACTTCTTGCACTTGAACTTGAGGGTCAGGGCGGGTTTGCTCATGGGAATGGGGTAAAAATGCGTCGATGCGAAACCGGCCATTGTACCGGCCGCGCCCATCGGCTGCCGGGCCAGGGCCCGGGGCCGGCGATCGGGCCGGTCCGTTTGCTACACTCCCGCCATTCCCGCATTCCAACCGAATCCAACCGAACACGCTCCATGGCACAGTACGTTTTCACCATGAACCGCGTGGGCAAGATCGTTCCGCCCAAGCGTCACATTCTCAAGGACATCTCGCTGTCCTTCTTCCCCGGTGCCAAGATCGGCGTGCTGGGCCTGAACGGCTCGGGCAAGTCCACGCTGCTGAAGATCATGGCCGGTCTCGACAAGGAGATCGAGGGCGAAGCCACGCCGATGCCGAACCTGAACATCGGCTACCTGCCGCAGGAACCGCAGCTCGACCCCGAGCAGACCGTCCGAGAATCGGTGGAAGAAGCGCTGGGCGGCGTGTTCGAGGCCCGCAAGAAGCTCGACGAGATCTACGCAGCCTATGCCGAGCCGGACGCCGATTTCGACGCGCTGGCCGCCGACCAGGCCAAGTACGAGGCGATCCTGGCCGCCAGCGACGGCAACAACGTCGAACTGCAGCTGGAAATTGCCGCCGACGCGCTGCGCCTGCCGCCGTGGGACGCCAGGATCGGCCATCTGTCGGGCGGTGAAAAGCGCCGCGTGGCGCTGTGCCGCCTGCTGCTGTCGCGCCCCGACATGCTGCTGCTCGACGAACCGACCAACCACCTCGACGCCGAATCGGTGGACTGGCTCGAACAGTTCCTGACGCGCTTCCCGGGCACCGTGGTGGCCGTCACCCACGATCGCTACTTCCTGGACAACGCCGCCGAGTGGATTCTGGAACTGGACCGCGGCCATGGCATTCCCTGGAAGGGTAACTACAGCTCGTGGCTGGAGCAGAAGGAAGACCGGCTGAAGCAGGAAGAGGCCACCGAGTCGGCCCGCCAGAAGGCGCTGAACAAGGAACTGGAGTGGGTGCGCCAGAACCCGAAGGGCCGCCAGGCCAAGTCCAAGGCGCGTCTGGCCCGTTTCGACGAACTGAACAGCCAGGAATACCAGAAGCGCAACGAAACCCAGGAGATTTTCATCCCCGTGGGCGAGCGCCTGGGTAACGAAGTCATCGAATTCGACAACGTCAGCAAGGGCTTTGGCGACCGCATGCTGATCGAGAACCTGAGCTTCAAGGTGCCGCCGGGCGCCATCGTCGGCATCATCGGCCCGAACGGCGCCGGCAAATCGACGTTCTTCAAGATGCTGACCGGCAAGGAACAGCCGGACAGCGGCGAGATCAAGATCGGGCCGACGGTGAAGATGGCATTCGTGGACCAGAGCCGCGACGCGCTGGATGGCAGCAAGACCGTGTTCGAGGAAATCTCGGGCGGGTCGGACATCCTGACCGTGGGCCGCTACGAAACGCCGTCGCGTGCGTACATCGGCCGCTTCAACTTCAAGGGCGGCGACCAGCAGAAGACCGTCGGCACGCTGTCAGGCGGTGAACGTGGCCGGCTGCACATGGCCAAGACGCTGATCGCGGGCGGCAACGTGCTGCTGCTCGATGAACCGTCGAACGACCTCGACGTGGAAACGCTGCGCGCGCTGGAAGACGCGCTGCTGGAATTCGCCGGCTGCGTCATGGTGATCTCCCACGACCGCTGGTTCCTGGACCGTATCGCCACCCACATCCTCGCCTTCGAAGGCGATTCGCACGTGGAGTTCTTCCCCGGCAACTACCAGGAATACGAAGCCGACAAGAAGAAGCGCCTGGGCGAAGAAGCCGCGAAGCCGAAGCGCATCCGCTACAAGCCGATCACTCGCTGATCGGCGACAGGTTCGGTTTTCTCCCCTATCCCATGGATGGGAGGAGGGGCGGGGGAGAGGGCCCGGCGGTTCGAATTACGGCAAGCTGGCAAGCAGAATCCCCATGCCCTCTCCCCCAACTCCTCTCCCCCAAGAGGGAGAGGGAGCAGGGAGGTCAGTGGCAGCATCAAGCCCGGACGAGCCTCACCAGCGTGATCTCCGACGGCGCGCCAAACCGCTTCGGCGGACCCCAGTAGCCCGTTCCGCGGCTCACGTAGATCCACATGCTTTCATGCCGGTTCAGCCCATGCACATAGGGCTGCTGCATCGGCACGAACAGGTTCCACGGCCAGAACTGGCCGCCGTGGGTGTGTCCGGATAGCTGCAGGTCGAATCCGGCTGCGGCGGCCGCTGGCGCCGAGCGGGGCTGGTGCGCCAGCAGTATGCGTGCCGCGGCGTTGGCCGGCGCGCCGTGCAGCGCGCGCACGGGGTCGCTGCGATGGCTTTCGATAAAGCCCCCGGCCGTGAAATCGGTCACGCCACCCAGCACCAGCGATGCGTCGCCACGTGCCACCACCACGTGCTCGTTCATCAGCACGCGCAGGCCCAGGCGGGTCAGTTCCTCGATCCACGACTCCGCGCCCGAGTAGTACTCGTGGTTGCCCGTTACCACGTAGGCGCCATGCGGCGCGGATAACCGCGCAAACGGCGCGGTGTGGGCAGAAAGCTCGCGCACCGAACCGTCGACCAGATCGCCGGTAATGGCGATGGCGTCGGGCTTCAGCCCGTTCACGCTGTCGACGATGCGGTTCAGGTAGGGCGCCTTGATGGTCGGCCCCACGTGAATATCGCTGATCTGCGCGATCGTAAAACCTTCAAATTCCTGCGGCAGGTTAGCGATCGGCACATCGACCTTCTTCACCCGCGCCAGCCCGCGCGCATTGAAATAGCCGATCGCCGACACGGCCACCGCCAGCCCAACCACCGCCGACGCGCTGTAGAAGGCCAGCCCCGCCGGCTGCCAGCGGGCCAGCATCGCCACCAGCAGGAAGATGTCGCGCGCAAAGGTCAGCACCAGCAGCGATGAGAAGAATCCCATCGCAAGCATGCCGAGCCAGCTCAGCCGGTCGGCCCAGTCGCCCGCCAGCCGCCGCGCCATCAGCGCGGCCGGAATCAGCACGGTCGAGGCGATCAGCCACAGCACGGCCAGCATATGGACGACGGCCGGCAGGGGCAGGGCGGGCAGCAGCCGCGCGCCGATATAGGCGTGCAGCGCGGCCACGATCGCGGTGGGAACCAGCAGGGAACGGCGGGAGCGCCTGGTACTCATGGCAGGGGCGTCAGAGTCGGATTCGAGTGTAGGTGAGGCTGTGCCAGCTGCGCTTCAAGGGTCTGTTTCAAACGAAACATGCACGGTGCACCACTTTGAGGCACCCATGTGATCTGTCCGGTTTCCGCAAGGCCAATGAATGTTTTTGCCGCACATTGTTCCTGCAACCGCACTAATTTAGATTCATCTGACGCCGAATGTTGGAGATTCCATGTCCTGTGCGAAGCCCGCCCGTCTGGGCCTGACCTTGCTTGCCGTGGCGCTGCTGGCCGCCCTGCCGCCGGCGGGGGTGTCCGCCAAGTCCGCGTCCGCAGCCAGTGCCGCGCAAAAGCTGGCGCCGCTGAGCTGGCCGCGTAATTTCGAGGTGGCTGGCGACCACGTGGAGCTCTACCAGCCCGAAATCGAGAAATGGGACGGCAACCGGCTGTCGGGGCGCGCGGCCGTGGCCATCGGCGCCAGGCAGGGCACGCCGGTCTATGGCGTGGCGCGCTTCTCGGCGCAGGCCGATATCGACAAGCCGTCGTCGCTGGTGCAACTGACGAATATCCAGATCGACAGCGTGGACGTGCCCACCCGCCCCGATGCCGCCGACAGGGTGCGGCAGGCGCTGATCGGCCGGCTGTCGCCCCAGGGGCTGACCGTACCGCTGGAGGAACTGCAAGCCAGCTACGCGGTATCGCAGCAGCTGGCTAAGGCGCAGCGCGTGCCGGTGAAGAACGACGCCCCGCAGATCCTGTTTGCAACCACGCCCACGCTGATGGTCCATGTCGATGGCGACCCGGCCTGGCGCCAGGTGGCCGGCACATCGTATGAGCGCGCCATCAACAGCCGCGCGCTCCTGCTGCGCGATGCCGGCGGCGAACTGTGGCTGCAGGCGGCCGGTTACTGGTATCGCTCGGAATCGGCCGGCGGCACGTGGGAGCCCGTGTCCAGCCCGCCTGCCGCGCTGCTGGGGGCGGCCGGCAAGATCACCGCATCGAAGGACGAGCCGAAGCCCGACGCGATGATGCCCGCCGACGGCAAGAAGCCACCGCGCGCCCCGGTGGTGCTGATGGCCACGCGGCCGGCTGAACTGATCCTGACATCGGGCGAACCGCAAATGACGCCCGTGGGCGGCACCGGCCTGCTGACGATGTCGAATGCCGACCACGCGGTGCTCATCGATCCGTCGAGCAACCAGACCTACGTGCTGATCTCGGGCCGCTGGTTCCGCGCGGCGATGCTCAACGGCCCGTGGGAATACGTGCCCGGTACCCAATTGCCGGCCGAGTTCGCCAAAATCTCGCCGCAGGATCCCAAGGCCAACGTGCTGGTGTCGGTGCCCGGCACGCCGCAGGCCCGCGAGGCCGAGATCGCGGCCACGATTCCGCAGACGGCCTCGGTGTCGCGCACCAAGGCCGCGACGACCGTGACCTACGACGGCACGCCCAGGTTCGAGTCGATCGCCGGCACGTCGCTGCGCTACGCGGTCAACACCGCCACGCCCGTGATCGAGGTCGATTCGTCGCACTACTTCGCGGTGGTCAACGGCGTCTGGTTCACGGCCGGCGCGGCGGGCGGCCCCTGGCAGGTGGCCACCGAGGTGCCATCGGCCA
>Ga0055536_1001471_pt1 | contig 14150 bp, 7 predicted proteins | sample AraplaCvi_mLB_r2_FD_55037 | JGI IMG/M metagenome (GOLD analysis project Ga0055536, IMG submission 55037) | Arabidopsis root microbial communities from North Carolina, USA - plate scrape MF_Cvi_mLB_r2 | ecosystem: Host-associated > Plants > Roots > Endosphere | place: USA: North Carolina...
GTGGAGCTGGACGAGCCGGCCGTGCTGGGCAAGTCGTTCACAATACTCCAGTATTTACAGTACAGACGACCGTTCTGCCTGGTATAGTTACCCGCCGATCCCGATGCCACAGTCACATCCCAGTAGTTGAATTCCAGATTACTCGATTCGATTTCGACCCAGAAAGCCCTGTCGGCACCGGTCGTGTTTTTAAATGAATAGGCCGTGTAGCCGCTGCCCGTAACCTGCGAAGGTCCGGCCGTGGCCGCAGCCGCATTGGATGGCCGGCCCGTGGCGCTGCCTGAACCCTGGGTGATATCCTGGTCCTGCACCTGAACCCTGTTCGGGGAGGAGGTGGCAGTGGGGTAATATCCTGTTGAGGAAGCGTCGTAATACCAGTTGAAATGGACGGTAGTACTGCCCGATGAAGTCCTGAAACCGTAAAATACAGTCTCGTTTGCCTTAACCCATACGTACATACGATGTGCGGGGTTGTAGGGGGTGCTGGCTGTGCCCGTGTTGGAAGCNAGCATCATGAAGCCCCTNGTCACATATCCGGTATTGCCGCCCCCTGANGAGGATGTGGAGGGTACGAAAAGGTTGGCTTGCCGGTTGTCGGTAACGCCCCAGGCGCCTGAACCTTCCCCGTGGGCACGATTCAGGCCGGAAAGCATGGCAATGGCAAGCAGGATGAGGCCTGGCAGCGCAGGCCATCGTCTGGAAAAATGGTTGGTGGATTTTCTAAACGTAGATTCTATTCGCATAGCTGTTTATGAGGGTATTTGAAAATGGAAATACAAAGTAATGCCAGCCGGGAGCGAGCTCACGGAGGTCCTTTTTCTGATCATTTACCTGGGTGCATCTGGGGTGTCGGGCCGTAGTATTCGGGTACTACTACAAGCTTCCGACTTCATTCGGATAATTGCGCAGGGCTTTCATGAGCGGTGTTTTTGGTGTCATAAGTATCCTGCGTATTACTTCGCAAGTATAGCCGTTTCGGCCCGTCGTATTTCGTTTTTTGGGGTGAGAACTGGTATTTCGTGGGTGTAGTGCCTGCTTCGTGGGGAGACGATTTTGGGCCATCAAATGCCTTCGGAGCTCCCTGAATTTTTACTACAAAACCTTGTCAGGAATGAGCTAAGGGCTTTTTACAGAAGTTACGACCAGGCTTGGCGAGATGGTTCGTCGCGGGGTAGGCATATCGCCAGGCGTGTGTGTAAAAATAGATGCCTGCCATCTGGGGGCGAAAAAAGGCCGGTGGCAAATGCCTCCGGCCTTTTTAAAATTTGACACCAATTATAAGTTCTTGCCCATCCATCAGAATGTGTACCGGGCGCCGATCTGCATCTGGCAGCGCGAAGCAAGCGGGTCGATGGAATAGGGTTTACCCGGTCTGGTCCAGGTGAAAGTAGGATCTCCTGCGGTCGGGTTTGTAGCCCGTGCGAGTCCCACGGAAGCTGTGGAGTTGAATGTGTTCGGTGAAAAATATACGTACCCCAGTTTTTTATCCACCAGGTTCAGGAAGTTCAGGATATCATAAGTGATCTGGATCGATTGTTCTCCTTTGAGTTTGAACTCATGCATGAAACGCAGGTCGACGGTATTGTTCCAGGGCGTGCGGCCGCCATTGCGTTCCGTAAAAGTGCCTTTCCGGGTTTTGAGATACGAATCCGAATCCACAAAGGCCATAAAATCCGCAGCCTGGGTTCCGGTCGGGATCAGCTGCTGTGCTTCGGCGAGGTCTTTCGGGATGTAAGCGAGGCTGTTGGCCTGACCGGTCCCGTCGATGGTCGTGTTCACGTATCCCCACGAATACGGGGTACCCGACTGCAATGCGTAGAAGAGCGTTACGGTCGTCGCGTTTTTCGGGTTCCAGTTGGCACGGTAGTTAATGCTTCCCACAATGCGGTTACGGATATCGAAGTTCGAGTAAGCCACTTTCGGGTCGTTCGGACTNNGANNNCNGNNNCNGCTGCCAGTTGGATTCCATCGAGTTGCGGATCCCGTTGGTAATATCGTACGACTTGCCGTAAGTATATGCCGTCGAGAAGCCGAAGCCCATTGGGAACGCCTTCTGTACTTGCGCGGTGAGGCTGTAACGGTGGCCCTGGTTGGTATTCGAGAGCATATAGGCATTCGCGAAGTTGTTATCGATCCGCTGTGCGCCCGCCGAGCCATTGGCGGCGACATAAACAGGTTGCTGATGCTGGGTGTCGTAGCTGTAATAGCGGACCACGTCTTTGGTATTCACCTGCTGGAATTTCAGGTCCTGGATGACCTTGGTATACAACCCCTCGAATGTAAACTTGTAGCCATCCACCGTGTAGTCCACAGCCAGGTTGCTGCGGAACATCTGCGGCATTTTGAAGTTGTTGTCGATCAAATCCACCTGTGTGCGTTTCACACCTCCATTGGCCGGATTGTTGTTGATCAGCACGCCGCCATTCGGTATAAGCGGGTCACCCACCAGCTTGGTAGCGGCTGTTACATTGTTGTTGAAATCATAAGCGCCATATCCCACGCCATTGTTATAGAACGCATAGCCCAGCCATGCGAAAGGAATGCGGCCGGTAAAAAGCCCCGTTCCGCCCCGGATGATAATGCTCTTGTCGCCTTTCACATCGTACTTGAAACCGAGGCGCGGCGATACCTGCACGTTGTTCAGGTATTTGTTATGGATCTGGTTCAGGGGCGTGTACGTATACGTGGTTCCGTAGCCGGGGTCGGTAGCGGCGGCATTCACCAGCGGGCTCAATGCAGGCTTTTTAGGCAACCCCGAATAGTCGAGGCGGATACCCGGCGTGATCTTGAAACGACTGCTCAGCTCGATATCATCCTGAATGTAAGCGCTCAGCAAGTTTACGTTGAAATGCGCATAGGGATTGTTGAACTGGTTGTCCAGGTTGTTGGTTGGGTCGTCGAAGGGGTAGGAACCACGCACGCGGTTGGGGAGTGTCTTGCCGTCCGGGGTGCCGTTGCCGAGGAACTGGTCGAGGTTGCTGTAAGAGATCCGTCCGTTCGGGGAGTTCACGAAACCGTAGTCGATGGTATAGAACTCGTTATGCGTGCCGACGGTGAAAGTGTTTTTACCTACATAAAAAGTAAAATTGTCGGTCAGTTCGAACGTCTTCTGTTTCAGGTTGAAAACGGATGCCTCGCGGTCGTTGCCCAGGAAGATGGTACCGCCATTGTAGCCGATTTCAACCTGCGGGAAAGTACGGACGTTGGCCAGCGTATTGCGATAGTCGTGAATGACGGAATACCCGGCGATGAGACTGTTGGAAGAGCGGCCCCCGAACTGGCTTTTCAACTCGGCCACTGTGCTGCTCTGGTTGTTATGCTGCTTGAAATCGATACTTCCGAAGCGGAAATTCTGCGAATCGCGTTCGAGGTTGGTCGCTTCCGAAAATACGGTGTTGTTGCGCAGCGAGAGCTGGTGTTTTGCATTGATATTCCAATCGATACGGTTGAAGAGCTTGGTGCTTTTAGAATAGATAGAATAGTTGCCGTACGAACCCGCATCGAGCCCGTAATTGGTTTTGACAAAATCATTGATTTTCTCCGCTACACTCGCATCCTTGATGAGTGAAGAAGCAGTGCCGGCCTGGAACTGAACAGGGTCCTGGCGGCGCGTGACCTCCTCATTGGTGAAGAAAAAGAGCTTATCCTTGATGAGCGGCAACCCTACACGCGCACCCGTCTGGTATTCGTAGAATGTGCTGGGCAGTTTTTCTTTCGCGTCCGAAGCACCATTCCATTTGGTGACGAGCGCCGCGTTTCGGCCGAAACCGTACACCGAGCCCGTCACCTTATTGGTGCCGCTTCGGGTAACGGCATTCACTGAGCCCCCTAAAAAGTTGCCCAGGCGCACATCAAACGGCGCAACCGCCACCTGAATGTCCTGGATCGCATCGAGACTGACCGGGTTGGTGCGCGTACTTGATCCCGGCTGGCCCGTGGTACCGGTGGAGCCGCCCAGCGACGGGCTGAACCCGATGGCGTCGTTGTTTACGGCGCCATCGACGGTCACGTTGTTATAGCGGAAGTTGGTACCGGCGAAGGAGTTGCTGTTGTTCACTTGCGGGGAAGTACGGGTGATATCCGTCATGCTCCTGGAAATGGTCGGTAAGCGGCGGATCGTCTCCGCATTGATATTGGACCCGGCCCCTTCGCGTTCACCGCCGCGATCGGCTTTCACCGTCACCTCGCGGAGGGTCTGGCTTTCGTCCTTCATCGATACATTCAGGCTGGTTGTTTCGCCCANTTGCANGACGATGTCGGAGACCGTAGTGGTTTCAAACCCGATGTAGGTAACATCGATCCGGTAGGGCCCGCCCGCATTCATGCTGTTGATGCGGTAACGCCCGTCGGGTTCGGTGACGGTGGCATATTTAGTGCCGGTGGGCAGGTAGGTGGCCTGCACCGTAGCACCGATCAGGGCTTCATTTTTGGTGTCGCTGACGATCCCGCTGATCCCGCTGGTGGTGATCTGTGCAGAAGCCGCCGAAGCGAATAGGAGGCATGTAAAAAGTAAAGAAACAAAATGCTTCATAACATGTAACTAGCTAATTTGTACGGAACAAAACTTCCGTAAATATCACCAGCGCATGTTACGCCAATATTACGCGCCCCCCCCCGGGAAAGTCTTAATCACCTTTTAATTCCGTTTAAATGCATTTTTAATGCAAATCGGCGCCCATAGGGGCGGTGGGAGATCTTTCTTTTTTGGGCTCTCTGTAATGCTACTTCGCTTGCGGCCAGTTCAAGCGTTCTATCCTCGTCTGCATGCTATTACTCGTTTGATAAACATACTTAACCTGTCCGATAAATGTTTTTTCAGGGAACTTTGAAAAAAGTACGGGCATGGCCGTTGTTTTGATCTTTTCGAAGCTCGGGTCATCTGAGAGGTAGTTTTCCCTGAGCTGAAAAATCACGGAAACATATTTTAATGGCCTGTCCTGAATTTGGTTGTAAGTCCGGACACTCGCAGTCAGATATTGCCCAAGACTGTCCGCAAAAAGTTTTTCGGCTTCCTTGCTTGACTGTTCATCATACGAGGCCTCCACGTAATTGACCTTCTGGCCTTCATTTGCAGAAGTAAGCCCGAAAAATGGCAACGTCAGCAGCAACATTGATCCATATGAGATCAAAACCGGAATGATCACTTGCCCGAAATTGACTTTTGGCTGCGCTGCGGTTTTGTCAAATACGACAAGCTTTGTTCCGGCAATTCTGTCACCAAGTCGCCTGCTGGTATTGCTCAATGCCGCTACCACTTCGATAGGCCACAAGATGAGTAGTAAATTTCGGATAAAACACTTCATCGGACTTGCCGCCTGACCTGTCTCGTTGTCGACGATCTGCAAGTTTAGAATTCGCTTTGCAAAACTTCGTCCGTTGATGCAATCCTTACAGAGGTATAGTGCAAAGCCAAATAAATTGATGTAGAAAAATGGTCCGCCCATTAAATTGAAACTCTCCTGCGCATGTGTTACTTCAAACGCATTTGAGAAAGTCGAGACCATTCCTGGAACTGAGAAGACCATCGCGATCATCGTCATGAAACAATGGTCCATTAGCATTGAACCGAGCCTTGTACCCGTGGAAATCCGGGAGTCTGTACTGATAGCAGTCATTGGGTGTTTGTAAGTAAGGGTTTTTGTTTGCCACTCAACTGGCGCCGCAATCCGTGCGGAACACGATTGTGATATTGACAAACATAATGAAGCGGCACGTAAAATCTACCTGGATATACTTTCGATAATCGTTTCCAGCCAGGTTTGGTTGTTCGTTTTATTGAAGACGATATCATTACATTGATTGAACCTGACAAAGGCTTTAAGGCTCCGGGCGAGCTTTTCCATAGTGGTTTCGTCCAGATTCACGGGTTCAAAATGCAGGTTGTGGACGATCAATATTTTTTTCTTGCGATCGGCCTTGGCATCCATACGGGCGATGAATGTTTCACCGGCAAGGACAGGCAAGGAAAAATAGCCGTACTGCCGTTTCGGCGCAGGTACGAAGCATTCGATCTGGTAGTCGAAATGGAAGAAATCCTTCAAGCGGTGGCGAAAGACGTTCAATATGTCAAACGGAGAAAGGATGAAAACTTCACCGGATATTTCGGGATGCATTTCCTGGTCGGGGAGCATATAGATCGGGCCTTTCAGGTCTTCCACGATCACGGTCTTTATTTCTCCGGAGCGGGCCATATGCTCCAATTCCTTTTTTACCAGGTTGCCTTTCACATAGCGGGCGCGCCACGCGATCTCCTTCGCGTAGGCAACTCCCAATGCACCTAATGTGCGCCGGATTACGAAACGGGCATATTCAACATCGCTGGGCATGGTCAGGTCGGTCTCTGGCGGGACGGTATTCACCGGTAGCACGTAAACCTTTTGAAAGCCTTTCGTCCGGTTGATCATCAGTTCGCCGTCGAGGTAAAGTCTTTCGAGCGCCACCTTGGCGGGGCGCCAGTCCCACCAGCCGGTGCTCGCTTCTACGCGGTCGTTGTCAAAATCACCGACCATGAGCGACTCCTCCCGTTCAGCACGGTCGAGCACTTCTTTCAGCAGATTGGTTTCCGCCGGGCTTAGAGGCGGGCGCTGCGTTTTGAAAGCCCTTTTTACCGGCAACGAAAACCGGAAATCGTGCATGGGCAAGTAGCCCGCGTCGGAAGCGAAATACTCGAAAATACTGCCGTCTTCGCAAAGCTGGCCCAACCATTCGGTCTGATAGCCGGGGATGCGCGCCGCCATGACGTGATGGTGGGCACGCTCCACGACGTAATTCGTATCCAACTGTACAAAACCCAGGTGGTCGATCAACCGGTAAACCGCTTCGATTCCCGTACCGAACTGCGATCTCCGGGCGAGTCCGGCGGCATTCAGGATAATTTTTCTGGCTTGTGTTTTGGTAAGGGTAACAGGTTCCATGTTTGTTGCTTTCGAAATGTTTTCGAAAGTACAAAATAGCGCCCTTCAATAGAACCTGTTTCAGTATTTGAAGCTGATCTCGGATACATCGTCGGCCTGTACAAGCCCGGGCGAATGGACAGTGACTTTCATGCGCTGTATCTTTTTGTCTGCCACCTCGAATTGCTGCGTAGTAATGCGCTCGGCTTTGAACACGCCGCTTTTGTCGGGTATTTCATAGGTGATTTGCAGGGGCATTCGGCCCTTCATGGCGCTGAGCACAGGGAAATTGAAAATAGCATAATGCGGATTGCTGAAATCTTCGATAAACAGCCAGGGATCATGATCGAACTCGGGCGAAAAGCCTTTAATGTGTGTCAACGTCTGGTAACCATCCGATTGCTCCGCGCGGACGCGCACCAGTTCGCCGGCCTTGTCGTATTCGTAATGATGTACGATGTCCATCCGTGTGCCCGCGGGCGTGACCTGGTAACGTTCCAGCTTCTGCACAACGCCATGGTCATCATACAGGAACACGATCATGAGGGAATTGTCGTATGGCCCTGCATTTTTCTTCATCATCCGCATGGTTTTGAGCCTGCCTTTGTCGTCGTATTCATACCGTTTTTTCGATATGGAGCCGGCCACATTGATTTCCGAGAGGTTTTTACCGTCATATTCATGCGTTTTCAGCTCGGTCTGGCCGCGGGCGCCTTTGTAATCGATATGGTGAATGCTGCTGTCGGCATTGTAGCTGACGGCCGCTTTGTACTCGAAAGTTTCCCAGTCTATTTCCCGGATGAGTTGGCGAACCGGTGGTGCGGTTTCGTCAGGTATCGGGTCGGGGACGGGTGCCTTGTCTTTCGAACAGGCGGTGAGGAAAAGGAGCATTGCCCACAAAAAGGCGGTGAGCGCGCGGTCGTGCACGTTTTTCATGGCTAATAAAGTTGGTACGGAATATGAAACGGGCGGGGATGCGCGGCGAATGCCCTTGAAGTTACCGGCAAGTTTACCTGTTTGCCGCGGATGAGCCAACTTCCGGCGACAGACAGCACGTTTGCGCAGACGAATAGCTACGGGGCATGTGAGTGCTCGTGCACACACTTTGTTGAAATAAAAAAATGGAAAAATTTCCTGATTAAGGTGAACTTATATAAGTTCGCCGCCATGTGCCCGCAAAGCGGGCCCGCACGCTGCAATCCAGGCCGATTTAACCCCTTAACGAAAATTTGACGACAAATGGAATCGAGAAACACATCACGCCGCAACTTCATCAGGCAGGGCAGCCTCCTTACGACCCTGCTCTTCGCCAAACCCTTGCTGGGGAGGTCGCGTGCATGGAAGCCCGCCGGCTACCCGGTCCATAATATCCCGGTAAATAAGGCGCTGGATCCGGCCTGGGTTAAATCGCTGTACCACAGGGGAGAGCCGGCCACCTATCTGAAAACCAGGAACGAACTACCGTTTATCGGGATGCCGGTAGGAGGGCTGCATGCGGGGACGGTTTACATGGGCGGGGATGGCAGGCTTTGGCTTTGGCAGATTTATAATGAATCGGAGGAAGGCAAGAATGAAGGGATCGATCCTAAAACGGTTTTGTGGGAAGACGGCACGTCCACCAGGAAAATCCGTTCGCGTGACGGTGCCAGCTACGTGGAGCCCGCCATTGCCGAAAACAAAAGGAGGCTCGATCAGGGGTTCGCGCTACGCATCACGTACCGCGGGCGCACGATCGTGAAAGAACTCAACGAAAAAGATTGGGACGAGGTAAGTTTTGAGGCAAAATACCCGGTTGCAACGGTGAAATACACATCCCGGTCACTGCCGGTGGAAGTGACACTTAGGGGCTATTCCCCTTTTGTTCCCCTGGATGCGGAGCGCTCCTCATTGCCCGCTACCATACTCCGCGTGGCTGTTCACAACAAGTCCGAGGAGCCGATGCAGGTTTCCTTGCTGGGCTGGATGGAGAATGCGGCTGGTAAGGTTTCGGCGAACGAGGGTAGTGGGACGAAAACCAACGTAGCCAGGCGGCAGCAGAACCGGACAGAAATATATTATGAGCTGTTACCCAAAGATGAGTCGCTCAAACAGGCTACCGACTTCGGTACCACCGCATTGGCCGTCATGAATGCGCAGGCGAAACCGCTGGCCGGCTACTCGTCCTGGCCGGTAGACAGCGCCTCGTTTGACCTTCCTGTTGCGGAGAACAGCCAAACCGATGCATCGGAGAAATCGACGGGTGCGCTGGTCGTTAGCAGCAATTTAAAGCCGCGGGCGGTTTTGCAGGAAGACTTTGTCATTGCCTGGCATTTCAATAACCCGAACCCGAAACTGCGGGAACTGGTGAAGGACGCTCAGGACGGATATTACTACGGGAAGCGTTTCAGGAATGCCGGTGAAGTGACAGGCTATGTGGCCGAAAATTTCGCCGCCCTGACCCGCGACACCGAGCTCTGGCACCAGACCTGGAACGACACCTCCTTGCCCCATTGGTTTATGGAGCGGACTTTTGTGAATATCGGCACGCTCGCCACGGCGAATACGTATCGTTTTGCCTCCGGACGTTTCTGGGGATGGGAGGGCGTAGGAGCTTGCGCGGGAACGTGTACCCACGTTTACCAGTACGCACACGCAATTGCGCGGATATTCCCGGAACTCGAACGACGTTTACGTGCCGATGTGGACCTGGGCGCAGGATTTGTGAAGGACACGGGCGCGATTATTTTTCGGGCTGAAAACGAGAGCCGTCCCGCTATCGACGGGCAAGCTGGTACGATTCTGCGGTTTTACCGGGAGCATCAGATGTCGCCCGATACCACTTTCCTTTCGCAAAACTGGCAGGGGATCCGAAAGGCGGTCGAGTTTATGCTTGCGCAGGATAAAAATGGCGACGGCATGACCGACACCCCGATGGAAAACACACTGGATGCGGTTTGGGAAGGAGAAATAGCCTGGATCGTCGGATTATGTATTGCGGCCGCACGGGCGGCCCAGGCGATGGCAGAGGAAGTCGGGGATGGAGANATGGCNAGGATATGCAGCGAGTATGTGTCGAAGGGACGGGCCAACATGGAGCAGCATCTTTATAACGGAGAATATTTCATTCANCGNCCGGACGCCGTTCAGGGCCGGCAGAAGCTCGGCTCGTACAACACCTGCCATATCGACCAGGTGTATGGCCAAAGCTGGGCACATCAGGTGGGGTTGCCGCGCGTGCTCGACCAGGCCAAGACATTGTCCGCGCTGAAAGCCCTGTGGAAGTACAATTTTACACCCAACGTCGGCCCTTACATTAAGACACACCTCGGCGGGCGGCCTTATGCGGTGGCTGGCGAAGGAGGCATGGTGATGAACACCAACCCGCTGAACGAGGAAAAGCCCTTCGGCGAAAAGGTTACCTGGCAGCTTGGGTATTTTCATGAATGCATGAGTGGCTTCGAGCATCAGGTAGCCGCGCACATGATGGCCGAGGGCATGGTGGAGGAAGCGCTTGTCCTGACCCGCTTCATTCACGACAGGTATCACGGCGCCCGGCGCAACCCCTATAACGAGATCGAATGCAGCGACCATTATGCCAGGGCTATGGCCAGCTATGGTACTTTCATCACGGCTTGTGGTTTTGAATACCACGGTCCAAAGGGAAACATACAATTCGCGCCAAAGTGGAATAAGGAGAATTTCAAGGCGCCATTTACCGTCGCCGAAGGCTGGGGGACTTATTCGCAGAAGATCGCTGGTAACAGGCAGGAGCACAGGCTCGCGCTGAAATATGGTTCATTGCGGTTACTGCAATGCCGGTTCGAAATAGCAGGCAAACGAAACACGTCGTCGGTCTGGGTCATGCTGGGGGAGCAAAAGATACCTGCCACATTTGCACAGCAAGACGGTATGATCAGTGTCCGTTTCAACCGGGAACTGATCTTCAAACAGGGTCAGCAGCTGTCGATCGCATTGGGTTGACCCCGATGGGGCATTCATGTCCCATCGGGGTGTAATGCCGTTGCAGTGTCGCGTATAAAGGTGATCGTTATTGAAGAATCGTTCGTTTTTCCGGTAGGTGCGCCCTGTCGGCGAGCGCTTGCACGTGGGAGAGTGCGGAAAGATTTTGCATATTATTTATTTTTTTTGCAATTAAACGAAGATGGTTTTTTGGGAATTTTCTTTTCTTTGCCAAAAAACATCACAATCACTTACTCAGCGGAGGCCAACCCGGATGTCTATTTTTACCAAAGTTGAATCAGATACGGGCAGTGAGCTGCCTATCTGGCGTCGTTTTAAGCAAGGGGATATTCAGGCTTTCCAGGCGCTGTATCAGCGTCATGTGAAGAGCCTGACCAGCTATGGCCACCGGCTGACGGCCGACCGGCAGCTTTTGGAAGATGCCATCCACGATCTTTTCATTGATCTCTGGAGGCGGAGAGAACACCTGACCGAAGCGGAGAATGTCAGATTTTACCTGTTTCGGGCGTTGCGTAACCGGCTTCTGCGCAATGGTAGAAACGATGTTTTTGAGCAGGCCGAGGATATCGACGGCTTCCTGGATTACCTGGTTTCACTTTCCGCCGAGCAGCAGCATATTGATTCCGAAGATCTCCATGCGCGTACCCAGCGTGTGCGCAGCGCCGTCGAAAGCCTTTCCGACCGGCAAAGAGAGGTGATTAACCTGCGTTTTTACCACGGAATGAGCCTGGATGAAATTTCCGAACTAATGGGATTGTCCAAACAGGGCGTGAGCAATCTGCTTTACAAATCCTATGCGGTGCTGCGCACGAAGCTCAGTAAGCTGACGATCCTGTCGCTGCTGATACCGTTTGGCGAGCTGCCCGAATGGCTTCCTTAAAAATGAATTTGAGAAAAATGCCCGGGCATAGGTTAGTTTTCTCCCATTGTTGTACCTGTTAGTTGTGCGCGTACCATTTATCCCTGACCATGAATGATGAAAGTTTAAATATTGAGAATCTTTTGGGGAATGACTCCTTCATCAGCTGGGTGCTGCAAAACAAGGACGCATTGTGGTGGGAAGAATTTATCCGGTCGAATCCGGACAAGCGCGAAGTGGTGGAGAAAGCCTCGAAAATAGTGCTGGAACTGCACAAGGCTGAGCACGAAATGATTCCCGCCATTGACGAGCAGAAACTCTGGCAAAGGATCGAGTCGTCAGCGGAGAAGCGGGAGGAAGTCGCTAGCCAGAAACCTGCCCGGAAACTGTTTATCACGCTCCTCGCCGCAGCTAGTGTGGTAGCAGTGGCGGCGTTTGCCGTTTTCCAGGCCATGCATTCCGCCCCTAAACGGGTTACTTATAAAGAGCTGCTCACCCACGCGAAGGCCGAGAACCAACTGCTTGAAAAGGAGAACCAGGACGGAGCACCTATGGAAGTCCGGCTGGAAGACGGAACGGTCATTACCCTGGGTAAAAAAAGCAGGCTGAGCTATCCGGCCCATTTTCAAAAACATAAACGTGAGGTATTCCTGAGCGGCGAGGCGTTTTTTAACGTGACCAAAGATCCCGCCCGGCCATTTCTGGTTTACGCTAATGAAACGGTGACGAAGGTGCTCGGAACGAGTTTCGAGATCAGGGCATTTGAGAACAGCCAGGACGTGACGGTGAACGTCAGGACGGGGCGGGTTTCGGTGTACAAGCAAAGCCGCATCCAGATGGACGACCCTGAGACAACCGGATTGCTGTTGCTGCCCAACCAGAAAGGGACATTCAACCGTGACAGTGAGACACTGGTGAAAAACCTGGTGCCGGAGCCTTTGCCCATCGCGCCGATCACTGACACGAAAAAGTTCAAATTCGACGAGGTACCCGTTACCGAGGTATTTGCCGAGATTGAGAAGATATATGGCGTGCAGATCCTCTGTGACCACGAGCTGCTGTCCAAATGCATTATCTCTACCACGGTGCGGAATGAATCGTTGTACGACAACCTGGATGTGATCTGCCGCACGATAGGCGGTAGTTACAAGGAAATAGACGCCCAGATCGTGGTCGATTCCCAGGGTTGTTTTTGATGAAATAATGCCCTGATTGAATATGCAATTGGCTGAGCGGAGGCTTTTAAGGGATTATTGATAAAAAATCGAAAAATAATTTAATAGGGGAGGTTAGTTTTTGCGGAGTCCTGTACCTGTATAAATAGAGCGGCCGGATGTTTTCCCGCGCCGGCCATTTTTGCAAACCATGTTTCGTTGTCAATGCCGGCGATCCGGCACGGGATATCTATGTCTTTTTTTCGCAATGGCCTCATTGTGATCACCACCTAACTTAATTCAGATTATGGAAAAACATGCTACCTGAAAAGAGAATGCGCGACCGGCACCGGAACGGACGCCCCCCGGAGGACCCGGATGTTTATTCAACCAATGAAAATCAAAACAGGTATGGGCATTTTTACGAATGAAAAAAAGGTTTTTCAGCTCCTGTATATGACAGCGAAACAACTTTTAATGGCCGTGTTGGCAACCGGGCTAAGTTACGCCTCCCCGACATATTCACAGGAGCTACTCAAACAACGTATATCAATAAGCGTTAAGAATGCTTCGCTCAAAACGGTCCTGAAAAATATCGAAGAGCAGGGCGACCTTTCCTTTTCCTATCAAAAGCAGGTGGTAGCTTCCGAGGAGAAAATCAGCCTGGAAGCCAGGAACGAACTGCTCGAAGACCTTCTGAAGCGCGTGCTTTCGCCCAGGAACATCAGCTACCAGGTGGTGAAGAGCAATCAGATTATCCTTTCCAAAACACCCGAGGAGGGGAAGGGCCCAACCGGCGCATTACCCGGGACTGAAATGGAACCGTTAATGGAGAAGCAGATCGCCGGTAAAATCACCGATGAAAAAGGAGAAGGGCTGCCGGGGGTGAGCGTCGTATTGAAAGGAACGCAAAAAGGGACGACCTCCGAAGCGGATGGTACCTACCGGCTAGCCATACCGGACAACGATGCGGTCCTGATCTTCTCCTTCGTAGGCTATGTGTCCGAGGAGCGGCAGGTAGGGACGCAGTCGATTATGAATGTGGTACTCAAAGTCGACAACAAGGCATTGGAAGAGGTGGTGGTGACTGCCTACGGACAGAAACAGCGCAAGGAAGCGGTGGTAGGGGCCGTAACGACGATCCGTCCCGGCGAACTGAAAATCCCTGCGAGCAACCTCACAACCGCCATAGCCGGGCGCCTCTCGGGGGTGATCGGATACCAGCGCAGCGGCGAACCGGGGGTGGACAATGCTACTTTTTTTATCCGGGGAATCACCACGTTC
>Ga0055536_1001516_pt1 | contig 13931 bp, 15 predicted proteins | sample AraplaCvi_mLB_r2_FD_55037 | JGI IMG/M metagenome (GOLD analysis project Ga0055536, IMG submission 55037) | Arabidopsis root microbial communities from North Carolina, USA - plate scrape MF_Cvi_mLB_r2 | ecosystem: Host-associated > Plants > Roots > Endosphere | place: USA: North Carolina...
ATTGCCGGCGACCTCCACGCACGGGGCATCGGCAAACTCGTGCTGCTCAACGCCCATGGCGGCAATTCGCCGCTCATGACGATCGTCGCGACCGAGGCCCGGGTGCGGTTCGGCATGCTGGTGGTGGCGACCAGCTGGACCCGATTCGGCCAGCCGGAGGGCTGGATCGCGCCGGCGGACAAGGCGGTCGACATCCATGGCGGCGACATCGAGACTTCGGTCATGCTGGCGCTTCATCCGGACAGGGTCGACACGGCAAAGGCCGAAAACTTCCCCTCCCGCCAGTCGGATTTTTCCCGCGATTTCAAACATCTGCGCGCCTACGGTCCCCATGCCTTCGGCTGGAGGATGTCCGACCTCAACGCCCGGGGCGTCGCAGGGAACGCGGCCGCAGCGAGCGCAGAGAGGGGCGAGGAACTGGTCGCCCATGCCGTGAAAGGCATCATAGAGCTGCTGGAGGATGTGGCGAAGTTCGATCTCGCAACATTGAAGTAGGAACGAGCTACACGGCATCGACATTCGCGAGCCTGGCCGGAGCGATGCAGCAGTCTCTCCTCTCGACCAGCTTCTGCGCTGGGCCGACGTCGATAGGTGACCGTGGGGATCAAGTGGATCCTCACGGTCGCCGACAACGCGCGCGTCCGGCAATGGCGAGTTGCCGGGATATGGCGATCCCGTAATATTGGGGCACAGTTGAATCTGCAATATGACAAGTGCATTATATGGACCATGTAATTGGACCAATGGAGCGTGTCATGGAAATTTCAGTAAGCGAGGCCAAAGCAAGTCTGACTGAACTCCTTCATCGCGCGGAAGCTGGAGAAGATGTTGTTCTCACGCGAAGAGGTCACAAGATCGCAAGGCTTGTACCTATTGAGCCGGAACTGACACGCGATCAACGCAGGGCATTGATCGAGGAAATCAGGGCCATGGCTCCCGAACCCAAGACCGATGACGTCCCTGCTGAGCGAAGCCAGGATTTCCTCTATGGTGATGACGGCTTGCCGGCATGATTGTCGTTGATACGTCAGCGCTGATCGCCATCGTCAAAAACGAAATTGGAGCCCTTGATTGCCAGGAGGTGCTTACGAGAGAAACCAAGGTGCTGCTCAATGCNGCTACTCTCGCTNAAGCATTGATTGTTGCTCGAGGGAAAAAATGTCTGGNCGGTCTTACGAACCTGATCGACCGGCTCCCCATCACCATCATCGANCTGGACGCAGTAAGAGCAGAACGCGCTGCAACAGCCTATGCCCTGTTCGGAAAAGGTTTCCACAAGGCCTCGCTCAATTTCGGCGATTGCTTCGCCTATGCGACGGCCAAGGAATTCAACTGTCCGCTTCTCTATGTGGGTGAAGATTTTGCCAAGACCGACGTGGTTTCCGCGATTACGTCATCATCCGCCTGAGCAGCAAGAAATCAGGCCGCCTCGGCGACCGCAACCGGGAACATTTGCACTTTTGCCGGGGCAAGCCGCAATTCCATGTCCACCAGGCATTCGAAGGGGAAAAAGCGCCGGAGCCAGCGCATCTTCATCGCGCCGGTCACGACGAAACCCTTCTTGAGGTAGAGGATCATCGCACGATTGTGGGCGGCGACCTGGAGCCTGATTGACGTGCAGCCGTTAGCCACGGCAAGGTTGGAGACCGCATCGATCAGCGCCGCGCCGGCGCCCCTGCCGCGCTGCGTCGCATCGACATTGATGTTGTAGAGATAGAGCGTCGATGTCTTGATGCGCGGCTCGGTCGCCTTGAACAGCAGGAAGTTCCCGAAACCCTTGAAAAGCCCGTATTCGGACAGGAATGCCGGGAAGGCGGGAGACAGAGGACCTCGCCCGTGGAGATAGAAGGCGGCGTAACCGATCATCTCGCCGCCGGACCCGATGGCGACGATGCGGTCGTCGTTGACGCTGTTTTCAAAGAAACGGCTGCGGCGCTGGTCGTCGCCGAGAAAATATCTGAGCGAGGTCCTGCCGCGCTGGACCCTGTCCCTTATGCCTGATCCCTCTGTGCCCGATGGATTCGGATAGCACAGAAGAAACCCATCATATTGACCTTCCATCCGGATAACAGGCCCCGCTTATCCCCGGGAACATTTGTTAGAGGATACGCGGATATTTTGATAGAGCGGCTAGTCACCGATGAGTTTTCACAAGGCTCTCCGCTGGGGAGGCGAACCGCTTGCGCGGCATCCCGTGGACCGATGTGATCTTATAACATACAAACCCTTTGAACTCCTCCCGGCTTGCCCTTATATGAGGCCGACAAGCTTTCGCGCCCGGCGGGCGCTTTCAGTCTCTCGAGGTTTCCCCATGGCCGAAAAAATGACCGAAACAGTCACAGCCAAGCCCGTTCCCGTTACCGTGCTCACCGGTTATCTCGGCGCCGGCAAGACGACGCTGCTCAACCGCATTCTTTCCGAAAGCCACGGCAAGAAATACGCGGTCATCGTCAACGAGTTCGGCGAGATCGGCATCGACAACGACCTGATCGTCGAGTCGGACGAAGAAATCTACGAAATGAACAACGGCTGCGTCTGCTGCACCGTGCGCGGCGACCTGATCCGCGTCGTCGAAGGCCTGATGCGCCGTCCCGGCCGCTTCGACGGCATCATCGTCGAGACCACCGGCCTTGCCGACCCGGTCCCGGTCGCACAGACCTTTTTCATGGACGACGACGTGCGCGCCAAGACCGAGCTCGATGCGGTCGTCGCCCTGGTCGATGCCAAGCATTTGCCGCTGCGCCTGAAGGACAGCCGCGAGGCCGAAGACCAGATCGCCTTTGCCGATGTCGTGGTCATCAACAAGACCGACCTCGTTTCGCCGGAAGAACTGGCGGTCATCGAGGATGTCGTTCGCGCCATCAACCCGACGGCGCGCGTCTACAAGACCAGCCGTTCCGGCGTGGATCTCGCCCGCGTGCTCGATCAGGGCGCCTTCAACCTGGAGCGCGCGCTGGAAAACGACCCGCATTTCCTCGACCACGATCACGAGGACCATGTCTGCGGCCCGGATTGCGATCACGATCACCATCATCATGCCCACGATCACCACCATCATGATCACGGGCATGATCATGATCACGACCATCACCACCACGATCATGACCACCACCATCATCACCACGGCGAAATGTCGCCGATCCATGACGTGACGGTGAAGTCGATCTCGCTGCGCGGCGGCGAGATGAACCCGGAACGGTTCTTCCCCTGGATCCAGAAGATCACCCAGACCGACGGCCCGAGCATCCTGCGTTTGAAGGGCATCATCGCCTTCAAGGGCGACGAGGAACGTTATGTCGTTCAGGGCGTCCACATGATCGTCGAGGGCGACCACCAGCGCCCGTGGAAGGACGGCGAAAAGCGCGAGTCTCGTCTCGTCTTCATCGGCCGCGATCTCGATTTCGACAAGATCGAGAAGAGNTTCCGGGCGTGTGAGGCACAAGCCGCGTAATGCCAACTGTTGCACCGCTTGATCTGGAAGGCCATGTCGTCGCCGCGCATTTCATCGGCGACGTCCCGTTCTTCGCCACTGCCGCCGGTACCATTCACCGTCTGGATGGCGGCGAGAAGGTGACCGAGGCCCATCAGGGCCTGCTGACCTGCATCCGCGACCCGTTCAGCGCCACGCTGCTGACCGGCGGCGAGGACGGCAAGGTGATGCGCATCGGCAGCGATGGCGAGGCGACGCCCGTCGCCGAAGCGCCGCGCAAGTGGATCAGCGTCGTCGCCGGCGGGCCGCAGAATGCGGTCGCCTATGCTTACGGCAAATCTAGCTTCGTGAAGCTGAACGACGGCACGCTGAAGGAATATCCCGAAGAACGCAGCGTCGAAGGACTTGCGTTTGCGGGCAAGGGCCTCAGGATCGCGGCTGCCCGTTACAACGGCGTCTCGCTGCACTGGGTCGGTACCAATGCGCCGCCGGTCGATCTCGAATGGAAAGGCGCGCACAACTCCGTCACGTTTTCTCCCGACGGGCGTTTCCTGGTGACCACCATGCAGGAAAACGCCCTGCACGGCTGGAAGCTTGACGGCAAGCCAGGCGAAAATCGCCATATGCGGATGACGGGTTATCCGGCCAAGGTGAAATCGCTGTCGTGGTCGCCCAAGGGCAAATGGCTCGCTTCGTCCGGCGCGCCGGCGGCGATCGTCTGGCCGTTTTCGGCGAAAGACGGGCCGATGGGCAAGGCGCCGCAGGAACTCGGCACCCGCGCCAATATCATGGTCACCCAGGTCGCCTTCCATCCGGCCGAGGAAGTGCTCGCCATCGGTTTTATCGACGGCATGATCCTGGGCGTCAGGCTTGCCGATGCCAAGGAAGCGCTCTTGCGCCGGCCCGGCAAGGGCGGCATTACCGGATTGAGCTGGAGCGCCAACGGCAAGCTCGTCGCCTTCTCTTCCGATGCCGGCGATTGTGGCGTCATCGATATCTCGGCTTGAGGCAATCATCCCGGCACGAACAACCGCGGCGGAAAATCTCCGCCGCGGCCTGATCCATGCGCCCAGTGGAGCGGAAAGGGAAAGCAGTGTATGGGGACCCTTCCCGACGGTCTCCCGCCGCGCGCCTGATTCCCCATGGAACGGACCTGCGGCAAGGACGACCGTTTCCACGATCGGACAGGACATGGCCAAGGCACCCAAGACCGAACATTCCGAACTCGCAGGCGAATTCACGGACGACGGCATTACCGTGCTGGTCGATATCTACCGTCCCGCCGGCACCCAGGGCGACTGGACGCTTGAAGTCATCACCGAAGAGGATGACGTCACCTCCTGGGAGGAACCGTTTCCGACCGACCGCGAAGCCTTCGACGAGTTCCTGGCGACCGTCGAGCGCGACGGCATCCGCTCCTTCTTCGGCGAGCCCGAGCCGCAACCGGCAGTGCATTGATGAAGAAGGTCGAAGACCTCACCACCTCGGCAAGGACGATCCACGACCGCTATGCCGCGGGCCGAATGGACCGCGAGATCGTCCGGCAGTGGGTCCTGGGGCTTGGCATGTATCCGGAACCTCACGGCCGGCACATCCAGGAGGCGGCAGCCTGGTTCAAGCCTTCGCGCGACGAGATGGATCCCGTCGAGCTGAAGATCGCAGACCTCGCCAGGCTGCAGGCGATCTACCGGCCGTAGCCGGCTTCCCGACACCCGGAAACAGCAGGGCGCGGGTGGCTGATGGACACCCGCGCCCTCGAACGTCCCGGCAGGGAACCTCAGGACGCCCGGATGGCCAGCCCTTGGCAGGGAGCCCGAAACGCTAACTGTTGGCGAGAGGTCGAACGAATTCCGGATAAAGGCACGCTGCGCGGAAATGTTCCCGCACTGCGGCAATCATCGCGATTTTGTGTTTCGCGGCACCTGATGTGTTTCGCAGCACCGCATCTGTCTCAGAGACCGGCTTCGGCAAACACCTTGACGATCCAGTCGATGAAGACGCGCACCCGCGGGGAAAGCTGGCGGTTCTGCGGGTAGAGGGCAGTAAGCCGCGTCGGCGAGGGCGGGAAATCGGCGAGCACCTCAACGAGGAGGCCCTCGTCGATGTCCCGCTGCAGGCGATAGCGCGGCGCCTGCATCAGGCCGAAGCCGCGCCGGGCGAGATCGACCATCGTGTCGGAATTGTTGACCGTCAGCCGGCTCGGAAGGGTGACGTAACGCAGTTCGTCACCGACCGTGAATTCGAGCGGCATGGTCTGGCCGGTACGCGACGAGATGAAGCCGATGGAGAAATGTCCTTCCAGCGCGTCGGGCGACAACGGTATCCCGTGCTTCTCCACATAGGTCCGGCTGGCGCAGGTGATCTCGGCGATCGTCCCCAGCCTGCGCATGATCAGGCCGCTGTCGTCGATCTCGCCCGCCCGGATCACGCAATCCACGCCCTCGCGCACGAGGTCCACCAGCCGGTCGCCCTGGCCGATCTGCAGGTCGAGGAGTGGATAGCGGTCGAGGAATTCGTGGAGGCGCGGCAACAGGAACGTGCGGGTCAGGAACCCGTGCGCATCGACCCGCAAGAGGCCCCGCGGCTGCGCATCGCGAAAGATGTTTTCCGCCTCGTCGACTTCGGCAAGGATCGCAAGGCAACGCTCGTAGAAGGCCCGGCCGTCGAGCGTCGGGGTGACGTGGCGCGTCGTCCGCTCCAAGAGCCGCGTGCCGATCCCCTCCTCCAGCAGCTTGACGGCCTCGGTGACGGTCGAGCGCGCGAGGCCGAGATCGGCTGCGGCAGCGGAGAAGCTGCGCCGCTCGACGATCCGGACGAAGAGCTGCATGCGGTCGAGACGATCCATGGCTTTGTTCACCACAGACGAATTCTGATGTCAATCGGCCGGCAATTGTTCCTGGATCGTGTCAGCAATATCTCTTGGCCACCAACCAAGGAGAGATCACATGACCAATACAGCACAACGCGTCGCGATCGTCACCGGCGCATCGAAAGGCATCGGCAGAGCCATCGCGCTTCGCCTCGGTGAGGACGGCATCGCCGTCGTCGTCAACTATGCGACCAGCCGGCAGGCCGCCGACGAGGTCGTTGCGGAAATCCAGGCGGGCGGTGGCAAGGCAGTCGCCGTGCCGGCGGATGTCGGCAGCCCGACCGCAGCTGCCACCCTGTTCGATGCAGCCGAACAAAACTTCAGCGGCGCCGACATTCTCGTCAACAATGCCGGCGTGATGAGCCTTGCACCGCTCACGGAGATGGATGACGAGGCCTTCGAAACCCTGCTTGCCATCAACCTGACCGGCACGTTCCGCGGCATTCGCGAAGCAGGCAAACGGCTGCGCGACGGCGGTCGCATCATCAACTTCTCCTCCAGCGTCGTCGGTGCCTACGGTCCGGCCTATGGCGGTTATGCCGCCACCAAGGCCGCCGTCGAAGCGCTCACCCACGTCGCATCCAAGGAACTCGGCCGCCGGAAGATCACCGTCAACGCGGTCGCTCCGGGCCCTGTCGAAACCGAACTGTTCATGACCGGCAAGTCCGACGAATTGGTACAGAACATCGTGAAAACCATCCCGCTTGGCCGTCTCGGCCAGCCGCAGGACATCGCCACCGTCGTCTCCTTCCTCGCCGGCCCGGACGGCGGCTGGGTCAACGGCCAGGTTCTGCGCGCCAATGGCGGCATGATCTAAAACCCCGAAACATCAAACCTGAAGGACATTCCCATGCCATTCGTGAACATCAAGACCCCCGAAGCCGCGCTCAGCAAGGCCCAGAAGCAAGAGATCGTCCACCGCACGACCGAGATGCTGGTCGAATACATGAGCGAGGCCGCGCGGCCTCACACCATGGTGCTGATCGAGGAGGTCAAGGACGGCGGTTATGGCCGCGCCGACGAAATCTTCGTCATTCCGGATGCCTATCGCGCCAAAGAGAGCGACTGAGGAACCCCGCCACTCCCTCGCCCGGTTTCCGGCCGGACGAGGGAGTGATCGCCGAAATATCCGGGCGCGGCCCGCTTGGCGACGCCACAAGCCCGTGTTATTCAAACCGCCATGTTCGCAAACCTGACCACCAAAACCACCACGAAAACGACCGCTGACGCGGGGCGTTTACGGGTGCGTGCGCGGTAGTCGCGACATCATCCTCAAAACCCCGCCAGAGACGGACGGGGTTCAAAGGTGACACACAGCCCTGTCTCTCTCGAAAATCCAAGGAGAGACGAAATGCTGACCGATCTTGAAAATCTTGCTTCCGGCCAATCCGCCGCCCTTTCGACCGCGACCCCTGTCGTAGCGATTGTCGGCGCCACCGGCGCGGTCGGCGTCGAGCTGCTCAACTGCCTCTCGGCGCGCAATTTTCCGCTGGGCGGCCTGAAGCTGCTCGCCTCGGCCCGCTCGGCCGGCAGGACCCTCACCTTCAACGGTACCGAACTCCTTATCGAGGAATTGACCGAAGACAGTTTCGACGGCGTCGATATCGCGCTGTTCTCGGCCGGCAGCGGCATTTCCAAGCGTTTTGCGCCGATTGCGGTGAAGGCCGGCGCCGTGGTGATCGACAATTCCTCCGCCTTCCGCATGGAAGCGTCGGTGCCGCTCGTCGTGCCGGAAGTGAACGGCGAAGTGCTCCACCAGCATCGCGGCATCGTCGCCAATCCGAACTGCGTCGCGGCGATCGCAACCGTCGCCTTGGCACCCCTCCATCGCGCCCACCCGATCCTTCGGCTGAACATCTCGACCTATCAGGCAGCCTCCGGTGCCGGTGCTGCAGCCATGGAAGAATTACGGCTGTCCACCGCTGCCTATCTCGCCGGCGAGGCCTTCGAGCCCAAGGTCCTGCCGCACCCTTACGCCTTCAACCTGTTCAGCCACAATGCCGATATGGACCCGGACAGCGGCTATAACGGCGAGGAGTTGAAGGTGATCGCTGAGACCCGCCGCATCCTTCACGTGCCGGCGCTTCCGATCGGCATCACCTGCATCCGCGTGCCGGTGCTGCGCGCCCATGCCATGGCGATCTCGATCGAGTTCGANCNGCCCGTCTCCCCGCAGGAGGCCCGCAGCCTGCTTGAAGCCGCCCCGGGCCTGCGCCTCGTCGATGACCGCGCAGCCAACCATTTCCCGATGCCGTCGGAAGCATCCGGCGCAGACGATGTCCTGGTCGGCCGCATCCGCACCGATATCGGCGATCCGTCGGGCCGGACGCTGGCGATCTTCGTCGCCGGTGATCAGTTGCTGAAGGGTGCGGCGCTCAATGCCGTGCAGATCGCCGAGCGGCTGCTCGANAACGTCGTGCGGAAGTCGTAAGGCTCCCAGCCCCGCCAAAACCACGCGCAATACCGCCGCATGGGTTGAAATCCTGAAAAACAAAGCCGGCGCCACCTGTCTGGCGCCGGCCCCGTCCCTACCGCCCTCGTTGTTTTTCTAAAACCGGTAGGTAACGCCTGTCCCGATCAGCCAGGGATTGATCTTCGCCTTGCCGCTCAGCGGCCCGAGCACGTCGTGGTCGGCCTTCCAGTCGGTTTCGAGGAAGATCTTCTTGACGTCGAAGTTCACGCCCCAATGCTGGTCGATCATATAGTCGAAACCGACCTGCAGTGCGGCGCCGACATGGTTGTCGACGTCGAGATTGTGGAAGCCCGGCTTGTTCGACTGATTGTAGAAGAACGAATAATTGACGCCCGCGCCGACATAGGGCTTGAACGCGCCGAAATCGGTAAAGTGGTATTGCAGCGTCAGCGTCGGCGGCAGAAGCCAGGCGCGGCCGACCGGCACGCCGACGGCACCGTCTTCCTTGATGTTCGCATAGGTCGTGCCGAGGACCAGTTCGGCGGCGATATTGTCGGTGAAGAAGTAGCTGATATCGAGTTCCGGGATGACCGAGTCGGAGAAAGACAGATCGGAGCCCGGTACGCCGTTGATCGAGCCCCGGTTCTCAGTGATGACGCCCAAGCCGCGCACGCGGATCTGCCAGGGGTTCTGGCCGGTTGCGGCCTCCTGCGCCACAGGGGCGACGGGTGCCGGCGTCAGATCCGCCGCTGCCGCCCCGAATGCGAAAAAAGCCGCACCCGCGCCTGCGATCCATCTCAGATGCCGTATCCCGTTCGTCTTCATGTAAGCTCTCCTGCTTGCGTTTTGATCTTGCGGAGAGAGGCTTAGGAGCGGCCGGAGAGAGTCGGATTGATCAGGATCAACCGCATCCGCCGGATGCGTGATCGCGGCCCGAAAGGGAGAATTTGTCGCATGAAAAACCCCGCCTCNCCGGGACGTTCCATAGGAACGCTCCACCGGGGAGACGGGGTTGGGCAGATCGTCGGGGCGCGAGGCCTTGAGTGCTGAATGCCTTGAGGTCGAAACTCGACCTTGCTCAGGCCAGCTTGCGCCCGTTGGCGACGATCATGCCGGCGGCACCTTCCAGCCAGCCGGCCTTGAGTTCGAGCGCCAGGAAACGCGAACGCTCGAAGGGGCCGGGCATGACGAGATGCCGGGTCTTGTCGGCAAAGAAGCCGAACCGCTCGTAATAGGCCGCATCGCCGACGAGCAGGATCGCGCCGTGGCCGCGCTTGTGGGCTTCTGCAATGGCAGCACGCATCAGCGCTGCTCCGATGCCCTTGCCTTCGTGAGCGGAATCGACCGCCAGCGGGCCGAGCAGCAGCGCATCGAGCACCTGGCCCTCGGCGGAAATGCCGGCTTCGATGTTCCACAGCCGCACGGTGCCGATCACGTGGCCGGAACCGTCGCGGGCGACGATCGCGAGACCTTCGGCCGGTACGCGGTTGCGGCGGATCTTTTCCGACGACTTCTTGCGGCGATCCGGGCCCATGGCACGGTCGAGCAAGGTCTCGCGGGCGACCACATCGGCCGGAGTTTCGGCGTCGATGGTGAAGGTGGAATTCGGCGCAAAGAATGCGCGTACAGAATCAAGAACAGCGGCCATCGTGGCCTCCCGTACCCAATACCGTTATCAGCGGCGATGAAGAGGAATTGTGGATTTGCCGCCCCGGCTGATTACGGGGCCGGCGGAAGTGATACGCCTTCTGGAGCGGCAAGCCGCCCCTTAGATGACGTAGGCCTTCAGGGGGTCGAAACCGTTGAAGGCGACGGCCGAGTAGGTCGTCGTATAGGCGCCGGTGCCTTCGATCAGAACCTCGTCGCCGATCGTGAGCGTCACGGGCAGCGGATACATGTTCTTCTCGTACATCACGTCGGCACTGTCGCAGGTCGGGCCGGCGAGCACGCAGGGCTCCATCTCGTCGCCGTCCCGCTCGGTGCGGATCGGATAACGGATGGCCTCGTCCATGGTTTCGGCGAGACCGCCGAACTTGCCGATGTCGAGGAAGACCCATCGGTGATTGTCGTTGTCCGACTTCTTCGACACCAGCACGACTTCAGCCTTGATGACGCCCGCATTGCCGACCATGCCGCGACCCGGCTCGATGATCGTCTTCGGCAGGTTGTTGCCGAAATGCTTGCGCAGCGAAGCGAAGATCGCCTTGCCGTATTCTTCGGCCTTCGGCACGTCGCGCAGGTACTTGGTCGGGAAACCACCGCCCATGTTGACCATCTGCAGCACGATGCCCTGCTTGGCGAGCTGGCCGAAGACGCGCTTGGCATCGGCNAGNGCCGCATCCCAGGCATCGACCTTGGTCATCTGCGAACCGACATGGAAGGACACGCCGTAGGACTCGAGGCCCATCTGGTGAGCNTAGACGAGCACGTCGACGGCCATCTGCGGCACGCAGCCGAACTTGCGNGACAGCGGCCATTCGGCGCCTTCGCCATCGGTCAGCACGCGGCAGAANACCTTCGCGCCGGGAGCGGCACGGGAAATCTTNTCGACTTCCTCGTGGCTGTCGACGGCATAGAGGCCAACGCCGAGCGCAAANGCACGNGCGATGTCGCGTTCCTTCTTGATCGTGTTGCCGAAGGAGATGCGGTCCGCGGACGCGCCGGCATCGAGTGCCATCTGGATTTCGGCGACCGAGGCGCAGTCGAAGTTGGAACCCATCGAAGCAAGAAGCTTCAGGATTGCCGGTTCCGGGTTGGCCTTGACCGCGTAATAGATCGCGCTGTCCGGCAGTGCATGACGGAAGGCGTTGAAATTATCGCGCACGACGTCGAGATCGACGACAAGAAACGGTCCTTCAGGACGCTGGGTCTTGATGAAGTCGAGGATACGAGCAGTGGTCATCGGTCAGTCCCTTCAAAATCTCAAAGCTCCGGCTGCGAACCGGAGGACAAAGGACGGATGAGAATGCGCTCGGCCCAGTTGGTGGAGACACCGGTACCGCGAACACGCTCAAACGCGCGATATGTGGATCAACGCCCTGCCACGAGCAATGATCCGGCTTTGTCTGCCTTGGATTGGAGGGTTGTCCCTACCGCACTTCCGGCAATGATGGTGTGCCTCTTCAGTATTGCAGGCTGATGGAAAGCCTGCAGAGACCAGAAAGGCCCGCACCGTCGTTGCTTCAAGATGTCCTCGCATTTCCCGGTTGGCCGGAATAGCGACTGGAGGGGTTAGTTCCAGGTACCTTACCGATGACCTCACCTAATCGAGGGTCGGCGGACACCCACAGGCACGTGCGACTTTGGGCAGCCCGGGAGATAAGAATATTCGCCGTCATAATCAAGAGTTTTTTTGACCTTCGACGAAAATTCGCATTGCACAATTCCGTGCAAAATCCCAACTAGGATCGACCAGACCAAAAGGGGCGACATTTGGACACTTTGACGCGCATGCGGGCCTTCATCGATGTGGTTGAAGCAGAAGGATTTTCCGCCGCAGCCCGGCGGACCGGGCGATCGAAGGCCCTGCTTTCCAAATACGTGCGCGAACTGGAGGACGATCTGGGCGCACTGCTGCTCAACCGCACCACCCGCCAGTTCTCGATGACCGAAGCCGGCCATACCTATTACAGGACCGCCGCCGATATCCTGAAGGAGATCGACAACCTCGCCGACCTGGTGCGCGAGAACAATGCCGACCTCAAGGGCCGGCTGCGGGTTTCCGTGCCCCGCACCTTCGTCGATGCTGAAGTTGGTCAGTCGCTGATCGATTTCGCCAAGAGCCATACGGAAGTATCGCTGGAAATCGTCGCCGAGGACCGGTTCGTGGACCTGATCGAGGAAAATTTCGACCTCGCGATCCGCATCACCAAGCTTGAGGATTCCGGCCTGATCGCCCGAAAGCTCTCCGACTTCCGGGTCTATACGGTGGCGACCGCAGATTTCGTCGCGAAATACGGCCCGCTCGAACATCCGCAGGACCTGAACCGCGTCCCCTTCATCATCGACACCAATTCCCGCTGGCACAACAATGTGCGCTTCACCGACAAGGACGGCTCGACGATTTCGGTCGCCGTCAGCGGCCCGGTCGAGATCAACAGCCCGCAGGCGACGCTGCGTGCCGCCCGCGCGGGGCTCGGCGTCGCGATCATCCCGGATTTCATCGCCAATGCCTCGATCCAGTCGGGTGAGCTGGTGACGCTGTTCGACGACTATATCGCCAAGGATCGCGGCATCTATGCGGTCTATCCGCATCGCCGCTACCTGCCGGCGAAGGTCAGAAGTTTCGTCGATTTTCTCTCCGCCTGGTTCCGCCGCCAGCATTGACGGACCCTGGCCCGGCGCGCTTTCCCGCGCCTTACCGCAAATGAGGTAACGCCTCCGAGAAATGTCGACCTATTGGCCGGCTTGCCTCTGCCTGTTTCCGATCAGCATAGTGCAGCTCAGGTTGACGAGGTCCGGACACCGCGGAGGGTCGATATCCATGCAGAAAAGCCTGGCGATGTTCGTATCGGCCCCGGTGATCGAGGCCGGGATCGGCACGCTGGTGCTCGACAAGAANTTCGTCTCCGGCATGGCGCTGCATGTGCAGCACTGGTCGGGGCCGGTCACCTGCTTCATCCGGCGCGGCGCAACCGACATCCCCTTCGGCGGCCGTTACGACATCGGCGACCTCAATTTCCGGGTGCGGATTCTCGAACCCGAGGAACGGGTATCGGCGGATCATCTCGCCGATTTCGACCTCGCCCTGCTGTCGGGCGATTCCTATCTGGACCTTTTGCCGCCTGCCGTGATCCGGCAGGCAAAGAGCGCCGTCGTCTATTCGATCGAATACACCCACCAGACCCGGCTGCAGATCATCTCNCTCGACGACAGCAGAAGCCTNCCGCGGAAAATCTACGGCATGGCCTGGACGGTGATGCAGGAATACAAGCGCAAGCGCGCCTTCCGCGCCGCCCGCGGTATTCAGGCGAACGGTTATCCGGCCCATGCCGCCTACCACAACATGGGCGGCAGCCAGCTCCTCTATCTCGACAACCGCATGAAGCCGGCAATGTTTGCGACACCGGAGGAAATGAACGCCAGAAAACGGCATCTCCTCGCNGGCGANCCGTTGCGGCTNATCCATTCGGGACGGCTCGAACCGATGAAGGGCTCGCAGGACCTCGTTCCGATCGCGAGAATGCTCAACGAACGCGGCGTGGATTTCACGCTGACCA
>Ga0055536_1001541_pt1 | contig 13830 bp, 13 predicted proteins | sample AraplaCvi_mLB_r2_FD_55037 | JGI IMG/M metagenome (GOLD analysis project Ga0055536, IMG submission 55037) | Arabidopsis root microbial communities from North Carolina, USA - plate scrape MF_Cvi_mLB_r2 | ecosystem: Host-associated > Plants > Roots > Endosphere | place: USA: North Carolina...
GCGTGAAGTTGGGACAGACTCCGACCTGAGATACCATCTAAAAAACGGTTGCCAAAGCAGCGAGTCGCATCCTTATTTTGTTTGGCTCACTGGCGAACTCGGCCTCATGCTCTTCCTCTAACTACTGTCGTGGCTCCCGGAAAAGGAGTTTAGGAAACCAATTCGAGCAGATGGCGAGCAGCAGCGAACTACGTCCGCTTGAGTCAGAATCATAGTGCCACACCTGCCTTAACATGACGCAATTCCCCTGATAGGCTTCCCCAACCAGGGAGGTCCAGCATGAGCAAGGCTGTCTTTACCGCATCAGACAACACCGTGTATGACGATCTGAAAGATCAGTGGTACCACTTCCCGAACACCTATTTGGGACAAGTCCAGGAAGCCGTGGGGGATCGGGTACTGTTCTATCAGCCTAGGCGCAATAGTGGGCCAACCAGTGCAGACGGCTCTCAAGCCTATATCGCCGCAGCTCGAGTAGTCGGCGTTCGGAAGGATTCCCGCCTCCCAGGTCACTACTTCGCGGATCTGGCCGAGTACGTGGAGTTCGACACGAAGGTTCCGTTCAAAGCCGGGGGCAAGTACTTCGAAGCCGCGCTTCAGAAGCCTGATGGCTCCACCAACAGGGGTGCTTTCGGCCGGTCCGTTAGACTTTTGCCTGACGCTGAGTTCAACGAAGTACTCGCTCTTGGCCTGGCCGGTGCCTTTGAAGAGCTTCATACCGGAACCGACCAACGCTTTAACTTGGAATCGCCTGCCCCGCTGATTGGCGAGCGGCCAACTGTAGCCTCACTGGTGGAGCGCAAAGTCAGGGACATCGCCTTCCGTCGAAATGTCCTAGCTGCTTATGACGGGACCTGTGCTGTGACGGGGCTACGGGTAATGGACGGCTTGGGCCGGTTCGAAGTACAAGCGGCCCATGTCAGAGCAGTTGCAGAGAAAGGGTCTGACTGGGTACGCAATGGCATCGCCATGACCGCAACAGTACATTGGTTGTTTGATCGCGGCCTCATTAGCATCAACGATGACTATTCAGTCCTGGTATCACGGCAGGCCGGTCCGGCCTCTGCGATCATTGCCATGCGAGAGACCTTATTATTACCTCCCGATCCCTCGAAACGTCCGCACTGCGAGTATCTTCACTGGCATAGGGACAATGTCTATCTGGGCTAGAGTTCGTGACCCTGCGCTAACAGACAGCGCTGCCTTGTGCCCCTCCGCCTTCCCGCATAAAGTGCCAAGTCTTCTGCATGGGTGCTAGTGGAATACACCAGTTCGTAATGCTCGTCCGGAACCACCTTGATATCACCGTCCTGGACCGCGATTTCGAACATGGCGATCTCAGGTTGCAAGCGCAACATTTTAGTTGAACTTTGCGAATTCCGCTTACAGCGCTTGATTCGGCGTCTTCCTGCCAAGCTTTTGCCGCGGGCGAGCGCTCATTTAGTTGGCAACGTTGTTGAGGTATTCCTGGCTGGGGTTGGATAGATCTGCATCCTTCGGCATGAACTGGCGCAGCAGCCCATTGGTGTTCTCGTTGCTGCCGGGTTGCCAAGGTGCATGTGGATCGGCGATCCACAGATCGATGTTCAGGCGCCGCACGAGCTCCTTGTAGCTGGTCATCTCTGTACCCCTGTCGTAGGTCAGGCTGCCATGCAGAAAGTGAAGCAGCTTCTTCATCTGCCGCGAAAGCCTTCCAACGCATCTTCGGCAGTGCAGCCGTCCATCCCGCACAGCAAGGAAAAGCGCGTTTTGTGCTCCACCAGTGTGCCCACACAGGAACTTTTGAACGCGCCTTCTATCAGCTAGCCTTCCCAGTGCCCTGGAATCAAACGCTGTGCAACCTATTCCGGCCTGTGACGCAGCCGCGTTTGGTAGCAGTGGTGCGCCGCAGCCCACGCGTGGGCTCTTGCTGCCGCAACCCTTTCATGAGCTCTTTTTTTTCAACCCACCGCGCGGGAACGCATATATGGCGGCGTAGATCGCCTCGTGACTCACTCGTTGGCTCGGATCATCCGGGTGCATGCTTCAAACGTGGCAGCAATCCGCGGAGGCGACCAGCGACAGAAGACCAGATCTTCACGAATGCTTTGGAAAGGCGCAGTTCCCCCAAAGATCTTGCGCCTGCGAACGCTGTGCTTTCGGTATAACCGGTAACGCTGCCCTGCTACCCTGGCAACATAGTCCGGCTGCTCCTGCCGGCTCAGCTCGCGCGACAGGGTCGAAGCGCTGAGGCTGAGACCTCTGGCAATGGAGCGTATGCCGGCACCGCTGCTCACCTCGATATACAGCACGGCACGTTCCTCGGAACTCAAATGATTGCAATGCCTTCCCATGCAGACGCCATACGTTGCTGCGGGGTGTTGCACTTGGAATTTGGGTCTAAGCTTGCTTTGCGCCGATCGCAACGCTCTTGGCTATAGAAATTACCGAGCATGAGCCAAGAATTTCCTCACGCTAAGCGCCTAAAGTAGTGCGCGCTTCTCAGTGGACCAGCGGAGCTGTATTTTGGATGAGATCCTTGACTGCTCAGTTACGCCACATTGTGAAATTTCGATATAATAATAGGCGTGAGCTCGGGGCGACAAACTAAAAGTCCCACAATCTCTATAACTCTATATTCTGAGCTTTCCTTGGGGATCTTCCCTCTGCCGCGCCAGCAACTCGTCTTTAATCGGCAACAGTGCCTCATAAAGCTTGTGATACGCGTGACCCACCGCACCACCAAACAGCCGAAGCTTAGGTCTTGAACCGCCATAGGCGAGCACGTGATCCGACGATATACCTGGATATGGATCAACGTAAACTATTTCTGTCATTCCGAGCTGATAAGCCTTTTTGGAACACAGTTCGCAAGGGCTCGCAGTCGTGTAAAGCACACCGCCCTCGATCCCGCTATTGCCGCTTTTCGCCAACTGCAAAAATGCATTCTCCTCGGCATGCAGCGATCGAGTATGCACTTGATTCTTTCCACCCGTCATCTCGTTATATGCATCCTTGAAGCAGTAAGGACACGTTAACCCCTGAATCTCTCTTACGGCTTTTCTACGAGAAAACTTTTCGCTCACAAAATTCCTGAACGGAATGTTCTTTCTTTCGTAGTCACTGTAAACCGACTCATCCTTAGAGACCAAGTCGGTCACGTCTCGTAATAAACAAGACACTTGTCCCTTTGGAACATCATTCCAACCCACGGCTTTGATAGAACCGGCTCTATCTGCCACAGCCGCGCCGACCTGCCTTGAGATACAGCCGCTATTCAGGCGGGAGACAAATGCCAACTGCATGCATCGCTCATCTCTAGTCGGCGTGATCAACCCCGGCCTAAGCATAAGTGCAACATACTTTATTATCTGATTGCCCAATGACTTTATGCTAGATTCGAAATCATCAGCACCGCCCGCGTTACCGAGAAACAGATCAGAACGCTGAATACAGTCTTGAACATTCTGAGATACAAATTCCTGATACTCACTAAGGGATTTCTTTGAGTATTCGCGCTTATCGAGAGCCTCAACATCCTTGGCGGACATTCCGTTCTTTGCGAGCCTCTCTTTTCTATCCCTATCCGGCGAGGTTACTGCAATGGCGTAGCATACCGAAAACTTATCCCTCAGATAAACCAACTCCAAAGAATTTCGTACGGCGTCCACCACAACTTTCGTACTAGCGATACCTTCCAGCCGGTCACTATCCACCGCCCCCATACACAACCGACGCACCACCTCCATAAGATAGAACAATCTATCTACGTTCACAGCCGAGCTTGTCGCAGATCCACTCAGCCGTATATTGTCACCAGCCACTTGAAATAATCTTGCGTAGCCCGACCCCAAAATCTCCCTAGCTTGCAAAGCGGCGCCGCTTATCTCGTTCGCGTAAAATTTCCAAGCATCAGCCGCACTTGATCTTCCATCAGTGTTATCGATATAACGCCAGTATTTAGGGAAATTTTCGTGACCTTTCAAACGACCTAGCAAGTCATTGAATGCGGATTGCTGATCCGCAGAAACCTTACTAGACTTGAGCATTGCGGCAACATCTTCAGGCTGACCCCCGGCAAGCAAAGAAAATATCACCGCTGAAATGGTTATTCTTCTGAACTTTGTCCATGATCTCTCCAGGAAGATATTCGCGATCTCTCCCTTTCGCCTTTCAATAGGTTCAAGACCATCTAGGTAGCTTGGCAGGTCAGAGTATTCTCTACACAGAAGCTCCGCTACAGTGGAGCACCCACTACCCGTGCGACCAGTGAGCGCAATCACCATGAAATCAGTTCGCTCGAGGTAGACGCGATCTATGCCCGATGTCAGATGCTCGACCATGCAACCCCTATAGATGGACTGTATTTCTTTGACTGAATAAACCGCCGGGCGCAGGCCCGAGAATACCTCAATAAATCATCATAAGCAGGAAATACAACGACAGCAAAGCAATATCAGCACGAAAAATTGTAGTTTACTTCAAAAACGTCTACAAACTCAACGTCATTATCAACGATAAAATAATTATCCTCGTACATTGCGTAGTTCCTACCTGGGCCAAGCGAGCTCGAGTATCTCACCCCCTTGTAACCTATGCTCTTGATTAGTTCACAGAGATACTGGGTAGCAATATAATCGCCAGCTTTATGAGGGGGCGCTGGCGAGCTGAGATCTCGACTTAGCATCGCGAGAAAATCCATTGCCCGATGAAACCCCTCGATATAGTCCAGATCGAGGCGAAAAGGTGAAACAGAATCTCTTGGAGCTGCAAGATCTATGATGCTAAAGTCCACCCGCGGCCTGACCGTTGCTACTGCAACTCTATCACCCACACTAGGGCGAACTTCTGCAATCGCGGTTTCGCGATCCGAAGAGAGGTATAGGTACGGAATTCCATCCGGGTTTGCTCGGCCGGATTTAGCGAGAGTAGCGGGTGGTGGCCCGAGCTGAGCTGCGCTAAAATCAGGCTCTCCCCGCTGAATTCTGGCCCGGTAATAGGTTCGGGGTAGTGCATCACTTCGAACTATGAGCAATCCGAGCAGCTCCTCGATCTTTGCTTTAGATGGGGCAGATTTCGGAAAGTATCTATTCACATGCTTCAGCTCATCCCGAAGCGCCTCCCACTCAGCTACAAACGACTCCCCACTGGAAGCTGGTTTGTAGAGGCCTATATCTGCCTCAGGGAAAAGGAGCGCGAGAAGTCGCGAGGGATCTTTGATACGGTCAGAGAACAGCGCCCAGTGCTGTTGGACAAGATCCACTAAACGATCTCCGTTTGCGGTGGCCGAATACATCGAAGAAAGAATAGTGAAATCAGGGGAAAGGTCGTTGCAATTGACTGCATAGGCTCGCTCCGATCCACAGCTGTCGCAGTAGGCAATAATGCCGCCAATTGTGATCCTCCGACGCACCTCGTTGTCCGCAAAGCATTCGACGCAACAAGTGGCCATAACTACCAAAGCCCCGCCATTAGCTCTAGGTGGTGACGCATACTGAGTTTCTTCACGTATCCCAGTCCTGGATAGTGACGCCGACCATGCAAGTCTATGAGTTCATTGACCGCAGAAGTTTTTTGAATTTTTGAGTTTACACTTGTAACTACTGCGACCAGCTTACTCAGAGCTTCATGAAATTTTGCCGCCGGGTCAGCAGGAGTGTCATTACTGTCGGATACGAAATGGTGTACAAAGATTGCACCATCCGCGTCCTCATCTTTAAAGGTAATGTGGATAGCTACCGCGTAAGCCTGTCCGCCACCCTCGGAATAGTAGCTGCCAACCGTTAGAAAATCCCCGAAGCCTTGCATTCGCTCGTCAATATGAGTGAGATACAATTCCGAAAAAGGTTCGATTTCAGGCGAAAGGTAGTCCGCATTTTTCTTCCTTTTGAATCCGTCCCTAATAATTATCCGCTTACTTTCTTTAAATCTAGCCCGATACAGGCTGCCGGCATCATTGCCGTCAACAAAGATGTGTGCGGCAACTTGGACGCCAGCGCTGGTAAGTAGTTCGACCACCTTGGCTGCGTCGGCAGCTGAGTCGTGCAATACAGAAATGGTTTCGCCACGCAGTTCGCCGGCCATTTGCGTCAGGATATCCTCAACCCTAACGAGCCACCCCAGCCGCGGATTCTTTTGCATCGCCGCAGACACTGCATTGCGAATATCCGTCGTCAATCCAGCCTTGAGCGGACCTTGCGCCGGCCTGGATATTATCAGCCCCCCCGATCCGTACTCTTCTAAAGAATTTAGGCATCGGACGAGGGAACTGGTGTCGGCCCTTACCAATTCAATTATCGGAATGAAACCTGAGGCCGAGAGTAAACTTGCCGACTCACGGATGCATATCAGTTCGTATTGCTTTCCTCGAAAGTAGGGATAGTAGGCAAGCAAAGCGATTCCCCTGTCAAATCGGCATTGAATGCACTTATTAACCTCTCTGATTGCGGCGTTGTCAAGTCCATCGCAAGGGCGCATGCCGCAACGGACTGCGGCAGACTTCTAAGCAGCGCTGCTCGTGCAGACGAGCGCCGTAGCATCGCTGACGCAACATACTTCTCAATCGAGTCCAAAGGCTCGTGAGCAGCAACTTCGGATAGCTCTGCGAACAACTGAGTGTTGGGGATTACTCGCGCGACACCCACGATCCGCTGGTACAAGCTCGTCAGCTCGCTCTTCCTTAGCAAACGAAGAAGGGATGTCCGATCGAGACGGCCTTTTTCGGGCATCGCCTCTCTACGCGTCGAGATCTGGTACTTACGTGTCAAAACTGCAATACCAACGGATTCAGGCAGTATTCGATCAACAGCACAGACATGCCGCTCACTTGTGAGAACCCATATCTTTCGACATGCTTTACCGTAGTCGTTTACCTGAGTCGACAGTCTTACTAACTCATCTCGCTCAGTCTTGATTTCGAATGCGGTCAGATAGTCTCTTGCGAGCAGTACGTCAAGTTTCGATGAGCCGATTCTCACCTCGAAGCCTGCCGAGGTTGTTCCCAGTGAATACTTCCCAAGAAGCAACTTCTGGACAATTGCATTCTTGTACGCGTACTCCGATCGCTGGGATCTCACTGACTCGCGAAACGACGCCTCATAGACTTCCGCAAGCGTACTTCTTGGAAGCATTTTATTTGCAGCAGTTAGCTCCCGCTTTACTTTCTCCACCTCTGGAGGCGAAAAGCCAAGCGCCAGCTGTTTCAGAACGCGTGTAGAGAAGAGACTTCGCAGGAGTGCGGGGTCCAGTGATTCGACACTTATTCGCTGATCTCTCATCACCACGCTCTACTGCTCGCATCGCGCTAGTACAAAAAAGAAGGGGGCAATGGCCCCCTCCTAATATTGCTCAACCCTCGAGATCAAACCCCAACAGGGTTAGCCTTCTCCGGATCAATCTTGTACTGCTTGATCGCCCGGGCCACGTCCTTACCCGTCATCTTCCCATCCTTCGCAAGCGCCGCAATCGCGGCATGCGCGATGTAGTACCGGTCGACCTCGAAGAAGCGACGCAGGTTCGCACGGGTATCCGAACGACCAAAGCCATCGGTACCCAGCACGGTGTAGCTCATCGGCACGAACGCGCGGATCTGGTCCGCATACGCACGCACGTAGTCGGTGGCGGCAATCGCCGGGCCCTGGCGGCCTTCCAGCAGCTCGGTCACGTAGGCCTTGCGCTGTTCGCCTTCCGGGTGGAAGCGGTTGGCACGCTCGGCGTCAAAGCCATCGCGGCGCAGCTCGTTGAAGCTCGGGCAGGACCAGATGTCGGCGGTCACGCCGAAGTCCTTGTCCAGCAGCTCGGCGGCGGCAATCACTTCACGCAGGATGGTGCCCGAACCCAGCAGCTGCACGCGCAGCTCGCCCTTCTTCGGCTTGCCGGCGTCGGTCAGCAGGTACATGCCCTTCACGATGCCTTCGGCTGCACCTTCCGGCATTTCCGGGTGGGTGTAGTTTTCGTTCATCAGGGTCAGGTAGTAGTACTCGTCTACCTGGTCTTCCATCATGGCCTTGGTGCCGTGCTGCAGGATCACCGTCACTTCGAAGCCGAAGGTCGGGTCGTAGCTGCGCACGTTGGGGATGCCGCCGGCCACCAGGTGGCTGAAGCCATCTTCGTGCTGCAGGCCTTCACCGTTCAGCGTGGTGCGGCCGGCGGTGCCACCCAGCAGGAAGCCGCGGGTACGCATGTCGGCGGCCTGCCAGGCAATGTCGCCCACGCGCTGGAAGCCGAACATCGAGTAGTAGATGTAGAACGGCAGCATCGGCACGTTGCTGACCGAGTAGCTGGTACCGGCGGCCATCCACGAGCTGATCGCACCCGGCTCGCTGATGCCCTGCTGCAGCACCTGGCCGCTCTGGTCTTCGCGGTAGAACATCAGCTGGTCGGCGTCGACCGGCTTGTACTTCTGGCCGAACGGCGCGTAGATGCCGATCTGGCGGAATAGGCCTTCCATACCGAAGGTACGGGCTTCGTCGGCCACGATCGGCACGATGTGCGGGCCCAGCTCCTTGTCGCGCAGGGTGATGTTGAGGCTCTGCACGAAGGCCATGGTGGTGGAATAGCTGCGCTCGCCGCTGCTCTTCAGCAGGCGCTCGTAGGTTTCCAGCTTCGGTGCGTTGAAGCTCTTGTCGGCCTTGCGGCGGCGCTGCGGCAGGTAACCGCCCAGGGCGCTGCGGCGCTCCTGCAGATACTGCACTTCCGGCGAATCCGGGCCCGGGTGGTAGAACGGCACCTGGCCATCGGCCAGCTGCGCGTCGGTCACCGGGATGTTGAAGCGGTCGCGGAAGTGGCGCACCGCTTCGTCGTCCAGCTTCTTGGTCTGGTGGGTCGGGTTCAGTGCCTCACCGGCGCTGCCCATGCCGTAACCCTTCACGGTCTTGGCCAGGATGACGGTCGGCATGCCCTTGGTGTTCACGGCCTGGTGGTAGGCGGCGTACACCTTGTGCGGGTCGTGGCCACCACGGTTCAGGCGCCAGATGTCGTCGTCGCTCATGCCGGCCACCATCGCAGCGGTTTCCGGGTACTTGCCGAAGAAATGCTCGCGGGTATACGCGCCGCCGAAGGCCTTGCAGTTCTGGTATTCGCCGTCGACGGTTTCCATCATCAGCTTCTTCAGGACGCCATGGGTGTCCTTGGCCAGCAGGGCATCCCAGTAACCGCCCCACAGCAGCTTGATGACATTCCAGCCGCCGCCACGGAAGACGCCTTCCAGTTCCTGGATGATCTTGCCGTTGCCGCGCACCGGGCCGTCCAGGCGCTGCAGGTTGCAGTTCACCACGAAGATCAGGTTGTCCAGGCCTTCACGGCCGGCCAGCGCAATCGCGCCGAGGGTTTCCGGCTCGTCGCTCTCGCCGTCACCGATGAAGCACCACACCTTGCGGTCGGACTTCTCGATCAGGCCACGGTTTTCCAGATAGCGCATGAACTGCGCCTGGTAGATGGCAGCCAGCGGGCCCAGGCCCATCGACACGGTGGGGGTCTGCCAGAACTCCGGCATCAGCCAGGGGTGCGGGTAGGACGACAGGCCACCGCCGTCGACTTCCATGCGGAACTTGTCGAGCTGTTCTTCGTTGATGCGGCCTTCCAGGAAGGCGCGCGCGTAGATGCCCGGGGCGCTGTGGCCCTGGATGAACAGCAGGTCGCCCGGATGGCTGTCGCTCGGGGCGCGCCAGAAGTGGTTGAAGCCCACGTCGTACAGGGTGGCACCGGAGGCGAAGGAGGCGATGTGGCCGCCCAGGTCGCCCGGCTTGCGGTTGGCACGCACGACGGTGGCCATCGCGTTCCAACGGATGATGGAGCGGATGCGCCATTCCAGTTCCGCGTTGCCCGGGCTCTTGGCCTCCAGCTGCGGATCGATGGTGTTGACGTATTCGGTAGTGGGCGAGAACGGCAGGTACGCACCCGAACGACGGGTCAGTTCCACCATGCCTTCCAGCAGCTGATGCGCGCGCTCGGGGCCCTCGACATCAATGACGGCCTTCAACGACTCGATCCACTCCTGGGTTTCCACAGGATTGGTGTCGTTGTTCAGCACTTCGTTCAACCAGTTCATTAGCGCTCCCATTACCGCACGCACGCGCGCGACTGTTGTATAGATATCTAGACCGCAAAGTGTAGCGCACCAAGGGCTTTCGTCACTTGGCTACGCTGCCGTATGGAGGTGTTTGCCCTCTGTCCGCAAGGTCTGTCCCCGGCTGTCCTGGTGGCGGACAGTCTGGTTTTTCAGGCACCTGCGGCCGGCAGGTCAGCCTGCCCCGCGTCGCGTCTGCACCGCTGGCGTCATCGGCAGGACGCAGTGTTACCGCTGGCGATGACCGTTGTAGGGCAAGGCCTGCGCCGCTGTGGGGGCAATCCGGGCGCTGGCGCTGAACCGATGCCAACATGTCGCCCTTGCCTCTGGATTGCCCGGGCGCGCGGCCGGAAGCTGCATCGCGCAGGCAGCCCCTTCCCCTGCGGCGCCCGCCACCTCGCGCCGCAGCTGCTTCGCCCAGAACCCACCGCAGCTTTGCGGTGGGTTCTCTCGTTGGGCCCGCCGTGGCCGTAACGCATCACGCGTTTGGCCCGAATCTGGACTTGTCCGGTCCAGCTTATCGATATATCGTTTGCACTCGCTTCCGATATATCGAAATGGCCCGATCCTCCACTGCCAGGGCGCGCAAGGAAGACGATGCGCCCGCCGTCCCCCGCCGCAACGGCCAGCCGCGCGTGCTGAGCCGGGGCGACCTGCGCCTGCTGGTGCTGGCGCTGATCGGCGAACAGCCGCGCCACGGCTACGAGCTGATCCAGCACATCAGCGGCCTGTTCATGCAGGCCTATACGCCCAGCGCCGGCACCATGTATCCGCTGCTGGCCAGCTTCGAGCAGGCCGGCTGGGTGGAATCGGAAGAAGAAGACGGCCGCCGCGTGTTCCGCATCACCGCCGCCGGCGAGTTCGAGCTGAAGGTGCAGCGCACCCAGGTGCGGCTGGCCCAGCGCCGCGCCTTCGACCGCGCCCGCGAGATCACCAAGGCCTCGCTGCCGCCGCCGCTGGCCGCTGCGCTGCGCGAGTTCAAGCAGGCGCTGGTGCGCCACCACGGCCGCTGGAGCGAGGGCGAGGCCGAAGCGGTGGCCGAGCAGCTGTCGCGCGCCTCGGCGCTGCTGAACGGTGCGCTGGGCGATGGCCCCACCCCTGTAACCCCGACCGAGCCAGACTGAAGCCCGCCAGGTCGTTCCCCCCGACCCGCGCGCGATGCCGCGCGCTTACCTGCACAGGTACTGCAATGACCCAACATGAAAATTCGCGCCTGCGCCTGGATGTGCGCTTCCGCCACCTGACCGTGCTGCGCACCGAGACCGTCACCCCGCACATGCGCCGCGTGGTGCTGGGCGGCGCCGACCTGGCCGGCTTCGATTCGCCCGGCCCGGACGACCACATCAAGCTGTTCTTCCCCAACAGCAGCGGCGAGATGGTGCTGCCGGTGATGACCGCCGAAGGCCCGCGCTACCCCGAGGGCAAGGAGCACTCGGTGGCGCGCGATTACACCCCGCGCTGGTGGGACCACGAGGCCGGCGAGCTGGCCATCGACTTCGTGCTGCACGACCAGGGCATTGCCGGGCCGTGGGCCGAGCGTGCGCAGCCGGGCGACCAACTGTCCATCGGCGGCCCGCGCGGCTCGTTCGTGGTGGCCGACGACTACGACGCCTACGTGCTGATGGGCGATGAAACCGCACTGCCGGCCATCGCCCGCTGGCTGGACGTGCTGCCCGATGGCGCCGAAGTGCAGGCGTACATCGAAGTGAGCGACGAGGATGAGCGCCAGGACCTGCCGCAGTACGAGAACGTGCGCATCCACTGGCTGGAGCGCAACGGCTTCCCGGCAGCCAGCAGCACGCTGCTGGAAGACATGCTGACCGACTTCGAGGCCCCGGAGGGCGACACCTTCTACTGGATCGCCACCGAATCGCGCCGCGCGCGGATGATGCGCAAGTTCATCGAAGGCCACCTGGGCGTGCCGCGCGACTGGATCCGCTCGACCGGCTACTGGAAGGCCCACCCGGACGAAGCCGACGGCGATTGATGCCGGCGGGTGGGTGCGGACCGTTGGCCCGCACCGCCTTGCCCCGTAGAGCCGAGCCCACGCTCGGCTGCTTTTCGCTCTCTGTAGAGCCGAGCCCATGCTCGGCTGCTTTTCGCTCTCTGTAGAGCCGAGCCCACGCTCGGCTGTTCCCCACCGCAGCCGAGCATCGGCTCGGCTCTACAGGAACGCGCGGCAACGTTCTCTGCCACAATCGCGCTCCTTTCCCGCACCTGTGAGGCCCTCCATGGGCAAACTGACCCTGGCCGGCATCGACAAGCTGCGCACCCGTTTCGCCGATGACGCGGCCTGCGACACCGCCCTGGCCGCCTTCGCCGACCCCGCCGCCGCACGCGCACCGCTGCGCGAGCTGCTGGAGGCCGAGCACCGTTATCTGCAGGCCGAATTCGAAGTGGCCCAGGTGGCCGACATCCTGCGCCGCGACCAGAAGTACGCCCCGGTGGGCCGCCCGTCGGTGCATATCGTGCAGCTGCGCAAGCAGCAGGCCGCCACCAAGCAGGCCGCCCTGATCGCCCGCAACGTGGTGGCCCAGGCCGCGCAGACGTTCGTGCGCGTGAGCGGAATGACCGTGAAGGCCAAGCAGAGCCCGAGCGAAGCGTGCGCCGCGTGGTTGATCGCGCAGCGCTGAAACCGCTGGGATTCGAAAAACGACGGCGGGGTCGGGACGAACGACGACGGCGTGCGGGAAAACAATGACGGGTAGAGTCGACTGTTAGTCGACTATCGCGCGCAGCGCGGGGTTTTTGGCTCCCCGCCAAGAGCAGTCGACTAACAGTCGACTCTACCGAAAGCAGGTTCGCGCGCGGCCCCACCGAAAGCGGGTTCGCGCGCAGGCCCAACCAATAGCGGAATTGCGCGCAGGCCCACCGGCGCGGGATCCCGCGCCCCCCGCCCCGAAAAAGAAGGCCCGCTCTTCAGCGGGCCTTCTGCCTTCTCACGACGAGTGAGCGGGTTACATCACGCTGCCGGCTTTTCGCCGGTGGCTTCGGTGGTGATGCGGATGTTCACTTCATCGCTGACGTTCGGGGCGTAGGCGCCGACGCCGAAATCGCTGCGCTTCAGGGTGGTGGTCGCATCGAAGCCAGCGGCCGGAACCTTGGCCATCGGGTGCTCGCCGCCGCCGTTGACGGTGACGTCCAGGGTGACCGGCTTGGTGATGCCCTTGATGGTCAGGTCGCCGGTGACGGTCAGCTTGTTGGTGCCGGCCGCTTCAACCTTGGTGCTCTTGAAGGTGGCATCGGCGAACTTGGCGGCGTCGAAGAAATCGGCGCTCTTCAGGTGTTCGTCGAACTTGGCGGTGAAGCTGTTCAGGCCGCTCAGCGGCAGCTTCACTTCCACGGTGGACTTGGTCACGTCTTCGGCGTTGTACACCAGGGTGCCTTCGGCGTTGCCGAAGTGCGCGCTCGGGTGCGAGAAGCCGAAGTGGCTCCACTGGGCCAGCACGTCGGTGTGGCTCGGGTCGAGCTTGTAGGTGCCCGAGGCGATCTGGATCGCTTCGGCAGCCGGGGCGGTCGGGGCCACGGTGGACGGGGCGGCAGCCTGCTCGGTGGTGGCCGGGGCGGCGGCATCGGCAGCCGGGGCAGCGGTGTCGGCCGGCTTGGAGCAGGCGGCAATGGCCAGGGTCAGGGCCAGCGGCAGCAGCAGTTTACGGGTGGCGCTCATCTGAGGAACTCTCCGGAATCGTAGGGTGGGTACAACGGGGGCCACCAAGGCGGCGGCCCGAAACCGATACAGCGACTTACGCGATGCGCGCCGCTTCGTCGAACGACAGGCGCGGCAG
>Ga0055536_1001559_pt1 | contig 13742 bp, 12 predicted proteins | sample AraplaCvi_mLB_r2_FD_55037 | JGI IMG/M metagenome (GOLD analysis project Ga0055536, IMG submission 55037) | Arabidopsis root microbial communities from North Carolina, USA - plate scrape MF_Cvi_mLB_r2 | ecosystem: Host-associated > Plants > Roots > Endosphere | place: USA: North Carolina...
GACGCGGTTGCGGGCAAACTGGTGCTCCAGCACCTCCACTTCGTGATCGAGGGTGATCAGCAGGCGGCGGCGCAAATCTTCTGCGCTGATCTCCTGCTTGACCCGGTAGGCCCGGCCGTAAAAACCGCGCTCGCGCCAGCCCGAAAGGTTGAGCGCGGTTTCGCGCANCGTCTTCGAGGGGATCGTCCCCGTGTGGACCGAAACGCCGCCGACCCTTTTGCCTTGTTCGACGACCAGAACCTTCTTGTCGAGTTTGGCTGCCTGAATGGCGGCACGGCGACCTGCCGGTCCGCTGCCGACGACGATGAGGTCGTATTGGTTCATGGGATGCTCCGCTCCGAAATCTTGCGGCCGCCGCGATGCAGCAGCACTCACGAATCCCTTTGTAGCCGCCTATTCTAAAGTTTTGATTGCGGCCCTCCAAGCCTCGATTGCAATTCCGGTGCATGAATTTTGTGCATTGCAAAAATTGCCGAAAAATTAACTTGACGGAGGTCGGCAAATGCCGTCCATTTGAACCAATTAGAAATTGGTACATAAAATGGTACAGGGGAAGGCGGGCGAGGCTCCCGACAATTCGAGCTACGCCCTGGATCGCTTGAGAGAGCTTTTGAGAGCCGGGGAGTTGGGTACGGAAGGCCGCCTGCCGACCGAGCGCGCCCTGACCGATATGCTCGGCATCAGNCGNCGCGCCGTGCGCCGTGCGCTNGAAGTGCTGGAATCCGAGGGCCTGATCTGGCGCCGCCAGGGCTCNGGCACCTTCATCGGCGAAAGGCCGAGCGATTGGAGCAACCATTTGGGCTCGATCGTCGCCGGCACTGATTTCATGGAGATCATGGAGGTCCGCTTGCGCATCGAGCCCCAGCTCGCCCAGCTCGCGGCCATGCGTGCCAAGCCGGCGGATATCGCCAAGATGCACGAGATCGCCTTGAAGATCATCGAAAGCACCGATGCCGACGCGCGCGAGCTGTGGGACGGGACGCTGCACCGGCTGATCGCCCAGAGCGCCGGCAACCAGCTTTTCCTGTCGATCTTCGATGTCATCAACCGTGTCCGCCAGGACGAGGCATGGCGGGCGATCCGCGAGCGTGCCCGGTCCAGCGGCAATGCGGTCAATATCTCCTTTGCTCAGCACCAGAGCATCATCGAGGCGATTGCCGCCCGGGATCCGGTGCGGGCAGGGGAGGCGATGCGCGAACATCTGCTGATGCTCCAGGAGCGNCTGATCCGGGCGACATCCCTCAGCCCTACAGAAGAGGGGCCGCTGAGCCAGGTAAGCTGAACNGTCGCCCCCCGCGGCAGCCACCANCAGAAGCCGGAAAACCGGCCAAGACTAAAAACAGGAACCTAAAAAGAGAGGAATATTGATGATGATGCGACTTACCAGGCTCACGACCGCCCTGCTGGCGGGCGCGCTTTTCGCCTTCCCGGCGCTTGCGGTCGATTTGCGCATCGGCCTGCAGGACGATGCCGACGTTCTCGATCCGGCTCAGTCCCGCACTTTCGTCGGCCGTATCGTCTATACGGCCCTGTGCGACAAGCTGGTCGACGTGTCGCCGGACCTGAAGATCGTTCCGCAGCTCGCCACCGAGTGGAAATGGTCCGCCGACGGCAAGGAACTGACCATGAAGATCCGGCAGGGCGTCAAGTTCCACGACGACACGCCGCTTGATGCCGCAGCCGTCGTCGCCACGATCGAACGCAACATGACCCTGCCGGAATCCCGCCGCAAGAGTGAGCTGACCTCTGTCGCCAAGGTCGAGGCGACCGGTCCGCTGGAAGTCAAGTTCACGCTGAAGGCCCCGGACGTGACGCTGCTCGCCCAGCTTTCCGATCGCGCCGGCATGATCGTCTCGCCGGTCGCCGCCAAGGCGCTCGGTGCCAATTTCGGCTCCAAGCCGGTTTGCGCCGGCCCGTTCAAGTTCGTCGAGCGCGTCCAGCAGGACCGCATCGTGCTCGAAAAGTTCAAGGATTACTGGGACAAGGACAAGATCTTCGTCGACAAGGTCACCTACCTGCCGATCCCGGATACGACCGTGCGCCTCGCCAACCTGCAGTCGGGGGATCTCGATTTCATCGAGCGCCTCGCGCCGACCGACGTTGCCGCCGTCAAGGGCAATTCGGGCCTGAAATACGACGCGACCGTCAACATCGGCTACATGGCGCTTTACGCCAATATCGGCAACGGTGCGCGCGCCGACAATCCGTTCGGCAAGGACAAGCGCCTGCGCCAGGCCTTCTCGCTGGCGATCGACCGCAACGCGATGAACCAGATCGTTTATGAAGGGACCGCCGTCGGCGGCAACCAGCCGTTCCCGCCGAACAGCCCGTGGTTCAACAAGGCGCTTCCGGTTCCGGCCCGCGATGTCGCCAAGGCCAAGGCCCTCATCAAGGCCGCCGGCTTCGACCGCGTCCCCGTCGAACTGCAGATCCCGAACAATCCGGTCGCCCAGCAGATGATGCAGATCCTGCAGGCGATGGTCGCCGAGGCCGGCTTCGACGTCAGCCTGAAGTCGACCGAATTCGCGACGCTCCTCGACGAACAGACCCGCGGCAACTACCAGCTCAGCCGCTCCGACTGGTCCGGCCGTGTCGATCCCGATGGCAACATCCACCAGTTCATCACCTGCAAGGGCGGCATCAACGATACCAAGTATTGCAACGCGGAAGTCGACAAGCTGCTCAACGAAGCGCGCGCCTCGACCGACGATGCGGTCCGCAAGCAGAAATACGATGCGGCTTCCGTCATCCTCAACGAAGATATGCCGATCATCTATCTCGGCCACCAGTCGTGGATCTGGGCTTACAAGAAGAACGTCACAGGTTTCGTGCCCAGTCCTGACGGCATGATCCGCCTGCAAGGCGTCAAGAAGGGCTAACGCTCCCGTGCCGCGTGGGAGTGGACCCATGCGGCACTTTTCCCGCATCACTTTGTGACAACACTGCTCAACGGGGGACGGCGTCATGCCTGTCTACATCGGAAAGCGTCTGCTGGTCGCCATCCCGACCTTGCTGATCATCTCCATTTTTGTCTTTTCACTGCAAAAGCTGTTGCCGGGTGATCCCATTCTGGCCATGGCCGGCGAGGAGCGCGATCCCGCCGTCATCGAATTCCTGCGCGACAAATACCGGCTCAACGACCCGGTCGTCGTGCAATATTTCTACTGGCTCGGCGGTGTTCTGACCGGCGACTTCGGCATTTCGCTGCGCACCAACCAGCCGGTCCTGGAACTGATCCTCCAGAAGCTGCCGGTGACGATCCAGCTTGCGGTGATGGCGATGTTCTTTGCCATGTTGATCGGCATTCCGATCGGCATCCTGGCGGCGGTCAGGAAAAACACCTTCATCGATTACCTCGCCAACGTGCTGGCGCTCACCGGCCTGTCGATCCCGAACTTCTGGCTCGGCATCATGCTGATCCTGCTGATCTCGGTGCAGCTTGGCTGGCTGCCGGCCTCCGGCTATGAGTCGATCTTCGTCGATCCCGTCCGGTCCCTGCAGACCATGGTCATGCCGGCCTTCGTGCTCGGCAATGCGCTCGCCGCGACCCTGATGCGCCATACCCGCTCGGCAATGATCGGCGTGCTCAGCGCCGATTATATCCGCACCGCCCGCGCCAAGGGCCTGTCGCCGCGCGAAATCATCCTGAGCCACGGTTTCCGCAATGCGCTGCTGCCGGTGGTGACCCTGTCGGCGCTGCTGTTCGGCGAACTGTTGGCCGGCGCCGTCCTGACAGAACAGATCTTCACCATTCCGGGCTTCGGCAAGCTCATCGTCGATGCCGTCTTCAACCGCGACTATGCGGTGGTGCAGGGCGTCGTGCTGTGCACGGCGGTCGGTTTCATCCTGATGAACCTGTTTGCGGACATCCTCTACGTCCTGCTCAATCCGCGTCTGAGGGCCGCCCTATGACCACGATCGATCAAGCACCGTCCGTGGCGGCGGTAAAGCGCGACAAGAGCCGCGCCTGGCGCAAGATGAAAAGGAACAGGAGCGCGCTTGTCGGCGCCGTCATCGTCCTGTTCTTCGCCATCCTGGCGGTGAGCGCGCCGATCCNGCCGATCATCGATCCCGTCGCCACCAGCTGGACGGCGATCCGCAAGGCGCCCTCGGCCATGTACTGGCTCGGCACCGACGATCTCGGCCGCGACATCCTGTCCCGCATGATCTGGGGCGCGCGNGCGTCGCTGATGGCCGGGGTGTTTTCCGTCGCNATCGCGGTCGGCATCGGCGTGCCCTTCGGCCTGATCTCCGGTTATTTCGGCGGCTGGGTGGATATGGTGATCTCGCGCATCACCGAGGCACTGCTCGCGATGCCCTTCCTGATCATGGCGATCGCGCTTGCGGCGTTTCTCGGCCCGAGCCTGCTGAATGCGATGATCGCCATCGGGCTGTCGGCAATGCCGATCTTCGTTCGGCTGACCCGCGGCCAGGTCCTGGCCGTCAAGACCGAGGACTATGTCGAAGGCGCACGTGCCGTCGGCCTGAATCATTTTGAAATCATCGTCCGTTACATCTTGCCCAACGTTTTCGCCCCGATCATCGTCCAGGCGACGCTGACGATCGCAACCGCGATCATCGCCGAGGCGAGCCTTTCCTTCCTTGGCCTCGGCCAGCAACCGCCGGCCCCCTCCTGGGGCTCGATGCTGAACGTTGCCAAGAATTTCCTGAGCCAGGCTCCCTGGATGGCGATGTGGCCGGGTGCGGCGATCTTCCTCGTCGTTATCGGCTTCAATCTTCTCGGCGATGGTCTGCGCGATGCGCTGGATCCCCGCGAAGCATGATGGCCGTGCGAAACAAGATCTGAAAGGAACCATACCCATGACTGAATTCACCACACGGCCGGAAATCCTCGGCACTTTCGGGGTCGTCACCTCCACCCACTGGATCGCCTCTTCCGTCGGCATGGCCATCCTCGAAAAGGGCGGCAACGCCTTCGATGCGGCCGTCGCAACCGGTTTCGTGTTGCAGATCGTCGAACCGCATCTGTGCGGCCCGGGCGGCGACATGCCGGCCGTTTTCTATTCGGCAAAGAAGGACAAGGTCGAAGTCATCTGNGCGCAGGGACCGGCGCCGGCCGGCGCGACCATCGAGCATTACACGTCGGAAGGCCTGAAACTGATCCCGGGTGACGGCCTGCTGGCAACGGTCATCCCCGGTGCCTTCGACGGCTGGATGCTGATGCTGCGCGACTATGGCACGATGAGCGTCCGCGACGTGCTGGAGCCGGCGATCTATTACGCCGAGCACGGCCATCCGGTGCTCGCCCGCGTTTCCGCCACCATCAAGGGGTTGGCCAGCTTCTTCGAAACCGAATGGCCGACCTCCTACGCGACCTGGTTGCCGGGCGGCGTGGCTCCCGAGGCGCAGAGCAGTTTCAGGAACCCGGTTCTGGCCGATACCTGGAAGCGCATCATCGCCGAGGCCGAAGCCAGGACCGGCCGCGAAAACCAGATCGAGGCCGCCCGCGACGCCTTCTACCGCGGTTTCGTGGCCGAGGCGATCGACCGTTATGCCTTGACGACCGAAGTCATGGATGCGAGCGGCGCCCGCCACAAGGGCGTCCTGACCGCCGACGACATGGCGAATTACAAGGCGACCGTCGAGGCGCCGCAGACCTATGACTATCACGACTGGACCGTCGCCAAGACGCCGGCCTGGGGGCAGGGACCGGTGCTGCTGCAGTCGCTGGCGCTGCTGAAGGGCATCGACCTCTCGTCGATGGATCCGGCGGGACCGGATTTCGTGCATGTCGTCGTGGAAGCCATGAAGCTCGCCTTCGCCGACCGTGAAGTCTATTACGGCGATCCGGATTTCGCGCAGATCCCGACCGAATACCTGCTGTCGGAAGGCTATAACGCCGAGCGCCGCAAGCTGATCGGCAGCCGAGCCTCGCTCGAACTGCGTCCCGGCCGCGTTCCCGGTTACGACCACCAGTTCGACCTCACCATGGGAATGCTGGCGGAAGTCAGCGGCAAGGGCGCCGTCTACGAGCCGACCATGTCGCACCTCACCGAAAAGCGCGGCGACACCGTCCATATCGATGTCATCGACCGCTGGGGCAACATGGTCTCGACCACGCCGTCCGGCGGGTGGCTGCAATCCTCGCCGATCGTGCCGGGCCTTGGTTTTGCGCTGAACTCCCGCGCCCAGATGTTCTGGCTGAAGCCCGGCCTGCCGACCTCGCTCGAGCCCGGAAAGCGCCCGCGCACGACGCTCACCCCGTCGCTTGCCTTGCATCAGGGCCGTCCGACGCTGGTGTTCGGCACGCCCGGCGGCGACCAGCAGGACCAGTGGCAGCTGCCGTTCTTCCTGCGTTACGTGCACCACAAGCCGAACCTGCAGGCGGCGATCGACATGCCGCTGTTCCACACCACGCATTTCCCCGGCTCCTTCTATCCGCGCACCAGCCAGCCGGGGAACATCATGGTGGAAAGCAATATCGGCGCCGATGTGCTCGCCGAACTGCGCAGCCGGGGTCACCAGATCACCGTTGCCGATCCCTGGAGCGTCGGCCGCCTGACCGCCGCGCGCCGCGATGCGGACGGCCTGATGCGGGCAGCGGCGACGCCGCGCCTGATGCAGGCTTACGCGGTGGGGAGGTAAGCCATGACTTGGTCGATCGTCGCACGCGATCCGCAGACGGGTCATTTCGGAATTTCCGTCGCCAGCCGTTTCTTCGCGGTCGGCGCCGCCGTGCCGCATATCAAGGGCAGGGTGGGGGCGGTCGCCACCCAGGCCTTCGTCAGCCCGCTCTACGGCACCGACGGACTGAAGCTCCTGGAGGAAGGCAGATCGCCGGAAGAGATCATCGAGGCGCTGACCGCTCGCGACGACGGCCGCAGGCAACGTCAGTTCCACCTGATCGACGCCCAGGGCCGCAACGCTGCCTATACCGGCGAAATCTGCGTCGATTGGGCGGGCCATCTCGTCGACGACAACGTCTCCGTTGCCGGCAACATGCTGGCCGGGCCTCAGGTGATCGCCGAGACGCTCAGGGTCTACAAGCAAAAGGCGGCCGAGGGCGCACCGCTCGCCGAACGCCTGCTCGCTGCCATGGATGCCGGAGAGGCAGCCGGCGGAGACAAGCGTGGCAGGCAATCCGCGGCGATGGTTCTCTACCGCGACCAGGATTACCCCTGGCTGCGCATCAACGCCGACGACCACACCGACCCGCTGGGGGAGTTGCGCCGGCTTTATGCCGTGGCGCAGGAGCGTTTCCTGCACGTCGCCGAAACCATGCCCACCCGCGAAAACCCGCACGGCATGATCGACCGCCGTGTCATCGACCAGAAGATCGCCGAACTGGAAGCCGCCCGCGAGGCGGAAGGCCGCGCGTCCGCCTCCTTTGCCACCCCGTGGAAGCCCCAATGACGGAAGCCCCCAACACGGAAGCCCCTAAGACGGAAATCCCGATGACCGAGAAACCTGTTCTGTCCGTCCGAAACCTGACGACCTCCTTCCTGGTCGACGGCGAATGGAAAAGCGTCGTCCGCGACGTCTCCTTCGATGTTCACCCCGGCGAGACGGTGGCGATCGTCGGCGAAAGCGGCTCCGGCAAGAGCGTCACCTCGCTGTCGATCATGCGGCTTCTGGCAGCCAATGTGAGCCGCATCGAAGGAAGCATCATGCTTTCCGGCAGGGATCTCCTGTCTATCTCTGAAAAGGAGATGCGGGGCGTGCGCGGCAACGACGTCTCGATGATCTTCCAGGAGCCGATGACCTCGCTCAACCCGATCTTCACGATCGGGCGGCAGATCTCGGAAGTGCTGACGCGCCACAAGGGATTGACGAAATCCCAGGCGCGCGCCGAAACCGTGAGGCTTCTCGAAAAGGTCCGTATCCCGAATGCCGGCGCCCGCTTCGACGATTACCCGCACCAGTTTTCGGGCGGCATGCGCCAGCGCGTCATGATCGCGATGGCCCTGGCTTCGAAACCGAAGCTGTTGATCGCCGACGAACCGACAACCGCGCTCGATGTCACCATCAGGGACAGATCCTCGACCTGATCAAGGTATTGCAGGAAGAAGAGGGCATGTCGGTGCTCTTCATCACCCATGACATGGGCGTAGTCGCCGAGATCGCCGACCGCACCATCGTCATGTATCGCGGCGAGGCGGTCGAAAGCGGCCCGACCGAGGAGATTTTTCACCGCGGCAAACATCCCTATACACGGGCGCTTCTTTCCGCCGTGCCGCGGCTCGGCTCGATGCAGGACCGCAAATGGCCGACCCGTTTCCCGGTCGTCGACATCAATACCGGCGAAACGGCCGAGCCCAAGGAAGTCGCAGGCACCGTCGATACGCGAAAAACCCCGGTTCTGGCGGTGAAGAACCTCGTCACCCGCTTCGCGGTTCGCTCCGGCCTGTTCGCGACGCAGACCGGCGCCGTCCACGCGGTCGAGAACGTGTCCTTCGAACTCTTCCAGGGGGAGACCTTGTCACTGGTCGGTGAATCCGGTTGCGGCAAGTCCACGACCGGCCGCTCGATCATGCGGCTGATCGAGCCGACGGGCGGTGAGGTGGCGCTCGACGGTTATGATGTCCTGCGCCTCGACCAGACGGGCCTGCGCGACATGCGCAAGACCATCCAGATGATCTTTCAGGATCCGTTCTCGTCGCTCAATCCGCGCATGACCGTCGGGGCGGCGATCTCCGAACCCTTCGTCAAGCACAAGCTCGGCAATGCGAAGGAAGCCAAGGAAAAGACCGCCGACCTTCTTCGCAAAGTCGGGCTGTCGCCGGATATGGCGGGCCGCTATCCGCACGAATTTTCCGGTGGCCAGCGCCAGCGAATCGCCATTGCCCGGGCGCTCTCGCTCGACCCGAAGGTGATCGTCGCCGACGAAAGCGTTTCCGCGCTCGACGTGTCGATCAAGGCGCAGGTCTGCAACCTGCTGCTTGACCTGCAGCAGAGCCTGAACCTCGCCTTCCTGTTCATCAGCCATGACATGGCGGTGGTCGAACGCGTCAGCCATCGGGTGGCGGTGATGTATCTCGGCGAGATCGTCGAGATCGGTCCGCGCGCTGCGGTCTTCGACAATCCGCAACATCCCTATACCAAAAAGCTGATGGCGGCCGTGCCGGTACCGGATCCGGCCCGCCGCGGCATCCGACGGGGCATTTCCAACGACGAGCTGAAAAGCCCGGTCCGCGGCATGGATTACCGGCCGCCCAAGCGCGAGTATCGCGAGGTTTCCGCGGGCCACATGGTGCAGGTGGCGTGAGGGCGGGCGGCTACTTGGCCGCCCTGCGGCTCGCGATCAGCGCCTGCAACCGTTCTTTGTCGTCGGCGGTCGCCGGATTGAAAATGACGAGGCCGAGGTCCGGCCGGCCATCGATGGCGAAGGAGGAGTATTCGAGCGCGAGGTCTCCGGCCGTTGCATGGCGGATGTGCTTGAGACCTTCTCCGTAGTTTTGAACCGCGTAGTCCCTCCATATGGCTGCGAATTCCGGGCTCAAGCTGCTGATTTCGGCCACCAGCGCCTGGACCATTTCGGTATTTCCGGCACGTGCCGCTTCCGAGCGGAAAGCCGCGACGGCGGATCGGGCATCTCTTTCCCAATGGATCATATGCGCGCGGGCGGGTGATTTGCCGAAGAGAAGTTTGAGGATGTTGCGCTCTTCCGGCGCAAGCTTGGCGTAGTCGGTCAGTGTGATCGTCGCGGCATTGTTCCAGGCGACAACGTCCCACAGGGCGGTCCTGACAAGGGCCGGGCTGAACTCCAGCGAATCCAACATTCGTTGCAACTGCGGCGTGATCGGTTCGGAATGCTGGTATCGGACCTCGGGCGGCCTGTGCTGCGCCAGCAGAAAAAGGTGCTCGCGCTCGGCGTCGTTCAGCGACAGCGCCTTGGCAAGCCTGTCCAGCACATCCGCCGAGGGCGCGCCGCCGCGGCCCTGTTCGAGCCAAGTGTACCACGTGGCGCTGACATTGGCGCGCTGCGCCACCTCCTCGCGCCTGAGACCCGGCGTGCGCCGGCGTGTCGCGGGAATGCCGAAGGCGGCCGGGCTGAGTTTCGCGCGGCGGTCCTTCAGATAGTTTCCGAGAAGGTTGTCGTCCTCGAGTGTCGGCATGCTCAGCCTGTTAGTGTCTATACCGGTAAAACGTCACGACTTTTTCGCCATTCGGAAAACCCTATCACAGCCTCGTCAGACAACTGAAGAGGACTATCATGCGTGTTTTTGTAACCGGCGCGACCGGCTTCGTCGGCTCAGCCGTCGTCGGGGAACTGATCGATGCGGGCCATCAGGTCCTGGGCCTTGCCCGCTCCGATGCTTCCGCCGCCGCACTTGCNGCCGCCGGTGCCGAGGTGCATCGCGGCACTCTGGAGGATCCGGACAGCCTGAAGAGCGGAGCGGCCGCCTCCGATGCCGTCATCCATGCCGGCTTCATCCACGACTTCTCCAAATTCAAGGAGAATTGCGAGATCGACCGGGTCGCCATCGAAGCGCTCGGCGAGGCACTCGCCGGCACCGACCGCCCTCTGATCGTCACGTCTGCAACCGGCCTGCTGTCGCCGGGCCGGCTGGCGACCGAGGAGACGCCGCCCGCCCATGGCTCCCCGGTTCCCCGGGTTTCGGAACAGACGGCATTTTCGGTGACATCGGGTCCGCGCGTATCGGTCATCCGGCTTCCGCCGTCGGTGCATGGCGATGGCGACCACGGCTTCGTTCCGATCCTCATCGGCCTGGCCCGCCAGAAGCGGGCCGCGGCCTATGTCGGTGAGGGGCTTAACCAGTGGCCGGCGGTGCATCGGTTCGATGCAGCCCGCCTCTATCGGCTCGCGCTGGAGAAGGGGAGTGCCGGTGCCCGCTATCATGCGGTTGCCGAAGAGGGCATTCCGTTCAAGGATATTGCCGGCGTAATCGGAAAACGCCTGAACCTGCCGGTCGTCGCAAAATCTCATGACGAGGCGGCCGAACATTTCGGCTGGTTTGCGCATTTCGCGGAAATCGACAACCGGGCTTCGAGCGCGGCGACACGGGAGCAGCTCGGCTGGGAACCTACCGGACCCGGGCTGCTTGCCGATCTCGACCGGGAAGTCTACTTCGCCGGTTGAGGCGAAAACTCAGATCAGCCTGAGACCCTTCAGGCTGACATGCCCATCCTTGCCGATGATGATGTGGTCGTGCACCGTGATGCCGAGAGGCTTTGCGGTGTCGACGATCGTTTTCGTCATGTCGATGTCGGCGCGCGACGGCGTCGGATCGCCGCTCGGATGGTTGTGCACGAGGATGATCGCGGTCGCCGACAATTCGAGCGCCCGGCGCACCACTTCGCGGGGATAGACCGGGGTGTGGTCGACGGTTCCGTGACCCTGCACTTCGTCGGCGATCAGCGCGTTGCGCTTGTCGAGGAACAGGATGCGGAACTGCTCGCGGGGCTCGTAGGCCATCACCGCATGGCAATAGTCGATCACCGAAGACCAGGACGACAGGACCTGCTTGCCGCGCAGCTCGCTTTTCAGCATCCGCTGGCCGACGGTCGCCACAAGCTTCAGGTCGAGCGCCACCGCTTCGCCGACGCCCTTGACCTCCTGCAGCAATCCGAGCGGTGCGCCGAACACGCCCGCAAGGTTGCCGAACCGGTCGATCAGCGCCTTGGCGATCGGCTTGGTATCGCGGCGGGGGATCAGCCGGAAAAGGATCANTTCGAGGATTTCGTAGTCAGCAAGTGCCGTGTCGCCGTGATCGCGATATTTGGTGCGAAGCCGCTCGCGATGACCATGATAATGGGCGGCCGGCTCGTCCCTGTCGGATGGTGGTGGCTTCTTGAGCGCCTTGGGCTTGGTCATCTGTTCGGCGAAAAAACCGCGCTCATCCTCGATGAAGGACGTTTGTTCGTCCGGCGGAAGAGCAGGGCGGTTGGCCATCCGTTACCTCGAAAGCGGCGGCAGGCCGGGCCGGTCGAAGCCTCCCGGCGAGAGCGTGAAGATCTCGCAGCCGCTGGCGGTTACCCCGATCGCATGTTCGTATTGCGCCGACAGCGACCGGTCGCGCGTGACGGCCGTCCAGCCGTCGGAAAGCACCTTCACATGCGGCTTGCCGAGATTGATCATCGGCTCGATGGTGAAGATCATCCCTTCCTTCAGTTCCGGGCCTTCGTCGGCGCGGCCGTAGTGCAGGATGTTCGGGGAGTCGTGGAAAAGCCGGCCGACGCCATGNCCGCAGAAATCGCGCACCACCGAGCAGCGCTCCGACTCCGCATAGGTCTGGATCGCCTCGCCGATCGCACCGGTCCGGGCGCCGGGACGAACCGCCTCGATGCCGCGCATCAGGCATTCGTAGGTGACTTCGAGCAGGCGCTCCGAAGCGCGCTTGATCTGCCCCACCGGATACATGCGGCTCGAATCCCCATGCCAGCCGTCGAGGATGTAGGTGACGTCGATATTGACGATATCGCCTTCGCGCAGCGGCTTGTCGTCCGGAATGCCGTGGCAGACCACGTGGTTGATCGACGTGCAGGAGGATTTCGTGTAACCCCGGTAGTTCAGCGTCGCCGGCAGGGCGCCATGGTCCATGCCGAATTCGAAGACGAAGCGGTCGATGGCATTGGTGGTGACGCCGGGCTGCACGATCGAAGCAAGCTCGTCGAGGCAGCGCGCCGTCAGCAGGCATGCCTTGCGCATGCCGGCGAAGTCTTCCGCCGTATAGAGCCGGATCGCACCCGTATTCTTCAGGGGGGCGGAAACCGCCTCGATATAGTTGACCATGGTTCTTTTCTCGCAATCTCTCCGTTCATAAAACAGCGGAGCCCCGTTCGTCCATCGCGATCAGCCCCGCCGGCGCGATTTCCTCCGGCGAAACGCGGCAATGGACCGCATAGGCCTCGACGCCACGAGCCCTGGCNCGCTCGAAGGCGAGCGCGTAGAGCGGATCGAGGTCGCCACAGATGCGGAAACGCGAGCAGTCGTGCCGCTGGATGAGATAGACCATCACCGCCCGGTGACCGGCCTGCGCCATGTCGCCCAGTTCCTCCAGATGTTTGGCACCGCGTTTGGTGACCGTATCGGGAAATTCCGCCAGTCCGGGTTCGCGGCAGAAGTGCACGTTCTTCACCTCCACATAGGCATTCGGCAGCTCGCCGCCCAGAAGCAGGAAGTCGATGCGGGAATTTTTGCCATAACGCTGTTCGCGCAGGATCGTCTGGTAGCCGGCAAGGCTCGGAATGAGCCCGGCGCGGATCGCCTCCTCTGCAAGCCGGTTCGGCAGCCCGGTATTGATGCCGACGCGCTCGCCGTCCACTTCGACCATCTCGAACATGTGCCGGTATTTGCGTGTCGGGCTGTCATGCAGCGACACCCAGATCTTCGAGCCGGGCGTCGTGAGGCCGCGCATCGAACCGGTATTCGGGCATGAGCCGGTAAACGGCGTGCCGTCCTCCAGCACGGCGTCGAACAGGAAACGCTTGTAGCGTTGGATCAGGGTCGCAGGCACCAATGGGGGATCGAAGCGCATCTGTGAATAAGGTTCAGACGCGTTCCAGAACATAGGTGCCGGGTGCGTCGGCGATCGCGTTCAGCGCCTTGCCGCCAGGCTTGCGGGCCGGTACGCGGCTGTCGTCCTTGGCTTCGACCCAGGCATGCCAGTGCGGCCACCACGATCCCTTGTGCTCTTCGGTACCCGTCATCCAGTCCTCGTACTGGCCTTCGGCCTTGCCGCCGGTCCAGTACTGGTACTTCTGCTTGTCGGGCGGATTGACGACGCCGGCGATATGGCCGGAACCGGTCAAAACGAAAT
>Ga0055536_1001571_pt1 | contig 13660 bp, 15 predicted proteins | sample AraplaCvi_mLB_r2_FD_55037 | JGI IMG/M metagenome (GOLD analysis project Ga0055536, IMG submission 55037) | Arabidopsis root microbial communities from North Carolina, USA - plate scrape MF_Cvi_mLB_r2 | ecosystem: Host-associated > Plants > Roots > Endosphere | place: USA: North Carolina...
CGAACGAATTAAGGAGCATCAGTCATGGCACATAAGAAAGCAGGCGGTTCTTCGCGCAACGGTCGCGACTCAGCCGGCCGCCGCCTTGGCGTGAAGAAGTTCGGCGGTCAGGAAGTGATCGGCGGCAACATTATCGTGCGCCAGCGCGGCACCCGGGTCTACCCGGGCGTCAACGTTGGCATGGGCAAGGACCACACGCTGTTCGCAACCGCCGACGGCCAGGTCCGATTCCACGATGGCAAGCTTGGCCGCAAATATGTGTCGGTCGACGCCATGGCGGAAGCCGCCGAATAAGGACGATCTTCCAGGGTCGTCCACCAGGGATGACCCGGAACGGTCCTTTCCGCCCCAAGCGGAAACCAGTTCGAAAAGAGGGAGACGGGTCACCCCGGGCTCCCTTTTTTCTTGCCTGAAATCCGCGCTCTAGCGGTCAGGCGCGAAAATCGGGCCATCCATCTCCCTCCGTATCGAATGTCGTCAAAGCGTCACCATCTGGCGCCAAGGCGACAGGCAATTGGGAGTTAGAAAAGATGTTCGCGCGTACCGAAAGACTGTTGCTGCGGCCCGGCTGGCTGGAAGACGCCCCCGCGCTCGCCCAAGCGATCGGCGAAGAGGCGGTGGTCCGCAACCTCGCGACCGCACCCTGGCCCTATGGCGAGGATCAGGCGCAGGAGTTTCTGAGCAAACCGCTCGACCCCGACCAGCCGCGTTTCCTGATCTTTGCCCGCACCGGCGGCGCGCCGCGCCTTGTCGGCGGCTGCGGCATTTCGCCNAGCCCCGAAGGNGGCCCCGAAATGGGATATTGGATCGCCCGNCCCTATTGGGGCCTNGGTTTCGCGACCGAGGCGGGGCGTCAGCTCGTCCATATCGCGCGGGCAATGAACCTGCCGAAACTGTCGGCGGGCCATTTCCTCGACAATCCGGCGTCGGGTGCGGTGCTGCGCAAGCTTGGTTTCAAGCCCACCGGCAAGGTCGCGCCGCGTTACAGCCTCGCGCGCGGCGGCGAAGCGCCCTGCGCGCTGTTCGAGGAAGGCGACGCCGATTCCGATGGCGCCGTCACCCCGATGCGAAGCCGCATCGGGGTGGACGAGGATTTCCGTGAGGAATTGCGCCTGATGGCAGCGTAAAGCCGATCGCGCGGTGAGCTGAGGCGACATGGCGGCTTAGGGGTGGGGAGCGGGCGTTGCCTCCCCCCACTTCCGTCATCCCGGGCTTGACCCGGGATCCCGCTTTTTTGACGCACTCACTGGCATCGACTTCAAGCGGGACCCCGGATCAAGTCCGGGGTGACGAGGACGTGGACGGCAGCAATCGGTCGAAAGGGAACCGTCCGACTGCGGCCGCCTATCCCCGCATCTTGTTGACCATGCCCATGATATCGTCGAGCGGATTGCCGTCGCCGTCCATGTCGAGCATTTTNCCCAAACCGCCAAGGCCTCCCGCCGATGGCGCCGCGCCGCCGCCCATCGCGCCGCCGAGCACATTGCCGAGCATGCCGCCCAGACCGCCGGAAAGTCCGCCGCTTTCGCCGGACTGGCCGCCCTGCTTCGCCATATAGCCCGCAACCATCATCGCGAGCATCGGCAGCATCTGTTTGAGAATGCCCGAATCGAGTCCGGTCTGTGCTGCGGCCTGCCCTGCGACAGTGCGGCTCACATCTTTCGACCCGAAAATCTGCCCAAGCACATCATTGCCCTGTTGAACGGGAGTCGGCTGCGATCCGAGTACCGAGTCGAGCAGGCCGCCGCCGCCGAGTTGGCCGAGGAGACCTCCAAGCGCTCCAAGCCCTTCGGCTCCGCCGCCGGCCGATTGAGCCTGCTTTTTGAATCCGCCGAGAATCGCGGGAAGCAGCGCGTCGGCGCCCTGTTTCGCCATCGCGGGAGGAATGCCCAGCTCCTTCGCCATCGATTCGATGCCGCCGGCTTGCGCCAATATGTCGGTGAGATTCATGTCGTCATACTCCCGCTTCGGCACGGATCGGACGCCGCGCCGATGCNAATGAGTATAGCAGCAGGCAGGANGAGGAGGAGTCGTTCATTTGGCTGTCATTCTCAAATGCATAGTCCTAGCCTGCGNCTGNACGACTCGCCTTTCGGCGATGCGCCATGGTTTCTAGTGGGAGCTAAACAATGAGCATTTTCGGCAAGATCAAGGACGCCATCTTCGGCAAGAAGGCCGTCGCCGCAGAACCCGCCGCCCCGGCCGCGCCCAGCCCCGTCGGCACCGCGCTNGACGCCGCGACGCAAGCCATGGCCGCGGCCGCCGCCGCGCCCGTCGATGTCGATGCCATCCTCACCGCCGAGGCCGCGAACGCCGGNCAGGATCTCAACTGGCGCACGTCTATCGTCGACCTNATGAAGCTGCTCGGCATTGATTCGAGCCTCGCCAACCGCAAGGANNTGGCGCAGGAACTGGGTTACACCGGCGAACTCGACGGCAGCGCCGAAATGAACATCTGGCTGCACAAGGCGGTTATGCGCGAACTCGCGGCGAACGGCGGCAAGGTGCCCGCCGATCTTACCGACTGATAGACAGCCGATAATTTTCGACGGGGGTCGGGAGAGCGCAAGCTTTCCCGGCCCCTTTTCGTTGACCGCCGCGCGGGTGTGCCTAGACAGGTTTCACAAGAAACAAGTCGCCAGGGAGCTGCCCGTGTCTAATCCGCTTTCCACCCCCGTCAGTCGCCGCCAGACGCTTGCCACGCTCGGCGCGGGCACCGCGGGGCTTGCCATCGCCGGTCCCGCAGCCGCTCTTCAGTCGGCGCCAAAGAGCGACGCGCAGCAACTGCTCGATTCGATCGCCGACAATCTGCTCGCGCTCTCGCCCGAAGGTGCGACTTCGCTCGGCATCGACACCGGTGCACGCGCGGCCGAACGCGGCAAGCTCGGCGACCGGTCTGCAGCAGGCCAGAAAGCCGTCGCCGATACGCTGAAGGCCGATGTCGCGCGCGTCCGCGCGTTCGACAAGGCAGGGCTCGATCACAAGACGCGCACCAGCCTTGCGGTCGTGGAGAGCGCCTATGGCGTTGCGCTCGACGGCTTTGCCCTGCCCTATGGCGACGTCGCGGTCGGCGGCTGGCGCAACACGCCCTATGTCGTGATCCAGAATGTCGGCGCCTATCTCGACGTCCCCAAATTCCTCGACAGCGATCATCCGGTGAAAAATACCGCCGACGCCGAAGCCTATCTGTCGCGCCTCAACGCTTTCCCCGGCGTCCTCGACGGTGAGACCGGCCGGCTGAAAGCCGCCGGCGGACANGGGCTGATCGCCCCTGCCTTCTTGATCGACAAGGCGGTNAAGCAGATGGAAGCAACGATCGCCGACGCAAAAGCGGGCGGATCGATGGTNGAAAGCCTCGTCCGCCGCACGGGCGAAGCGAAGATCGCGGGCGACTGGTCGACACGCTCGGCGAAGATCGTGCAGGGTCCCGTCGCTGCGGCGCTCGAACGCCAGCTCGCCGAACTNAAGGCGCAGCGCGCGAAGGCGACGATGGACGCGGGCATGTGGGCGCGTCCCGGCGGCGACGAATTCTACGCCTGGGCANTGCGCGCTTCGACGACGACGCGGATGACGCCCGAAGAGGTCCACCAGATGGGCCGCCATGAACTCGCCGAACTCCACGGCAGGATGGATCCGATCCTCAAGAAGCTTGGTTATACGCAAGGCTCGGTCGGCGACCGCATGAACGCGCTCGCCAAGGATCCCAAATATAAGTTCCCCGACAACGACGCGGGTCGCGCCGAAATCACCGCCTATATCCAGACTTGGCTCGGCAAGATCCGCGCGCAGCTACCGCGCGCGTTCCGCACGCTGGTAAAGGGCAATGTCGAGGTGAAGCGCCTGCCGCTGGCCGAAGAACCCGGTGCACCTGCGGCCTATGGCGGCGCGGGATCGATCGACGGGACGGTGCCGGGCAAATTCTGGATCAACCTGCGCACCACNGANCTNCACAGCAANTATTCGCTCCCCGATTTGACGATGCACGAGGCGATTCCCGGCCATGTGTGGCAGGGCGAATATGCGAACCAGATGCCGCTCATTCGCACGATGCTGGCGTTCAATGCTTACTCCGAAGGCTGGGCGCTCTATGCCGAGCAACTCGCCGATGAGCTTGGCCTCTACGACGATTTCGAGGTCGGGCGTCTGGGCTATCTCCAGTCGCTGGCATTCCGCGCCTGCCGCCTCGTCGTCGACACCGGCATCCACGCCAAGCGCTGGACACGCGAGCAGGGCGTCGAGTTTTTCGTCAAGGAAAATGGCTCGAACCCGCTCGAGGTNNCGAGCGAGGTCGACCGCTATTGCAGCTGGGCCGGGCANGCGTGCGGCTACAAGGTCGGNCACAGCGAGATCGTGCGGCAGCGCGGGCTGGCGCAAAAGGCGTTGGGCGCGAAATATGACCTCCGCGATTTCGACAATGTCGTCGTCGAGGGCGGCAACGTCCCGCTCGACGTGCTCGCGCAAAATGTCGACGCCTATGTGGCGGAGAAAAAGGGCTGATGCGTCGCGCCGCCTTGCTGGCGGTACTCGCCGCCAGCATGACTTGGAACCCGGCCAGCCGCGCTGCCGATCAGCCGGCCTCTCCGGCGCGCGTCGCGATCGTGACCTCGGACGTCGAGCGTTTCTTCGCGCTCGCCGATGATCCGGCGCTTGCGGCGCAGCCCGAGCAGCTCGCCATACGCTATCTCGCCGATCCCTCACCGGGGCTGGTCGAGTTCATGGCGCTGCGCCGTATCACACCCGAAAAGCTGGCCGCAGCGCTGCGCACCAAACCGCAACTCTTTGCCGATGCGCGCGGCTGCGCGGCAAAACTCGGCAATGTCCGGACGCGGCTGGTCGCAGCGACCGACCGGCTCGCTGAAATCTATCCTGCCGCCAAATTCCCGCCGATCACCATCGCGATCGGGCGCGGGACGACCGCAGGCACTGCAAACGCCAAGGGGCTTTATATCGGGCTCGAAACNCTGTGCATGGCAAAGTTCATCGAGGCTGACGACGAAGACCGCTTCGTCCACATCATCGCGCACGAATATGTCCATGCACAGCAGCCGCTCGCGCAGGTCGAGAGCGAGGACGATACCGTCCTCCACGCCGCGCTTGTCGAGGGCGCTGCCGAGTTCGTCGCCGAGCGGATGAGCGGTTCGGTCGGCTATCCGCTGCTCCACCAATGGGCGAAGGGACGCGAAGCCGAGTTGGAAACCGCCTTTCTTGCCGAAAAGGACGGCAAGGCGATCGGGTCACGCTGGCTCTATAACCAGCAGGGCAAGGACGGTTGGCCCGGCGACCTCGGCTATTGGGTCGGTTACCGCGTCGCCAAAAGCTACTATGATCGCGCACCCGACAAGGCCGCGGCGATCAAGGCGATTATCGAGATGCGCGACCCCGCCGCCTTCCTTGCGGAAAGCGGCTGGGCGCCCGGAATGAAGCNTTAGGCCGGAAAGGNCNCAAGATCGGGTTCGACAAAGCCGCGCCGCGCCGGGACCGAAAAGAGCAGGTCGCGGGTGTAGAAGCGCAGCGGCCAGTCGCGGCNGCCCATGTCNGAAAGCANCAGCGCGTTGACGCGCGCAGCCAGCCCGACCTCGGCGGTTTCCGACAGGAACAGCCGCACCCCTGCGACATAGGCACGCGTGATAGTGTCATGATAGCCCTGTGTGTCGTCGTTCACACCACCGACNCTCTCGTTATAGCGGCTGATGATCGTCGCAATCTCGGCATCGATGTCGATGTCGGGGCGCTCGCTGACAAGCCAGAGGCAGGCGCCCAGATGCGCCTCATGCGTCCACGCTTCGCGCGGCAGGCTGCGCGCGAGCAGGCCACTGCCGATCGCGCGTATGTCTTCGTCGCGCTCGAACAGGCGCGGGCGATATTCGGTGGTCATTGGTCCGGTCCTTCCGGGTGAATGAACACCCGGAAGGTTCCGGGTAGGTTATGCTGCGACGGCCGCCTGCGGCGCGGCTTGGCGGACGCCTTCGTCGACATGATCCGCAAATTGCGCGAAATTGTCGATGAATTGTCCGACGAGCGTTTGCGCCGTGCGGTCATAGGCTTGTTTGTCGGCCCAGGCTTCGCGCGGNTCGAGCAAGGCACTGTCGACGCCCGGAACCGCGACGGGCACCATGAAGCCGAAATTCGGATCCTTGCGGAATTCGGCGTCGTTGAGGCTGCCGTCGAGCGCGGCGTTGAGCANCGCGCGCGTCGCCTTGATCGGCATGCGCTTGATGCCGTCCATCGTCGCCATGCCGCCGGTCCAGCCGGTGTTGACGAGCCAGCACTGGACACCGCCCTTGGCGATGCGCTCTTTCAGCAAATTGCCATAGACCGACGGGTGACGCGGCATGAAGGGCGCGCCGAAGCAGGTCGAGAAGGTCGCCTCGGGCTCGGTCACGCCGATCTCGGTCCCCGCGACGCGCGCGGTGTAACCCGAAAGGAAATGATACATCGCCTGGTCGGGCGTCAGCTTCGCGATCGGGGGCAAGACGCCATAGGCATCGGCGGTGAGCATGATGATGTTCTGCGGGACCGGACCCATATTCCGTTCCGACGTGTTCGGAATGAAATCGATCGGGTACGAACCACGGCTGTTCTCNGCGAGGCTCGCGTCGTCGAAATCGAGTTCGCGCGTGANCGGATCGATCACGACATTTTCGAGCACGGTGCCNAAACGCTTGGTCGTCGCGAAAATCTCGGGCTCGGCCTCCGGCGAAAGGCGGATCATCTTGGCGTAGCAGCCGCCTTCGAAATTGAAGACCGCGGTGTCCGACCAGCCATGCTCGTCGTCGCCGATCAGCGTGCGCGAGGCGTCGGCCGACAGCGTCGTCTTGCCGGTGCCGCTGAGGCCGAAGAAGACTGCGGTGTCGCCCTTGGGTCCCATGTTCGCCGAGCAGTGCATGGGCATCACGCCCTTAACCGGGAGCAGATAGTTGAGGATGCCGAACACCGACTTCTTCATCTCGCCCGCGTACTGCGTGCCGCCGATCAGCACGAGCTTCTCCGAGAAATTCACCGCAACGACAGTCTCGGTCCGCGTGCCGTGGCGCGCCGGGTCGGCGCGGAAGCTCGGCAGGTCGATGATCGTATATTCGCTCGCGAACGCCGCGAGCTCGGCCGCGGTCGGGCGGCAGAGCAAGGTGCGGATGAACTGGCTGTGCCAGGCGAATTCGGTGACGACCTGAACCGCGACGCGGTGCTCGGGCTGCGAGCCGCCGAANAGCTGCTGACGGAACAGGCGCGGGCGCTGCGCCAGATGCGCGAAGAAATCGGCCTTCAATGCCGCGAAATTATCAGGGGTCATCGCGACGTTCGTCTTGCCCCACCAGATCGTATCGGCGGTNTCNGCGTCCTTGACGATGAACTTGTCCTTGGCGCTGCGGCCGGTGTGCTTGCCGGTTTCGACGACGAGCGGGCCGTCCTTGGCGAGCACGCCCTCCCCGTGGCGAACCGCATCCTCGATCAACTGCGGAGTGCCCCAGTTTTCGGCGACTTCCGCCTTCGTCTCGACGGTGTCCGCGCCGATCACAACCTTGGTCATTTGCCTTCGCCTTTCCTTGTCCGGCGGCGTCGTTGCATACCTATGCAATGCTTAGCGCACTAATGGGTTGGCCCGCATTCGCATGGGTGCCGACGTGACCGCCGATTCCGAAATCTCGGCCGCGTTAGCCCGCTTGGCGGGGGAGGTCAAAAGATTAAAGCGGAGCTGCGCGGCGCTTGCGATGAGCGCTTGCGGCGGGCGTGCCAAAAGGGAACTGTACTAACGCCCCGATGTTGTCGCTGAACCGCGGATAGGCTAATCGCTGCTTGGGCCCGCCAAACGGAAAGAGCATGACGGCAACCATCGCGCTGGTCGACGACGACCGCAATATCCTGCAATCCCTGTCTATCGCGCTTCAAGCCGAAGGCTTTGTGACGCGCGTCTATTCGGACGGCGAGGCGGCGTTGAAGCCGCTGATCGACAATCCGCCCGATCTGGCCGTGTTCGACGTCAAGATGCCGCGAATGGACGGACTCGAACTGCTGCGTCGCCTGCGCGAGAAGAGCCAGCTTCCCGTCATATTCCTGACCAGCAAGGATGACGAGATCGACGAGGCACTGGGCCTGGCGATGGGCGCCGACGATTATATCGCCAAACCCTTTTCGCAGCGGCTGGTGATCGCCCGCATCCGCGCCATCCTGCGCCGCGTCGAACTCAACCGGTCGGCACCCAGCGAAGACGACGAACCCGTCGCCGAGCCGATCACCCGCGGACGGCTGCAGATGGACCCGGCGCGCCACAAGGTCGCGTGGGACGGCAAGGACGTCACGCTGACCGTCACCGAATTCCTGATCCTCGAAACGCTTGCCGCACGCCCCGGTATCGTGCGCAGCCGCAATCAATTGATGGACGCCGCCTATCAGGACGACGTCTATATCGACGATCGCACGATCGACAGCCACATCAAGCGCCTGCGCCGCAAGTTCCGCGAGGTCGACCCCGAGTTCGACGCGATCGCAACCCTTTATGGCGCAGGGTATCGCTTTGCAGACGAGAGCTGATGCCATGAAGCCCGACGCCAGCATCGCCGAACAGGAGGAATCGCCGCTGGTCTGGTCGGCGCGCTGGTCGCTGACCACGCGTATCCTTGCGGTGAACATCCTCGCCATCGCGCTGCTTGCCGGCGGCTTCTATTATCTCGACTCCTATCGGAGCCGGCTGGTCGATACGCGCATCGAGGTGATGAAGGACCAGCTCGCAATGCTCGACAGCGCGCTGGAAGCGGCGCGGCCCGAAGAGCGCACGCGGCTGATCGATGAATTTACCGCCGCGACCGAGTCGCGCCTGCGCTTCTATGCCGCCGACGGCCGGCGCATTTCGGACAGTTTCGAGACGGGTCCGCCGACCTATACGTTGCGCGATCCCGATCTGCAGCCCTGGAAGCGCGACGCCGCGCGCGCGATGGATCGCGGCATCGACTGGATCGTCGGCGCGCCGGCCTATCCCGAGTTCGAGGAACCGCGCGTCGACAATGCGAAATCCTGGCCTGAGGTCCTCGAAGCGCAACGCAGCGACATCGAGACGAGCCGTTTCCGCTATGCCCCCGAACGCACCCCGCTGCTCAGCGCGGCACGCGTCGTCGACCTCGATACGCCGCAAACGGTGCTGATGACGCTCAATGCGCGCGACATCACGCGCACCGTGCGCGCCGAACGCTTTCGCATCGCCGTCGTCGTCGCAATGGTGCTTATGGCGTCGGTCCTCCTGTCCCTGTTCCTTGCCCGCACCATCGTCCGCCCGCTCCGCCGCCTTGCGCGCGCCGCAGTTCGCGTCCGCCTCGGCCGCGCCCGTGAGGTTGTCGTACCGCGCCTGCCCAGCCGCCGTGACGAGATCGGAACGCTCGCCCGCGCGCTCAGCGACATGACGCAGGCGCTGCGCGAACGTATCGACGCGGGCGAACATTTCGCTGCCGATGTGACGCACGAGCTCAAGAATCCGATCGCCTCGGTCCGCTCCGCGATCGAGGGGCTGGGACGCGTCAAAAGCGACGAGCAGCGCGCGCAACTCCTGGCGATCGCCGACGAGGATGTCCGCCGGCTCGACCGGCTGGTGAACGACATCAGCGAGGCGAGCCGGGTCGACGCGCAACTGTCGCGTACGCTGTTCGAACCGATCGACGTCGGCATCATGATCGAATCGATGCTCGCGGCGCGCGCGGCGCGCGTCGACACGACCGTGCCCCAGCCGCGCGTCGCCTTCGCGCGTCCCCGCAAAGGTACGACAGTGGTGATGGGCGATGGCCATCGGCTTGAACGCGCGATCGACAATGTGATCGACAATGCGATCAGCTTTTCGCCCGATACCGGCCTCGTCTGCATTTCGGCGACCCGCCTCGGCGANGAGGTTCATGTCAAGGTCGACGACGACGGCCCCGGCATCGACCCTACGCAGCGCGACGCCATTTTCCGCCGTTTTCATAGCGAACGCCCCGCGGGCGAGGCNTTCGGTCGCCATAGCGGGCTGGGCCTGGCGATCGCGCGCACGATCGTCGAGGGGCATAGCGGTACGATCAANGCCAAGGATCGCGATGACGGCAGGTCGGGCGCCAGCCTGCTCATCACCCTGCCCGCGCGCGAAGGTACGACCGAAACCGGCTGACGCCGTCATCCTATCGTCTTGCGGCACCGCACCGTCGCCGGTAAGCCATGCGACATGCTTCCGAGCCGGACCAACACGCAAATCGTCAATATCCATGCGAGCTGCGTCGCAGCGGGCAATGGCGGCGTGCTGATCCTCGGCAATTCGGGACAGGGCAAATCGGACCTGGCGCTGCGGCTGATCGATCGCGGCGCGCGGCTGGTTGCCGACGACCGCTGCGATATCTGGTTCGAACGCGGCCGGCTGTGGTGCCGGCCGCCCGAAAACCTGGCGGGCAAGCTGGAAGTGCGCGGGATCGGGATCGTCGAGCGGCCGTGGACGGCACCCGTCCCGCTCGCGCTCGCGGTGCGCCTGACCGACCGCTACGACCGCATGCCAGCAGTCAATCAGGTCGAGACGGTCGCGGGCCACCCGCTGCCCGCGCTGTTGCTGTCGGCGTTCGAGGCGTCGGCGCCGATCAAGATCCTGCTCGCGCTCGAACGACTGGCACCCGCGGCATGAGGCATCGACGATGAGCGCGGCCGCCGAATCGCGCCTGTTGCTGGTCACCGGCCTGTCGGGTGCGGGCAAATCGACCGTGCTGAAGGTGCTCGAGGACCTTGGCTGGGAAGTGGTCGACAATCTGCCACTCGCGCTGCTCGAAACGCTGATCGACGCGCCGATGCAGCGCAGCGAGGCGGGGCGCCCGCTCGCGATCGGCATCGACAGCCGTAGCCGCGGCTTCCGTCCCGCGCTGCTCGTGCGCCGAATCAAGGATTTGCGCGAGGCGGGCGGACGCGACATCCAGACCCTGTTCCTCGATTGCGCCGGTGCCGAACTCGAACGCCGTTTCTCTGAAACGCGCCGCCGCCANCCNATGGCCGAGGACCGCCCCGCCGCCGACGGGATCGCGCGGGAGCGCGAGATGATGGAGCCGCTCCGCCGCTGGGCCGAGCATGTCGTCGACACGACCAACTACAGCAGCAACGANCTGCAGCAGGAAATCCGCCAACGGTTCGGCGATGCCGACGAGGGCGAACCCGTCCTCAATGTGATGAGCTTCGGCTTCGCGCGCGGGCTGCCGCGCAACGCCGACCTCGTCTTCGACATGCGTTATCTGCGCAACCCGCACTGGGATCCGAAGCTCAAGCCCGGAACCGGGCTCGATTCCGATGTCGCCGCCTATGTGATNGCCGATCCCGCCTATGAAGACAGCCTGTCGCAGATCGAGAAGTTGATCCTCACCTTGCTGCCGCGCTACCGCGCCGAGGGCAAAAGCTATGTCACCATTGCCTTCGGCTGTACGGGGGGACGCCACCGATCGGTCCATGTCGCGAGCCGTGTTGCCCAAACGCTACGCGAGTCCGGATATGAGCCAACGCTGACCCACCGCAATCTTGACTCTGCCCCGCAAGATGGGCTTGAGGGCAGGCCCCCGCCCGCGGCTTCCGCGCCCGGCGGCAACATATAAGGGTCGACGACTGCATGGCGAACGATAAGGCTCTGCCGCTTCTGGGAATGGTGCTCGTCACCCACGGCCGCCTTGCCGAGGAAATGGTGCGCGCGATGGAGCATGTCGTCGGTCCGCAAAGGGCGGTCGCGACCGTGTGCATCGGCCCGAACGACAATATGGAGATGCGCCGCAAGGAAATCGCCGACGCNATTCGCAAGGTCGACGAAGGCCGCGGCGTCGTGATGCTGACCGACCTGTTCGGCGGCACCCCGTCGAACCTCGCGATCAGCCTGCTCGAGGCGGGGCGCACCGAAGTGATCGCAGGCGTCAACCTGCCGATGCTGATCCGCCTCGAAAGCGCGCGCAAGACGATGGAACTTCGCGCCGCGGTGATCGCGGCGAAGGAAGCCGGCCAGAAATATATTTCGGTCGCGTCGGAAATGCTGGGAGTGGGCCCTTGAACGAAAATTCCGAGACGGTCGAAATCACCAATCAGCGCGGCCTNCACGCGCGTGCGAGCGCCAAGTTCGTGACCTTTGTCAGCCGCTTGCCCGAAAGCGTGTCGGTTGAGGTCGAAAAGGGCGGATCGCGCGTCAACGGCACCTCGATCATGGGACTGATGATGCTCGGCGCCGCAAAGGGCGACTCGATCACGATCCACACCAAGGGCGACGGCGCCGACGCGGCGCTGCTGAAGCTGGTCGGGCTGGTCAAGGACAGCTTCGGCGAGGATTGACCGGATGACCGGTCGCCGTTCAACCATCGAAAGCCTATCGAACCCGCTGGTGAAGCGGATGCGGCTGTTGCGCGAAAAACGCCANCGCCGCGCCGAGGGACTGTTCCTCGCCGAGGGGCTGCGTATCGCGACCGAGGCGCGCGAGGCGGGCGTGCTCCCGCAATGGCTGTTCCTGGGCCCCGAGGGTGACGCGCACCCTCTCGCGGCGGCGCTGGTCGCCGACACGCTGGCCGCGGGCGGCGAAGTCATCGACACGACGGGCGCGATCCTTTCGAAACTGTCGGGCAAGGATAATCCGCAGACCATCGTCGGCATCTATGCCGAGCCGCAGACGACGCTTGCCGACATCGACCGCGATGCCGCGCCGATCTGGCTCGTCGCCGAGCGGCTGCGCGATCCCGGCAATCTGGGCACGATGCTTCGTACCGGCGACGCGGTCGGCGCGGGCGGGCTGATCCTGCTCGATGAAAGTACCGATCCCTATGCGGTCGAGGCAGTGCGCGCGAGCATGGGCGCGATCTTTACGCAGAAGCTGGTGGTGACGCGCTGGGAGGAGTTTCTCCCATGGCTGCGCCAGGGGACCGGCCAACTCGTCGCGACGTGGCTCGGCGACGATACCGAGGATTATCAGGCAGTGCGCTACGCCGCGCCGACCTTCATCCTCACCGGCAATGAATCGCAGGGCATGCCCGCCGACTATGCCGCCGCCGCAGATGTGCGGGTGAAGATGCCGATGATGGGCAAGGCCGACAGCCTGAACGCGGCGGTCGCGACGGCGGTGATGGCTTATGAGGTGTTGAACCAGCGGCGGAACCAATAGCCGGCCGCGCGGTTCATCGATCGATCAGCATGAAGCGTTCAGGAGATGCCGCATGATCAGGATCCTACCCGCCGCTTCGCTGCTCGCGCTCGCCGCCTGCACCCCCGTTGCCGATACGCCGCCGCAAGGTCCGGGCGATCAGCCCGCCGCCTATATGGCGCTCGGCACCGAACCCGGCTGGACGCTCGAAATCACGCCGTCGCGGCTGAATTATGATGGCGACTATGGCGAGACGAAGATCATGGTGCCGAACCCCGGCGCGAAGTCGTCGTCAAACGGACGCTCCTATGTAACCGACCGGCTGTCGGTCACCATCCAGAAGACGAAGTGCAGCGACGGGATGAGCGATCGGCTTTATTCCGACACGGTGCGCGTCGTCGCCGATGGCAAGAGCGTGCAAGGCTGCGGCGGCGCGGTGCTGCCGCCCGACACGCTCGCGGGGTCGAACTGGACCTTCGTGTCGATCGGCGGAAAGCCGGTCACCTCGGACCGCCCGACCTCGCTGCAATTCGGCGGCGACCGGCTCAGCGGCAGCGCGGGCTGCAACCG
>Ga0055536_1001572_pt1 | contig 13657 bp, 8 predicted proteins | sample AraplaCvi_mLB_r2_FD_55037 | JGI IMG/M metagenome (GOLD analysis project Ga0055536, IMG submission 55037) | Arabidopsis root microbial communities from North Carolina, USA - plate scrape MF_Cvi_mLB_r2 | ecosystem: Host-associated > Plants > Roots > Endosphere | place: USA: North Carolina...
AAGTAGGTCATTACAATACAAGGCAAGTCAAGCGGGAGCTGCAATCGAAAGACTCTCTAACTCTCCTTCTGACCGATTATAAATACTACGATTTCTGGATCGGGCGTGCATTCAAGTTTCCCTTCCCGGACAGTAAACTTGCCCAGAACTCCCGGATCGTAACGGCATTCAGGCATAATAAATACAATTACGACGAACGCCCGGAAGTAGCACCGAACCTCAACAAGAACTACTGGAACCGCACCGCGACGCTCATCAGCCTCGGATTTTCCAACCGGAACTACAAGCGGGACGTCTTGATTTACGGCTTCGGACGGACGGAGGACGTGCCGGTAGGTAGCCTGTTCGCGCTTACGATCGGGCGCGAGAACACCGAGTTCGGCGCTCGCGGCTACGGCGGACTTCAATTCGCGACGGGCAAATACCTGCCCCATAACCTGGGCTATTTCTACGGGCTGGCCAATTTGGGCACCTATTCCAAAAAAGGTGTGGCGCAACAGGGGGTTATCAATGGAGAGGTCACTTACATCAGCAACTTGATCCCCTTCCGATACAGCTTTTTCCGGCAGTTTGTCAATATCAGATTTGCGAAGGGCATCAACAGAGATCCGCTGGATTACCTCAACATCAGCGGGAACCAGGGCATCAGGGGCATCAACAACGACCGGCTCATTGGCACTAAGAAACTGACTATCGGAACGGAGACCGTATTCTTCTCCGACAAGAGCCTTTTAGGTTTCCGTATCGCCTATTTCGTGTTCGCCGATCTGGGCCTGGTAAATGGTGTGCCACATTTGTGGAAGAGCCCGTTGTACCAGGGCTACGGGCTGGGTCTACGGCTCCGAAACGAGAATCTCACTTTCAATACCCTGCAAGTACGCTTCGGATATTATGTCAACATCCCTGAGCTCTCCTCCCCTACCCGTTTCGCCGCTTCGGGCAACGTTCCCCTGCGCCTGCGCGACTTCGACATCTCCGCACCGGCCATTGCGCCATTTCAATAGCCCACAAACGCATTTTACAACTAACTGACTTACTGATTATTAATGACCTATTTCTAAAATTTTACAGTTATTTCAAGCGACAACCTGTCCTTTTTCAGATATGAGAATTAACTTTGTGGAATTTTTGGACGTACCCCTGCTCAAAATCGTCAGGCAACTGCCAAAAGTTGTTCAAGTATTTCCTTCATTTCTACAAATTACCATTTACTGTGCCCAAAAATACGAGCATCAAATCCGTTCTGATTATCGGTTCAGGTCCCATCGTTATCGGACAGGCGTGCGAGTTTGACTACTCCGGCTCTCAGGCAGCCCGTTCACTACGCGAAGAGGGGATCGAGGTAGTTCTGATCAACTCCAATCCTGCAACCATCATGACTGACCCTATCAGTGCAGATCATGTGTACCTGTTGCCGCTGGAAAAGAAGTACATCGTTGAGATTCTGGAAAAACACAAGGCGATGGGCAGGCCCATCGACGCGGTACTTCCTACCATGGGAGGCCAAACGGCGCTGAACCTGGCTATCGATTGCGATAAGGCAGGTATCTGGAAAAAGTACGAGGTGGATATTATCGGTGTGGATATCAAAGCGATTGAAACGACCGAAGACCGGGAGAAATTCCGTCTGAAAATGCTCGAACTGGGCGTAAACGTGTGCCAGGGCCGCACAGCCCGCTCTTTCCTCGAAGGAAAAGAGATCGCACAGGAAATCGGCTTCCCGCTGGTAATCCGTCCTTCATTTACCCTTGGCGGTACAGGAGGTGGGTTTGTGGAAAAAGAAGAGGATTTCGACAAAGCGCTTAACTACGGCTTGCACGCATCGCCTGTACATGAAGTACTGGTGGAGCAAAGTGTAATGGGCTGGAAAGAATACGAGCTCGAATTGCTCCGCGACAGCAAAGGTAACTTCATCATTATCTGTTCGATCGAGAACTTCGACCCGATGGGTGTGCATACCGGCGATAGTATCACAGTGGCGCCTGCTATGACGCTTCCGGATACATTGTACCAGCAAATGCGCGATCTTTCGATCAAAATGATGAACGGTATCGGCAAGTTTGCGGGTGGCTGTAACGTACAGTTCTCGGTAAACCCTGCGGACGACAAGATCATCGCGATCGAAATCAACCCGCGCGTGTCGCGTTCATCGGCTTTGGCTTCGAAAGCAACCGGTTATCCTATCGCGAAAATCGCTGCGAAAATGGCGATCGGTTACGACCTCGACGAGCTCATTAACCCGATCACCGGCAGCACTTCCGCATTCTTCGAACCTTCGATCGACTACGTGATCGTGAAAGTTCCGCGCTGGAACTTCGATAAGTTCAAAGGTGCAGATCGCTCGCTGGGCCTTCAGATGAAGTCGGTAGGTGAAGCGATGGGTATCGGACGTAACTTCCAGGAGGCATTGCAAAAGGCTTGTCAGTCGCTGGAAATCCGCCGCAATGGCCTTGGTGCCGACGGCCGTGAGCTCCGCGACCAGGAAGCGATCAAGCACAGCCTGGCACATCCTAGCTGGGATCGTCTGTTCCACATTTACGATGCATTCAAAATAGGTCTGTCGTTCAAAACGATCCAGAACCTGACCAAAATAGATGCGTGGTTCCTTAAACAGATCGAAGAGCTGATCGAGCTGGAACACCAGATCGAGAAATTTGACCTGGAAGACCTGCCCAAAGACCTCCTTTTGACAGCAAAACAAAAAGGCTACGCCGACCGCCAGATCGCGCATTTGCTTGGAACCAAAGAAAGCAAAGTGTACGACCGCCGGAAAGCGCTGGGTATCAATCGTGTATACAAATGCGTTGATACCTGCGCGGCTGAATTCGAAGCAAAAACACCCTACTACTACTCTACTTTCAACACCTCACAGGAATTCCCTGACAACGAGTCTGTTGTGAGTGATCGTAAGAAAGTGGTCGTGCTGGGTTCAGGACCTAACCGTATCGGCCAGGGTATCGAATTCGACTACTCCTGCGTACACGGGGTATTAGCTGCAAAAGAGGCTGGTTACGAAACGATCATGATTAACTGTAACCCTGAAACCGTTTCAACTGACCCGGATATCTCCGACAAACTGTACTTCGAACCTGTTTTCTGGGAGCATGTTTTCGACATCATCGAGCACGAGAAGCCTGAGGGCGTGATCGTTCAGTTGGGTGGTCAGACTGCTCTGAAAATGGCTGAGAAACTGGAAAAATATGGCGTCAAAATCATCGGTACCGACTTCCACTCACTCGACTGGGCAGAAGATCGCGGGCGGTTCTCGTCGCTGCTCGAAGAGCTCGGCATTCCTTATCCGAAATTCGGTACTGTAAGAACCTCCGACGCTGCGGTGGAACTTTCACGAACGCTGGGCTTCCCGTTGCTGGTTCGTCCGAGCTACGTTTTGGGTGGACAGAGTATGAAAATCGTGATCAACGAGAAGGAGCTGGAACAGCACGTGGTGAAAATCCTGCATGATATTCCAGACAATAACATTCTCCTCGACCACTTCCTCGAAGGTGCATTGGAAGCAGAAGCGGACGCGATCTGCGACGGCGAAGACGCTTACATCATCGGTGTCATGGAGCACATCGAGCCTGCGGGTATCCACTCCGGCGACTCGCACGCTGCATTGCCGCCATTCGACCTCACAGCCGACGAAATCCGCCAGATCGAAGAACATACCCGTAAAATCGCACTGGCGATGAACGTGAAAGGGCTGATCAACGTACAATTCGCGGTGAAAGACGGCGTCGTGTATGTGATCGAGGCGAACCCACGTGCTTCGCGTACCGTACCGTTCATTTGCAAGGCTTACCAGGAGCCTTATGTGAACTATGCTACCAAGCTGATGCTGGGCGACAAGAAGGTGAAGGATTTCGATTTCAAACCTGTGAAAAACGGCTGGGCGATCAAGATCCCTGTATTCTCATTCAACAAATTCCCGAATGTGAACAAGGAACTCGGCCCGGAAATGAAATCGACCGGTGAAGCGATCTACTTCATCAAAGACCTCGAAGACGAATTCTTCCAGAAAATCTACGGCGAAAGGAATCTTTACCTGAGCCGGTAGAAATCATAGTTTGCAGTAACATCAAGCCCCGGAATTATCCGGGGCTTTTTGCATTTAAATGCANTTGTAAACCAGGATAAAATAGCGGNAACAACGGGACATTTGCCTGAATATGTTAATTTCGAGAATTATTGTAACCACTCCCCTACATGTCCAAATTNTACGCTTGCATTCTTGTAATGTGGCTTTTTGTTTCATTTGCTGCATATGCACAATCGCCCACAATTTCTGTAAACATTTATGACAATGCCGGGACGGTGTGTCTTAATACACCGTACAGATTGAGTGTCAGCACAACCAGTACTTTCCATGCAGATAATCGATTTAGCATCCAGGTCAGGAAAAGTGAAACGTCCGCCGTCCTCGCGGAGCTACCCGCAGAGATGGTAGCCGGCCGGCTGATATTTACGCTGAAAGACTCACTCGCCTACGCAGGTAATATATTACAATTCAAGGCATTGGCATCTTCACCCAAAGTGGAAAGCGCCTGGTCGGGCGCGGTTATCATTCACACCAAAGGTCGCATTGTGCTCAACCCTGATCATGTCACTGACACCCTTAATGCATTCGATTACGCCAATATCAGGTTTGCGGGAATCTCTCTAAGTAAAGTAGACGTAACATTAGACGACAGTACCGCGCTTGAAGTTTATGGCCTTCCCTCTACGAACTCCCTGCTCGTTCCCGGTAACCGGCCTGCCTACACGATTGCCCATGCCGAAAACGGCTGCGGTTCCATGCAGGTGAGCGGTAAGTATCAGCCGGTTATTAATACCACTGCCGTTAAAGCTTCACTGGCAACTCCCTCTTCGGTTTGCGAAAACAGCGACGTGAAGGTCACATTCTCGACCTCGGGAACACCTTTTACAGCACAAACCCGCTTTCGCCTGCGTTTAACCGAAGTCACTTACGACGCATCCGTGCCTCTCAAACTGGAAATACCGGCAACAGTCATAGGAAATATGCTGACAGCCCGAATCCCCGACAACCTGAAATGGCAAAGCCACCGCCAATTCAACATTCAGATAATCACGGAAAACCCTTCGACCCGCTCAGGCGTTGCAAGTAATACGCTTACGATCTGGCCAAAGCCAAGAGCCACCTTTGAAACCGCGAGCCACACCATCGATTATCTCGGCGAATCAAACATTGTCGTAGCTGCTTCCGGCCCGGGGCCTTTCATCGTGGAATTGACTGACGGAACCAAGTTTACGGGCCCCGGCGAACGCTTGAATTTTTGGGCATCCCCCACTTCCGATCAAACTTACAGCATTAAGTCTGTAAACTCTGGCTGTGGAAAAACAGATATCACTGAGCCGGAAACAATGCAAATAAAGGTTAGGCCGGGCATCGCGATATACGATGACGGCATCAACAACCAAAAGACCTGCGCCGGACCGAACTCCCGCATCAGGTTCAGTAGCAACGCCAATTTGACCGCCGCTACGCAGTTCAAAGTCAAGGTGACATACTATCCGGGTCCGACAGTCCTTTTCAATGCGACGCGTTCCGGCGACTACCTTGAATTTGCCACGCCAATCAAGCCAGAGGGCTATTCAGGGTTTGGCGTTCAGATCATTACCTCTAATCCGGCGATGGAATCTCCGACGAGTTTTAATGTCCAAATAATAACACCACCTAAAGTCGGTTTTACAACCAACCTCGTAGCAACTTCTTTTACGAAACCAACGCTTGTCCGGATAGGTTACGAACTCGACGGCGGCGGCCCCTATACCATCGAGGAGCTCGACGGCACAACCAAAACCTACGATTATACCACTTACCAGGGCCCCTGGTTTTTCGTGAAGGAAACGATGGACTATAAGATAAAGTCAGTTTCCAATGGTTGTTTTAAAAATGAGGCTCCCGGGGGGATCCGTCTTACCATCCACCCGACAAATGAACCGGCCATTTATATGGAGCCGATGAAAACGGCGGTTTGCAACAACGACAGTCTCGAAATTACATTCGGCAGCGTCGGGCAATTCGGCCCCGGAAATAAGTTTACCATACAGGGTACCTTGCCCTGCTGCAATTTTGAACCACTCGCAGTAGTGGAAAAGGGTGGTAAGTACAAGATCAAATTATCAGATGAGTTCAAGTCCGGCATGACCGAGATCCGCATTGCTTCGTCCAACCCGGTACTTTTCACGGATGTCGCCCGCGTCGCAATTCACAGGCCTGCTACGGATTTTTATTATTCGCATGAAACCACTCAGCAGGAGCCACTCCGGTATATTCCCGATGGAACACCGACCTCGATCAGTATCTCCTCCAAAACCTCCGTGGTGGAAAGTATCGCCTACTCGGAAAACGGTTTGGAAAAAATTATCGCCGTTGATCCATATGACACCCGCCTGCCGCTCAATCCCAAAACAGGGATATTGACAACGTATGTGGTTAAGTCTGCCACCAATACCTGTGGAACCTTCCCCGTCGATAAGGCATTTTACGTTCAAGCCATGCCGAACCGTATACAATTGAACCCGCTCGCTTCCTCGCCGTCCTGCGTCGGGTTTCCGTTGGCGATGGGAATCAATATCGTGCAGGGCCCGGTTACGAATGCGACCTATTCACTTGAAATGGCTGCACCGGATAGCAAGGAATACAAGCCGCTCATCACCGGCGAAAAAGGATACCTTTTCAGCACCGTTGTTCCCGACAACCTCATCAACGGCATTTACAGGTTCAGGGTAGCGTCGTCCGACGGCTCGATTTCCGAGCCCCTGCCTATGCAAATTTCGACATTGCCGTCCGCGACGCTGACCAACGATCCTTCACAACCCAACCCCATAACAATCGGGCCCGGACAACCTGTTATCCTGCGCGTCGTTACCAGCGGGGCCGTTCCTATGACAACTGTTTTTAGTGATAATACCAGAAAGGATTTTAATAGCAATGAGGAAACCGTGCGTATCGTCCCCAAGAAGGGCCAGCAGTATTCGATACTTTCGGTTAGCAACGTTTGCGGATATGGCAGTGCTTCGGGTAAAGTGGAGGTGCGCGTAACCCCCAGACTCGTTGCTACAACATCTTCTCCAAGCGTATGTGAGGGTGGCTCCGTTAATTTGCAGTACGAACTGCAGGGAGACGCCGAGCTCTCGGGTAGCTACATCCGTTTTTCGCTGGCAGACCAAAACAATGTGACTATCCCCCTCGACTCGACACAAACGCCTAAAGGCAATATTTCCCTGAAAATACCGGAATTGTTGAAAGGGAGTTCTTACCGGATCATTGCCAGTGTTTCCAGCTACAATCTCAACGTGGCATTGAACATAGGTATTGCTACAAAAGCCGACGTTACGCTGTCCGGTAATACGATTATCAACAGTGGAGAAAGCACAAAGCTGACTATCAGGTCCAACAAAAACAATTCAGCAATGGTTACATACCGGCTGTCTGACGGCACCACGGGCGACCTTTTCACTTCGGGCGGCTCCGTTCACTACGTGTCGGTGACACCAAAGCAGACTACCACCTACGCCATTGCATCCATCTCGAACAGCTGTGGTGAGGGAATAACTTCGGGCTCTGCCATCGTGGAGGTGAACCCTCCCTCGGCCAGGAGCGTGACTGTGACGTCGCTAGCTTCCAAAACCGCAAACAGTTTTTGTAGTGGTGATACGATTCTAGTTGGCTACAAAACCACGGGGGCTTTTTCAGCCGGCAACACATTTACTGTTCAACTATCCGACAGCACCGGAAGAACCTTTCATAACATCACCACCATACGGGGTGCAAATCCGGTTCAGGCAGTACTCCCGGCCGATCTTTCGGCCAATGCACAATATCGCCTGAGGGTAGCTGCTTCGGACGCGAATACGGCCTCCGGCGCATATGGGTTGCCGGTTGTTTCAAACAGAAAAGCATCGGCCCGATTTGCATCGGAGTCTGTTATTTTCGATGGTGTCAACAATCCGAAGGTAACTGTTTTGCTGGAAGGCGGTGGGCCGTGGTCCTATCAGTTCGGAACCGATATTTCTGTCGTTACCCGGCAATCCAGCACGCCTACTGACGTGGTGGAACTCTTCCAGGCTTCGGCCAGCCAGCTGTACNGTCTTTTCCGTGTTTCGAACAGTTGCGGGATCGGCACCATCGGCTCGCCTTCGACCGTGAGGGTCGAGGTCATCACGGCTATCGAGCCCAATGCGACTGGCTTACAGGTGATTGTTGCGCCCAACCCTGCTCACGATATCCTCACTGTAAAATCCGGGAATGGCGACGAAAAGCACATTCAGCTGATTTCGCAAAGCGGCGCCGTTGTTCAAATGAAGAAAACCCGCCAGCGTGATGAAAGCCTCGATATCCGGAGCCTTTCACCGGGCGTTTACATTTTGCATATCAACTCCAAAGGCAAAAACGCCACATTCAAGGTGATCAAGCAGTAAAATGCATTCCTGTTAAACAAAAGAAGCCCGGATTTCTCCGGGCTTCTTTTATTATATCAATTTCGAAATCTCCTTATTTCACTTCTTCATAATCCACATACTCGCCGCCTTTAAATCTCGATGACTCGCTGCTGTTCTGCGGAGCGCTGTCGACCCGGATACCTCCCGGTTTCGTACGGGCGCGCTCGGCTTGCTGTTGTGCGCGGTATGCTTTCTCCTGTTGCTTGATCAGCTGCCTGCCCACCAGCAGGTGGAAAAGGAAGCGCCGGAAAAACGGCACGAATGCGATCAGGAGCAGGAATATGAATAATATATTAAATAGCACTTTCATCTTTCAACAATGTTTTTTACCTCAATCAATAACGTAAACCTAACATAATTAGCACACGAATATAAGGAAAACCGCATGAAAGACGAAACCGGGAACTGAGCGGTGCTATCCGTTTACCAGCGGTTGTTTACGCCAGNTCGACTGCCTTGCTATTCTCCACCACACGCTCATAGTACGCTTCGTAATGCGGCAGGATCTTCGCTACGTCGAATTCGCGGGCCCGGGCCAATGCATTCGCTTTGAAGGTAGGCAGGTTGGCGTCGTCCAGGATGTATGCGGCGTGTTTCACCATGTCTTCTACATCTCCTACATCGCTCAGGAAGCCGGTTACACCGTGCACATTCAATTCAGGCAAGCCGCCTGCATTGGATGTAATGATAGGTACCTCACAAGCCAGCGCTTCCAGCGCAGCAAGTCCGAAGCTTTCGGATTCGGAAGGCATCAGGAAGAGGTCGGCTACGGAGAGCACTTCTTCTATCGCATCCAGTTTACCCAGGAAACGCACGTCCGAAAGCATATCCAAATCTTTACACAGGCGTTCGATGCGCATCCGGTCGGGGCCGTCGCCTACGAGGAGCAGCTTGCTCGGCAGGAGCTTACGCAGCTTTTCGAAGATCATGATCACGTCGTCGATCCTTTTGACCTTCCGGAAATTGGAGGTGTGGACGATGAGCTTCTCGTTGTTAGGGCAAATGGCAAGTTTGAAATGGTCTTTCTTTTGCCTGTTGAAACGGTCGAGGTCGATGAAGTTGGGAATTACTTCAATATCCTTGGTAATCTTGAAATGATCGTAGGTGTCTTTTCTGAGTGAGTCGGAAACTGCGGTGATACCGTCCGACTGGTTGATACTGAATGTTACCACCGGCTCGTAGGAAGGATCTTTCCCAACCAGTGTAATATCGGTGCCATGCAAAGTGGTAATCACCGGAATGTGAATGCCCTGCGCGGCGAGGATCTGTTTTGCCAGGTACGCCGACGACGCGTGCGGGATCGCATAATGTACGTGAAGTAAGTCCAGGCCTGCATTGGCCACTACATGCACCATTTCGCTCGACAGCGCCGACTCATAAGGCGGGTACTGGAACAGAGGATAGGCAGGTATATTTACTTCATGATAATAGAGGTTCTCATTAAAAAAGTCCAGTCGTTGAGGCTGGGAATAGGTAATGAAATGAACCTGGTGGCCAGCTTTCGCCAGCGCTTTTCCAAGCTCGGTAGCTACCACACCGCTTCCTCCGAAGGTAGGATAGCATACGATACCAATTTTCATAATAGGTCAGCAAATGGTTGAATGTCCGGGATCAACAGCCGTCCGGATAACGGCTCGAAATAGCTAACAATAAATGCAGGTTTTTTATCCCACAAATGGATAAAGAAGTGAAGAATTGTCGTTAATGGGATAAAATGAATAATTTTATTGCCTAAACCTTCTTTTTCCAGCGTCAAATTTCATGAATGTGTCGGCCAGACCCAAGATCAAAACGTGGGATTATGTCACCGGGAGTGCGCGTCTTGTGCGCATGACCAACCTCGTCATTGTGGCCCTGACACAGTACCTTACACGCATCCTGCTCATCGGCCCGCGCCACGAATGGAAAGCGATCGTGACGGACATTGATATGTTCGTGCTCTCGCTTTCGACCGTCTGCATTGCTGCTGCAGGCTACATTATCAACGACTATTTCGACGTCAAGATCGACATCGTCAACAAGCCAGAACGGGTAGTGGTAGGCCGTTACCTGAAACGTCGCTGGGCCATGGGCGCGCACCAGGTTTTGAATGTCGTCGGCGCAGTACTGGGATTGGTGGTCAGTCCGTATGTATTTATTATCAACGTATTCTCGATCACGTCGCTATGGTTCTACTCCGAGCGCTACAAGAGGCTGCCGTTCATCGGCAACTTCATCGTTTCGCTGCTCACAGGACTTACCTTGCTCATACTCACCGTGCATTACCCCGCCAACAGGCATTTGGTGTTCATTTACGCGGTATTTTCGTTTTTCATTTCACTGATCCGCGAGGTGGTGAAAGACATGGAGGATATTCGCGGCGACGAAGCGCACGGCTGCCGTACACTCCCGATCATCTGGGGCATCCGCCGGACCAAAACATTCCTGTATTCGGTTATCATCGTTTTTGTCTTGACGCTGTTCGTCATGGCGCGTGCGTTGCAGAATAACCTGCTCACATTCCTCTTCCTGCTGCTCCTGATCCCGATCGCATTGCTTGTGCTGCGCCTGTACCAGGCCGACACGCGCCGTGATTTCAAGGATATCAGCAGCCTTTGCAAGATCATCATGCTGCTTGGCCTGATCACCATGATCTGGGCCTGACGCATCGGTTAATTTAACACTTCAAGCCGCTTAATTAACCGGTTGAAAAGTTATATTTGATCACCCCAAAACTAAATTGCTATTACCGATATGAAAAAGTTATTTCTATGGAGCATCGTCTGCCTGATGATGCTTAGTCTCAGGGCTTATGCCCAGGAATGCGCAGGTTTTGCCTTTAAAGAAGGAGGTGGATTTGAGATGAACAACTACGACGGCAAGGGCAAGGCGCTCGGCAAGCTCACTTATAAAATCGCGAAAGTAGCCAGGGAGGGCAGCAACACGGTGGTAACGATTGACATGGAATCTTTCAACACGAAAGGTAAATCCGAGCTCAAAAACACTTACCAAATGAAATGTGACGGGAATGTGCTGACGCTTGATGCGGCCTCGCTCATTAACCAGGAGCAGCTGAAGTCGTTTCAGAACATGGAAATGAAGTTTACCTATGACAATATCGAAATCCCGTCCAAACTTTCGGTTGGCGACAAGTTGAAAGACGCGGCTGTCAAAGGCGAGGGAAAGTCGGGACCGATGCCGGTGGTTTTTAATATGTTTATCAAAAACCGGACGGTGGCAGGCCAGGAAAAGCTCACCATCGCGGCGGGCACTTACGACGTTTACAAAATCAATTCGGATATGAACATGGAAATGGTCATGGGCTTTCCGGTTAAAATGGAAATGCAGAGCGTTTCGTACCGCGCCCCCGGCGTAGTATGGGACCTGAAAACCGAGACATACCGCAAAGGAAAACTGATGGGATATAGTGAACTGTCCAAAATCTATTGATATCAGGCAACTCAATATTAACATTTCCCTAAAGAACGGCTTCCGGTTCGTCGGCAAGCCGTTCTTTTTATAGCTTTGTCCGGGTATTTTTTCACCGATACTCCTTATCTATCATATATCAACTACGCTTAATAATGAAGAGAATTGCCATTTTTGCCTCCGGTTCGGGATCCAATGCCGAAAAGATCTGCGAGCATTTCGCGGGCCGTGACGACGTGGATGTGTCGCTGATTTTCACTAACAACCCCATGGCCGGAGTGATCAAAAGGGCACTCAAATTGCAGGTTCCGGTTGTGTTCTTTGACAGGAAAACCTTTTACCACACCGGGAAAATCCCCCAGATCCTCCAAAACGAGGGAATCGACCTCGTGGTACTCGCAGGCTTTATGATGCTCGTGCCACCGGTGCTGGTGGAAGCATTCCCCAACAAAATGATCAACATTCACCCGGCATTGTTGCCCAAATACGGCGGCAAGGGCATGTACGGGCATTTTGTACATGAAGCGGTGGTGAATGCGGGCGAAGCTGAATCGGGCATCACGATCCATTACGTGAACGAGCATTACGACGAAGGTGACATCATTTTCCAGGCTAAATGCGAGGTCGCCCCCGGTGATACGCCCGACGACGTTGCGCGCAAAGTGCACGCACTCGAATACGCGCATTACCCGCGGGTGATCGACGAAATACTCACAGCAAGGTAAGCCGCACCATGCTGTTTTTCCTGCTAGCGGTTGTTTTCACGGTAATGCTCTACCTGATCATGCGCGCTTACCCGCGCTATCAGGTGGATTCGTTCCATGCGGTGGTATTCAACTATTATTCCTGTGTGCTCACCGGCCTCGTTCTGACACCCGATCTGAGCCTGTTCACGCAAGTGCAATGGACGTCGGAGGGAACGATCCTCACCATGGCACTTGGAGCGATGTTTGTGACGGCATTTATGCTCATCGGGCTCACTGCGCAAAAAGTGAGTGTGACGGCCACGTCGCTGGCGGGGAATATGTCTTTGGTGATCCCGGTGCTTTTCGGCCTGTTTGTTTTCAGGAACAACAACAAGGATTTTACCGCGTTCAACTACCTCGGGCTCGTGCTTGCGCTGGTGGCACTGGCGTTAGGCGCAATCCAGCGTTCGCCGAAATCGTCCGACGCGGCAAATACAGGGCAAGCAGCGAAGCAGGCATTATGGATTTTGCCCATACTGACTTTCTTTGCCACAGGGACAAACAATACGCTGATCAACTTCCTGTCCTCCAAGTACTATCCTGCCGGACAGATCACCGTTTTTATGATCATCGCGTGCTTTGGCGCTGTGGTGATCGGCACTTCGATCCTCATTTACCGCATTATTGCGCATGGCCATTCACTGAAACTCCGCAGCGTCGTCGGCGGGCTGGTACTGGGCGTACCCAACTTTTTATCGCTCTATTTTCTGCTGCTGGCGCTTGCGGCATTCGGAAATAGCGCGGCATATGTTTTTCCGATCTATAATATCCTGACCATGCTCGTTTCGGCCCTCGCGGCCTGGGCATTATACAAAGAGCGCCTCAATACGCTGAATAAATGGGGACTTGTACTGGCAGTAGCCGCTATTGTACTGATTTCCTACCAGGAACTGAACCTGTGATCCCGCGAGCGCTGTTAACTGACCATGACCGACACCGCCATCCTGCATATTCCCGAGCAAGACAAACCGCTCAACAAAAAACAAAAGGAGTTTAACCTGCTTTCCGACACGATCGAGGCGCTCGACCGCCAGATC
>Ga0055536_1001588_pt1 | contig 13590 bp, 15 predicted proteins | sample AraplaCvi_mLB_r2_FD_55037 | JGI IMG/M metagenome (GOLD analysis project Ga0055536, IMG submission 55037) | Arabidopsis root microbial communities from North Carolina, USA - plate scrape MF_Cvi_mLB_r2 | ecosystem: Host-associated > Plants > Roots > Endosphere | place: USA: North Carolina...
GGTGTCAGGCTGGCCTGTCGTGGTGTTTCTGGTTCTTGCCTGCTCGATCCTCTGGGAAGTTAAGCGGGGAGGGGCGCAATGACACGCGAGCCGTCCACCTTGTTTACGCCGGGCGTTCTTCCTGGGCCGGACGGCATCGAGCTGCTGCCCATGTCCCCGGACATCCAGGCTCTCTACAATGCCGCCCAGCGCAACACGCCCTTCGGAACTACCGTGGACGACGCGCTGGCTGCGCACCGCCAAGCGTTTGGTGAGCGGTATCAAATCCAGCACGCCCAACGGGTAGACCCGTCCGATGCCATGCCCATCGACCCGGAGGCGCGTCGCCAATCCTATGCACGCCAGAAGCAGTATGCGATTCGGGCCGGCGTAACGTCAGGCCTGACGCCCGAGGCTGTCGCGCAAGCGCTGGGTGTGTCGCCCTCGATAATCCGAGGCAACCTGAAGGCAATAGCTCGATGAGCCCGCGCAAGGGCTTCCTCGGCGGCCAGTCCCCGGCCCAGGTCCAATCCTTGCTGGACCAAGGAGTGACTCAACGCGCCTTGGCCCAACGCCTGGGCGTCACCCACCAAGCCGTGAACCGCTTCGTCCGGCGGCACCGCCTGGCCGGCTCCGGACGGCAGGCCTTCCGGGCCCGCCAAGCCCGCGAGCTCGCTGAGCGTCGCCAGCAGGTGCAGCAGCTGGTCCAAACCGGGCTAACCTCGTCCGAGATGGCCAAGCGCTTGGGGGTGTCGGCGGCCACCATCGGCCTGGACCGCCAAGCCCTTCGTTTGGAGCGTGTCCTGAAAGGGCCGGAGCACCGCACCTTGCGGGGGCTTAGCCTGGAACAGTTTCGGGACCGCTTGATGACGGTCAGCCGGGCTCAGTTGGCGCGGGAGCTCGGGGTGAGCAGTTCGGCTGTATACCGCTACTGCAGGAATGCGGGCCTCAGCACGTAGCAGCCGAGACGTATCTCCAGGCCCGACTGCCAATGCGTCGTCAGGCTCTGAAGCCCGGCTGGCTTCCGATGTCGCAAAGCTCATTTTGATCAATGATTTAGGGCCGGATGGGCGCTTAGGGATTGGCCCCACCGCACCCGCTGAACGATACTTGGAGCCTGTTCGAGGGGATGTATTCGATGCCACTGCTTAACTGGTCCGACCGTGATGAGGACCTGACCCGCTCCGCCCTGACGCCCTATCGACTCTTGGAGCCGGTGGCGAGCTTGTCCTACGGGGAAGTCGACTCTCCGAACATGCTGATCGAAGGCGACAACTTGGACGCGTTGAAGGCGTTGCTGCCTTACTACGCAGGCCAGGTGAAGTGCATCTTCATCGATCCGCCCTACAACACTCAGTCGGCGGTGAGTCTCCACTACGAGGACAACATCGAGCATTCCCAATGGCTCTCGATGATTTATCCGAGGCTTGAACTGTTGCGAGAGTTGTTATCGGAAGATGGTTCCATTTGGATCACCTTGGATGACAACGAAGCTCATTACATGCGAGTTATCGCGGATGAGATCATGGGTAGAAAGAACTTTGTAGCCAACGTTGTTTGGCAGAAGGCTTATACCGCCAATCAAACCGCCCAGCATATATCCAACACCCATGACCATGTTCTGGTCTACGCAAAGGACATTGGAAAGCTAGTTCTTGGGAAGGTGGAGAGGACAGAAGAACAACGAGCGACATTCAAAAATCCAGACAACGACCCGCGAGGCGCTTGGAAGGCAGAAAACCTTTCTGCAGGAAAGTTCTACGCGGCAGGTCAGTTCGAGATCACCGGTCCTACCGGTCTAAAGTTCTCTCCGCCTACAAATCGCTTCTGGAGGTGCAATGAAGATCAGTATGAAAAGTGGCTCGCCGATGGGAGGATCACGTTTGGGTTGAAAGGAACTGGAAGGCCGATGCTCAAGAAGTATCTTGCCGAAATGAAAGGTGGTCTGACACCTATGACTTGGTGGCCGCACGATCAGTTTGGGAGCAATAAAGAGGCTAGCATCCACCTCAAAGCAATGTTCGAAGGCGTGGAAAATGTGTTCTCCACCCCCAAGCCGGAACGATTGTTGAAGGGAGTTCTTGATCTTGCAACACGGAAGGGGGATATCGTTCTGGACAGCTTCCTAGGGTCTGGCACCACTGCTGCAGTGGCTCACAAGATGGGGCGCCGCTGGATCGGTGTGGAGATCGGTGAGCACGCTCGAACATTCTCCCGACCAAGACTGATTAAGGTCATTGATGGCTCCGATGCAGGTGGCGTTTCTGAGGTGCTGGACTGGAAAGGCGGCGGCGGTTTCCGTTTCTACAAGCTCGGCGTGCCTGTGTTTGATGACGAGGGACACATCCGCGAGGGCATCAAGTTTGAGCACCTTGCGGCCCACGTCTGGTTTGCCGAAACAGGCACCGCACGCTCTACCCGCGCCCCGAAGCAGCCGTTCTTGGGTGAGCACCACGGGATTGGCTACTACCTTCTGTTTAACGGCATCCTGGGCGATGAGAGCAAGACCGGCGGTAACGTGCTGACCAAGCGGATCTTGAAGGGCTTGCAGCCCTTTGAGGGGCCCAAGGTGATCTACGGCGAATCCTGCGATTTGCCTAAAGAGCGGCTGGAGGAGCTCCAGATCACCTTCAAGCAAACCCCCTACGACATCAAGGCGCGCTAAGCATGGCTCTTTCCCTCAAGGTGTATCAGCAGCGGGCGTTGTCCAGCCTGGCTCAGTTTCTCGAAGACGCCCGGCTGACCGGCCCCGCATCCGCGTTTGAGAAGAACGTGGATGCCGGTCTGGTCACCCAATACAAACCCATGCCTCATCTGGAGGCCTCGCCCTACGTGTGCCTACGCATTCCGACGGGCGGCGGCAAAACGGTCATGGGCGCCCACATCATCCAAGCCGCGGGCGACGCCTACCTGGAGCGCGAGTTCCCGCTGGTCATGTGGATGGTGCCCACCACCCAGATCAAGACCCAGACGCTGGAAGCCTTCAAGAACCCCCGCCATCCCTACCGCCAGGAGCTGGATGAGGCGTTTGGCGGCAAGGTTGCGGTGTTCGACGTGGAGGACTTCACCCACATCCGCCCTGCTGACTTGGGCACCAAGGTGTGCGTGGTCATTTCGACCATGGCGGCCTTGCGCGTGGAGAACCAGGAGGGGCGCAAGGTCTATGAGCACCATGAGGACCTAGAGCCCCATTTCGCCGGCAGCGTGTCCGATTTGCCCTACTTGGAGCAGAACAAGGCGGGAAAGGCCATCGCGTCCTTTGCCAATCTGCTGAAACTTCACGGCCCGTTGGTCATCACCGACGAAGCCCACAATGCCAACACGCCCCTGTCCTATCAGGTTTACGAGCGCCTGGGTGCCAAGGTGGTGGTGGAGCTCACGGCCACGCCAGAAGCCAGTAAGAGCAATGTGCTGGTCAGCGTCAGTGCTTTTGAGCTCAAGGGCGCGGACATGATCAAGTTCCCAGTCGTGCTCAAGGAGCACGTCGGGCAATGGGAAGTCGCAGTGGGCAGCGCTGTGGCCCGCCGCAACGAGTTGGGCAAGACCGCGCTGGGCGAGCCGGACTACATCCGACCCATCCTGCTGATTCAGGCTGAGAACGCCAAGGGCACCGCCACGGTCGAGGAGGTCAAGAAGCACCTGATCGACAACGAGAAGGTGCCCGAGAAGGCGATTGCCATCGCCACGGGCGATCAGCGCGAGATCGATGGGGTCGACCTGTTCGCCAAGGACTGCCCCATCGAGGTCATCATCACCAAGCAAGCGCTCAAGGAAGGGTGGGATTGCTCCTTTGCCTACGTCTTCTGCTCGGTGGCCCAGGTCAAGAGCGACAAGGACATCCAGCAGCTGCTGGGGCGCGTGCTGCGCATGCCGTATGCCACCCGCCGCAAGCAGGAGGCCATGAACAAGGCCTACGCCCATGTCACCACTGCGGCGTTCAATCTGGCTGCCGCAGAGCTCACCAAGTCGCTCATCGACATCGGGTTCAACCCTCTGGAGGCCGTGGGCGCGGTGCTGCCGGATCCCACGCCTGGGCCCGGCTTGGACTTGCAAGGCGGCAAGGTCAATCCGGTCCCCGCGACGCCCAAGGCCACCATTGCCGTGAGCAAACAGCCTGATCTTACTGGGATCCCTGCTCGGGACCAGGCCAGCGTGGTGTTCACTCCGAACGAGGAAGGCAATGGCGGCTCGGTGGAGATCACGGGCGAGGTGGACGACTCCACCGTGGAGGCCATCACCAAGGCTGTGCCAACCAAGGAGCGCGCGGAAGCGACGGCTACGATCCAGCGTCACCAGATCGCCGCCAAGGCCGTCAAGGCACCCAGCCAGAACGGCGCGGTGTTCAGCGTCCCCCGACTTGGCGTCATGGAGCAGGGCGAGCTGGAGTTTGTGGAGAGCGGCGCCACGCCGCCGGGCTTCACCTGGGACTTGCTGGCCTATCCCCCGGACCTGACCAGCCTCAAGTTCAACGCGGACAGCAAAACCTTTGAAGTCGATTTGGTGGACGAGAAGGTCAGCTACACGCCGATTGATGACGACGTGAACACGTATTTGCCAGGCTTCGCCAAGGACCGCACTCAAGCGGACTTGGTCGGTTGGCTGGACCAGAAGATCCGCGATCCGGCGGTCAAACAGCCCGTGCTGCGGGAGTGGCTGCGGCGGTCCATCACCGGGCTTTCCGAAGATCGGGGCTTCTCGCTATCCCAACTGCTCAATGGCCAGTTCGTTCTCCGACGGAAGCTCGGCGAGCAGCTTCAGATCGCCAAGGCGGAGGCGCTCAAGGATGGCTTCCAGCAGGCCCTGTTTGGTGCCGACGCAGAGATCGTGGTCAGCGACGAGCCCGATGCCATGTTCACCTATCCGGCGGACATGACCCAGTATCCGGCGCATTCCTACTACCAAGGCGGCACGTATCGCTTCCGCAAGCATTACTACCCCTTCGTGGGCGATCTTCAGTGGAAGACCGCCAGCGGCAAGGTAGGTGAAGAGTTCTTGTGTGCCCAAGCCATCGACCAGCTGGATGAGGTGGAGTTCTGGGTCCGCAACCTGGTGGACAAGAGCCAGTTCTGGATGCCGACGTCCAAGCAGCGGACCTACCCAGACTTCGTTGCCAAGCTCAAGGACGGTCGCCTGCTGGTCGTTGAATACAAAGGCGGCGACCGTTACACGGCGGACTCCGAGAGGGAGAAGCGCATGATCGGTGAGCTGTGGGCCACCAAGAGCAAGGGCAGGGGGATCTACCTCATGGCGCAGCTGAGGGACGAAAAGGGCAACAGCGTCACCGAGCAACTTCAGGCTGCTATTCGGGCAAAGAGGTAAACAATCAGTCATGGACGACCAAGATCTAGACCGCTACCTGGGTGCAGCCTACGTTCTTCTTGGACAGGAAGGACAGCTGGAGGCTGCATCTCTGCTCCGCACGAGCAAAGGCAAGGTTGTCTTCGAAAACCACGACAACCTCAACGGTGGCACGAACTTCTACAAGCTGATTCTGGAGGTCCCTGCGGGAGCCTTTGCGCCTCTTCGTCCGAAGCAAATGGAGCTTCAACGAGTCATAGAAAATGCCGTTCAAGCGTCTATCCCCCCTGAAGCCCAGGACTACTATTCGGTTCACTTGACCCCTGTCTTGGAGCCGGGCTTCAACTGGCGTGAGGAGCCGACTGAGGGACTCTCAAGGATCGTTCGTCGGAACATCCTCGATGGCCTTCGCATGGAGCAGGTGAATGTGTTCGGTGTGTTGCCAGACCCGGAGTTTCTTAGTCGAATTTTCGAACTGCGCCGGCTGCCATCCACGGACAGTAGGTTCAAAGACGCTGCAGGCGACATCTACCAGCATCGCATCAACAACGATGACTGGGATCAGTATTGGGTGTTTGATGACGATCGGTTTGCGCTGTTGGATGGTCCAGCGGATACGTTTCTCCGCTTTCTTTGCGAGATCGTGCATCCGGTGGTCCGTCCTGATCGCGCTGAGACCGAAAAGATTGTCCAGCACTTCAACGATCAGTTGCGTCGCGCGGGCTGGGAGCTGGTGGAAGAAGAGCGAATCGCCGGCAGGCCGCGATACGTTCCTCAACAACTCAACCACGGTGGTCGTGAGGCGATAGAGCAGGCAAAGGCAGTTGCGGACTTTTTGGAGGCCGGCGCCATGGCTCGTCAGATCGAGCGGATGCAGAACGCCATTACGGCCGATCCAGAGGTCGCCATCGGAGCGGCCAAGGACTTTGTTGAGTCCTGCTGCAAGACGATCTTGGGCCGCCTAGGCGTCGATCTCGGGAAATCAAGCGATATCAATGACCTGACGAAGCGGGTGGCAAAGGAGCTTGAGCTCGTCCCCGAAGACGTGAGTGACCGCGCCAAGGGTGCCGACAACATCAGGCTTATCTTGAGGAACCTGACAGCGATGACCAATCACTTGGCAGAGTTGCGCGGCAGGTATGGCACGGGGCATGGCCCCCGCGGCAATCATCGGGGTCTTCAGCCCCGACATGCCCGGTTGGCGGTAAATGCGGCCCTTGCCTACGTTTGGTTCGTCACGGATACCTATCAGGCCAGATCTGCCGTTAAGAATGGCGCTGGATCGAATGACAACCAGAAGGAGCGTGAATGAAACGCATGCTGATTTGGGGTCTCCGTTGCAGCCTTCTGATTGGGCTGCTCTGCGCTGGGATGCCTTTAACAGCCAGTCCCAAGTGCGAAGCCGATACGTTTACCGGAAAGAAGGGGTGCGTCTACGGCACGGGCACGATTGGCCTGGCAGGCGTCGGGAACCAGATCATCACCGAAGACGGCCAGATGCATTTGCAGCGGCATATGCAAGTGTTTGGCGATCCGATTGACGTCGACGCCGTGCTCTTCCGCCTCGATGATCGCCGCACGCTTCGTGTGCGCGCCGTCAACAATGCTCGTCCGCAGGTCAACTGCTCTGGCCGCCTTTGCACTTGGTCTTGGACGATTCTGATGCCGCTTTCTGGTGATTTGCTAAAGGATTTGGCCGGTGCGCAGTCCCTCATCATGGCGGTGCAGGGCAAAGATGGCCATCGTGGGGAGGAGATGACCATGAAGAAGGGGGGCAAGATCTTCAGGGAGTTCCTCAAGGACATTCAGGCCAATGAGCCGGAAGTGCTCGAGTCCTCGACGGCGGAGGTATATGTTCTTGTCGGCACTGAGTTCCAGCCCTATGCCTCACGTTCCACGCCATAGGCCCTCAAGAGAAGACGGAGCCGACAATGAAAGTCCTGGTCACGCGCAGGCGCAGAGGCGTCTTCTGTTTCATGGCAGAAGAGATCGCTTTGCGAGTCAAAGAGCAGCGCTTTTATTTGGCTCAAGCCAAAGCCCGTCTCTTGACGCCGTTTGCTGCGATCGAAGCAGAGGCGGAAGCCATGGAGCAAGACTGCTTGGAGAATCCGCCAGAGTGCTTCGACCCCGAGCAATGGGACATGTCCATGGTTTACGAGGCGGCTTTTCATCAGAGCCTCGAACATTACGACCTGCTCCATGAAATGCGAGAGCGGACCCTGCTGGGTATCGCCGCGGGCATGTATCACCACTTCGAAAAGAGCTTTCGCGTCCGCGTCGCTCGCGAACTGCGCCAGGCCGGGTGGGTCATTGGAGAGAAGACCCGGGATCAGATCTGGAGGTGCGACTGGACTCAGCTGGAGGAGCTGTTGGTCGCCTTCGGGTGGGACGTGCCCTCAACGCTGCACTACCAAGATCTCGAGGCCCTTCGAGTGGTCGTCAACGTATTCAAGCATGGCGAGGGGCAGTCCTTCGAAACCCTAAAGCAGCGCTTCCCTCGATTCGTTCCCCAACTGGAGTCAGATGAGGGGTCTTGGCGCTACGTGGACTACACCCACATGTGCGTGACCGAAGAGCATTTGGATGCTTTCTCAAATGCCATTGTGAGCTTCTGGGAGGCCATCCCCCTTCAACTGGCAGTGGAAGAGGGGGTGACTGCTTTGGAGCTTCCATCCTTCTACGCCAAAGCAATGCGGCAAGACGGGTGTCCGACCTTCATGACGCAGCAGCCCGCTCCCAACTCCCCCTGACTAGCCGAGCCGTTGATGGCATGGGGCTGGTCGTTGAGTTATTGCTCCCCCCTGCTGTCGAGCCATCCGTTCACCAACGCGCGTTGGAGGGCGAGGGCAACTTGAGTCGCGGCATACACCCAGTCGTCGTCTTCCGCGTATGGATCCTCTTCCGAATCCTCCTTTCCCCCGTGGAAGAGGTTGTTGCGGACTTGTTGCATGGCCTGGACCAGCGCCACCGCATCTGAGTCTGCATCCAAGCGGCTAGGCATGAAACGGGCCACCAGGTGCCCGTCTTCCTCCACGATCTTCTGTTTCATGGGGCGTTCGTCGCGCTGGCCAAGAAGGCGCTTGCGTGCCCATTCGGGGACTTCTTCCAAAAAGGCGTCACCAAACGCGCGAGCGCGTTCTTCCACCTTGCGCCAAGCCACATCGGGAATCGGATCGCCCTGCCTATCCTTCCGGAAGAAATCTCCATGCCGTCGAAGCTGGAACTCCAGTTTGCTGAAGGTCTTGAGCAGATCGTAGGCGAGGTCAGGGCGGACGGGCATACCGGCATACTATCTCAGCGCTGCGATCGCCAAAATGAAAATGGCGCGGTAAGGCGTGAGAGCCGCCAGGAGGGCGGCTTGTCGGGAGGAGGTCGACCTGAGGATGCATCCTGCGTTGGCCCTGGCTCCGCCGATGGGCTATAACCCTTGTTTGCCCTCAACGGAGTATTTGCCTTGGCCTTGACCACTCTCCAGTCGATCAACGCGGAAATCAAGCAACTCGAAGCCCAAAAGCGGCTGGTGGAGAAACGCGACGGTGACGTGCCCAAGGCGATTGCGGTGCTTCAGAAGTATGCGAAGGTTCTCAGTCCCGCCCAGCGTCGTCAGGTTGCCAAGCTCATTGGCGAGGCCATCGACGTCAAGCCGGCGCGTTCCCCGAAACCTTCTGCGGGGCCGCTGAAGGGCCGAAAGCTCGGCAAAGTCGCCCCCAAGTATCGACTCCCGACGGGAGAAACCTGGGCAGGCCGAGGGCTGGCACCCAAGGCGTTCACGGCATGGGCCAAGTCGGCCGATGGCAAGGCGTGGGCGCAGGCCAACCCTGGGGCCAAGTTCCCGCCCGCCGCTGGCAAGGTGAAGAAGTCCGCGGCCAAGGGGGCTGCGAAGGTGGGGAAGGTCGCCAAGAAGGCAGGGAAGGCAAAGCCGATTCGGAAACCTGCCAAGAAGGCCAAGGCGAAGCCGGCTGCTTAATCCCGTGCACAAAGACCCTGCGAATGCCCCGTCCAAGGCGTTGGCCGCTGCACACGTGTTGCTCGACATGGCGGAAGGAACGCTCTTGCAAGAGGAGGCGGGAACACGACTGCGCACCCAGTTTGGGCTTCATTGGTCCGCCTTGACGTGCGTCCAATACTTGTCAGGGAAGGACGCGGTCGCTGCATTGACCGCCCTTCCGGGCGAGTGGAGCGAGCAGGGGCGGACGAAATCGGATCTCCTCCAAGCCGTGGTCATGGCCCTGGCGATTGTCCGCGAGGCGCGCGGCAGTCGCGGAGGGAAGGTCTCTGCCAGCAAGCTGTCCCTGCGCCTTCAAGAGGTGCGAGCCGCGGCCGTGGGGCAGGGCGAATGAAACGAACCTTGTCCGCTCCGAGCTATGCACTCCTGCAGGCCAGCGTGGAGTGCTGGAAGTGCGGCGAGGCAACGCCGGTCACGTCGGTGTGGGTTCCGTCCTTCGTGGACTTCGCAGACGTAGAGGAGCCGGAGGACGAGCCGGAAGCAGGCGGTGCGGCCACCTTGCACGGGATCGAAGATCTGGACGATCACGTCGCTGCGCATGTGCGCGAGAGGACGCCTTGGCTCAGGCCAGGGCGCTCGGAAACCGCCAACGCCACCTACTGGGCCAACCATTGCCAAGCCTGTGGCGCATTACAAGGCGACTACTTCGTGATGGGCGTCAACGGCCCGTTCTTCCCTCAGTTCCGTGTTGAAGCCGACGCCCTTGAGCTCATCCCCGGGCGTGGAGCCTTGAGTGCCAATGCGACGGCTGCACAATCCGGATGGATGGATTGGATCGCCGAGCGCCTGCCCGTCTGAAAGAGCGTTTCTGTGCCGAAAACGGCGTGCCTCGGGCATGCCGCTTACGATCACAAGATGACGGTTCGCTGCGGCTCAGCTGAGCGTTGTCAGTTGCGGTTGTAGCCATTGCGGGACATCAAGATTCGCTTCCAATGCGACTCCCTCTTATCGATCTGGCTCTCTTGGGAGCGCCGGTCCATGACTTCGAGGATGGAGAAGCGGAGATCGCGCTGGCGCTCGGTGGCCTTGATGCCGAACTCTTGGACCAAGGCCTTGTTCCAGCCGTGCCCGGTGCTCGAATACTGGCACCAGCGTCCCCAGATGCCGGCGTCGCCGTCCGCTTTTCCGACGTAGAGCAGGCCGGTCTTGCTGTCCGTTAAGAGGTAGATGCCTTTGACACTGGAAAGAGCGGCACGCCAAGAGTTGTTGCCGCTGGCAACGATGCGGTCCAGGGTATCTTTGTCGATGTCCACTTGACCAAAGCCAGGGAACTCTCCGTCTCCCAGCTTTTCTGCCAGAAGTTCGTGCACCACCATGTCCCCCGAGAGGGTCTCGCCTCTGAGGTAGGAGGTGCGGCTGACGTATTTCCCCGTCACAAAGAGGCGTCCCTCTAACGCAAGTGTGCTGTCAATGCGTTCCAAGGTGTAGTCAACGTGGGGCGTTCCGTCGGCATCCACATCGGGTTTGCTTCCCACGGATCGGAAGAGGCCGGCGAACATCCAGCGGTAAGTGTTGGGGACCTGGACGAGGGACAAGACCAGGTCTCGGTCAAAGTTTCGCTGCCGCTGCCAGCATTGCCAATCGTCAAACCGGCCGTCTAGCCAGACATCGATCGGATCGTCGATCTTGTTGTTTCGGGCCAAGTGAACCTTGGTGCGTGCCGGATCAAAAGAAGGTTCGTATACCTTGATGAGGTCATACAGGAGCACGTGCAATCCCTGGCGGCAGTTTGGACCACCATCTTCCCACTGCCAGCCGCTTCTGAACCAGTGCCCGGAACGCTTTAGGGGAAAGAGCTGGCCCGCTTCGCTTGTGCCTGCACTGATTGCACCGGGCATGCGCGGCCACCACGTTCCCGGATACGTCTCGGCCCCCGTCCTGCTGGGCGACCAGATGCTCGGCGGTGCATTGAAAGGCTCGGGCTTTGCTGGGCTTCAGCCCAAGCTCTGAGGGAGCCGCGAGCCACATCGGAAGGCCGCAATAGAAGCAGCGGCCAGACTGGGCATGGAAGGCGGATGTGCGGATGGATTTGAGGCGCTTGGTCGTCATGGATGGCTCCGGAATCAAAAAAAGATTCCCGCGCCCCCATTGGGTGGACCTCGGGCACCCGGAGCCTATTGGCTATGCGGGCACAACACCGACGCTTCTGCGACCGGCGATTGCTTTTTAGCTTACTCGTGTCTTCGGTGCAAGCGCTTGGGTTGGCATCTGCAAAATCGTGTTGTCAGATCCTCTTGCGGAAATGGATTTATCGAGTATTGGTGAAGTAAGCCCAAGTCGGGCCATATCCCTTTTCCCCAATATCCGAGGAGGATTTTTCATGCGCAAGACCCTTTCTTTTTCTCTGGCCTTGATGGCCGCGTTTTCTGCCACTTCGGCGTCCGCCGCTGACGTCACCGAAGACCTGATGATTTCTGCGACCGTGAACAACGAGTGCAGCCTGCTCGTGACCCAGCTGGGCGGCGGTGAATACAACGGCTTGGCGTCCGGCATGCAGGGCTATTCCAATGGTGCGTTGATGGTTCGCTGCAACCAAGGCACCGCCTTCAGCATCGTGCCCGGCGATGGGTTGAACTACGGCGCCGCGATTGCTCGTCCCAATCACCGCGCCGTGTCCGATGGGGCCGGAAACTTCGTCGCCTACGGCCTCTTCAAAGATCCTGGTGCCAGTCAAGTGTGGGGCAGTGGGGCCGACGCTTGGGAGGGCGTGGGAACCGGTGAGCAGCAGATGATTGGCATCGGTTATGCCTTCTATGATTTGAACAAGGTGCCCGGCGGGACCTTCTCCGATACCATCGCCGTGACCCTGACTTACTGACCTTCAACCGCATTCCTTTAAGCCCCCGGAAATCCCCGGGGGTTTTTTTGAAGGTGGGTTGACAACTTTAAATGTTTTGGTTGGATCAAAGGAGGTGATCGGTTTGGAGGAATGATGTTGAAGCGTTTGTTGGTGGTCCCATTGTTTTTGCTGTGCGACGCTCCTGCGTGGGCGGGCAACGTGTCGTTGTTTCCCACAAGCATCGTGGCCCCGGCTGGAGAAAAGGCAGGGGCGTTGACCTTGGAAAACCACGGGGACATCCCCGAGCGCTTTCAGGTGACGGTGCTGGACTGGTCCCAAGATCCCAGCGGGCAGGACGTGACCAGCCCAGCTACAACCGTGCTTGCGGCGCCGTCCATTGTCGAAATCCCAGCTGGGTCCCGCCGGGCCGTGCGGTTGGTCCGCACCCAGAGCGTCGGAGCCCCCGGCTATTACCGCGTGCTGCTGCGCCAGTTGCCCCGGCCGTCCATGGCGGGCCAGGTGCAGTTGTTGATCCACCAGAACCTGCCGGTGGGGTTTGAAGACGCCAAGGCCGGTCCTCCGGTGCTCATGGCCCGCTTCACCCCCGACGGCCTTCTGCTGACCAACACCGGTTCGACCGCCGCGCGCCTGACCGCCGTCGGTCCTCAAGGCATGCCGGCATGGCGCGAAGGGGCGCTGGGATGGGTATTGCCGGGGCAGAGCAAGCACGTGGAGCTCAAGCCTGGCCTCAAGGCGTCCACGCTCTCGATCACGGTCAACGGGTCCCCCGTCGTCGTCCCCGTGAACTGAGGGCGACACGTGCGGCGGGGAAGCGTCCTGGGCCTCGCGCTGGCCCTGTCCATCGGCAGCGCGCACGCGGCCATCCCAGACGGGGTGGAGCCGGTGCTGGCCGCGCCGATCCGGGCCAACGGGCTGCCCGCGAAGGACCCCGTGTTGCTCTGGCAGCAAAGTGGGGCCTGGGTGGCCGAATCCACGACCTGGCAGCAGCTCGGCGTGACCCTTCGCCCGGGCGAGGAGGGCCAGGACCTGACCGACCAAGCCTTGGGCGTGACCGTGGCTTACACCCCCGAGAACGCCACCGTCCAGCTCACCATTCCGGCTGACCGCAAGCCGGCGCAGCAGCTCAGCCAGCACGGCACTCCGGTTTCTCAGGTGTCGCCCGCCATCGGGGGCGTCTTGGTCAACTACAACCTCGCCACCCAGATTGCAGGCGGCCAACAAGCGACGTCCTTGGCACTGGACGCGCGCACCGGAGGGCGTTGGGGCGTGGTCTCCACCACCGGGCAGCTCAACCAGTCCCCCAACGGGTTTGGCATGCGCCGCGGCATGACCGCTTGGCAGAAAGACGACCTGCCGCGCCAACGGACTTGGCAAGCCGGCGATGTCTACGCCACGCCCCGCATCGGCCCGGTGGCGCTGGGCGGCATTCGCCTCGCGAAGGACCCGGCAGCCCTGGATCCGCTCACTCCGACGTGGCCAATCCCGACCTTGGGGGGCATCGCGTTGG
>Ga0055536_1001617_pt1 | contig 13430 bp, 12 predicted proteins | sample AraplaCvi_mLB_r2_FD_55037 | JGI IMG/M metagenome (GOLD analysis project Ga0055536, IMG submission 55037) | Arabidopsis root microbial communities from North Carolina, USA - plate scrape MF_Cvi_mLB_r2 | ecosystem: Host-associated > Plants > Roots > Endosphere | place: USA: North Carolina...
CATGGCCCTCTCGACAACCGCCTGGCTCTGATCGCCGGCACCTCTTCCTGCCACATCACCGTCAGCCCGGAACCGCCCTTCGTGCCGGGCGTCTGGGGCCCCTATTATTCCGTGCTGCTCTCCGGCCTGTGGGCCAACGAGGCGGGTCAGTCCGCTGCCGGCGCCCTGATCGACAGGGTGATCGACGGCCATGGCGCTGCTGCCGAGGCGAAAAGGCTTGCATCCGAAAAGGGCGTCAGCCTTTTCGACCTGCTGGACCGGCGTCTGGAAGCCATGGCGACGGAAGACGACGAGGGAGAAACCGCGCTCCTGACGGCCGGCCGTCATGTCCAGCCGGATTTCCACGGCAACCGCTCGCCGCTTGCCGATCCGCTGCGCAAGGGCGCGATCGTCGGGCTCTCGCTCGATAGCGGCNTCGACGACCTCGCCCTCGATTACCTGGCCACGCTNCAGGCCCTTGCCTATGGCACCCGCCACATCATCGAGGAGATGCGCGCCAACGGCGTGACGGTCGAGACCCTGGTGGTGAGCGGCGGGCTTGCCCAGAACCGCCTCTTCCTGCGCGAACATGGCGACGCCACCGGCTGCCTGATCGTCGTGCCAGACCAGAAGGAACCGGTGCTCGCCGGCAGCGCCATGCTCGGTGCAGTGGCTGCGGGCCACTACGCCGACCTGCCCCAAGCCATGGCCGCGATGAGTGGCGAAGGCACGGTGATCGAACCGCGCGGCGGCGAAATCGCCGCCTACCATGACCGCAAATACCGGGTCTTCCGCCGCATGCAGGAGGACTTTGCCGCCTATGCGGCGCTGATGGCGGGATAACGACGACCAGCCGGTTCGTGATCGAACGAGGGATGAGGATATGACGAAGGAAATTGCGCTCTTTGCCAGCGGCGACCTGCGGCTTAGCGCCAACCAGCAATGCTGGGCAGCCCAGGAGGCGATGGAGAAAAAGCTCGCTGACGTGCTCGCCGGCATGGGTTGCGCCGTCAGGCGCGCCCATCCCTACAAGCCGGAGGAAAAGCATGGTTTCCTCTCGTCTCAGCGCGAGGGCATGGATGCCTTTGCGGCGATCGACCCGCACGTGCCGGTGATCGTCGCCGAAGCCGTCTGGCAATATTCCCACCACGTGCTCGCGGGCCTGACCTCCCACAAGGGACCGATCCTCACGGTCGCCAACTGGTCCGGCCAATGGCCGGGCCTAGTCGGCATGCTGAACCTCAACGGATCGCTGACCAAGGCCGGTGTCCCCTATTCCACCCTCTGGAGCGAAGCCTTCGACGATNCCTTCTTCCTCGACGGGTTGAAGGAATGGCTGGAGACGGAAACGATCCGGCACGACNCNTCCCATGTGACGCCCCTCGATGCCGCGGCCCTGCCCGCCGACCTCAAGGCGCTGGCGAGAGAGATCGCNGACGATTTCCGCCGCAACAAGGTCATCCTCGGCATTTTCGACGAGGGCTGCATGGGCATGTACAATGCCATCATTCCCGACGAACTGCTGATGCCGCTCGGCATCTTCAAGGAGCGCCTGTCGCAATCGAGCCTCTATTACGCCACCACCCAGGTGCCGGTCGAGGAAGGCAGGGCCATCTACCGCGACCTCGTCGCCAAGGGCATGACCTTCCATCTCGGCTCGGATCCGAAGACCGAGCTGACCGAGACCCAGGTGATCGACCAGTGCCGCATGTACATCGCCGCGGTCCGCATGGCGGAAGAGTTCGGCTGCGAGGCGATCGGAATCCAGTATCAGCAGGGGCTGAAGGATCTTCTCCCCGCCTCCGACCTGGTGGAAGGCATCCTCAACGATGACGGCCGGCCGGATGTCAGGAACAGGCAGGGCCAGGTGATCCGCAAGGGCCAGGCGATCGTCCACTTCAACGAGGTGGACGAATGCGCCGGCCTCGACGGACTGATGACCAACCGGCTGCACCGCGCGCTCGGCCAGCCGGTCGAGAACACCTTGCACGACCTGCGCTGGGGCGATCGCGACGCCTCCGGCTCCGTCGACGATTTCGTCTGGGTGTTCGAGATTTCCGGCGCGGTTCCCCCGTCGCATAACGAAGGCGGCTGGGCCGGCTCAGACAGCCTGCGTCAGCCGGCGATGTTCTTCCCGGCCGGCGGCGGCACGCTGCGCGGCATCGCCCGCCCGGGCGAGATCGTCTGGTCGCGCGTCTTCGTCGAGGACAGCAGGCTGAAGATGGATATCGGCCGCGGCCGGGCCATCTCCCTGCCGAGGCAGGAAACCGAACGCCGCTGGAAATCCACCAACGAACAATGGCCGATGATGCACGGCGTGCTGACCGGTGTCAGCCGCGACCAGATGATGGCCCGCCACAAGGCGAACCACATCCAGGTCGCCTATGCCAACTCGCCGCGCGAAGCCGATCGCGCCGCCCTTGCCAAGGCCGCGTTGGCTGCGGAACTCGGGATCGAGGTGAGTTTCTGCGGCCAGAGCCAGAGCCGGTTGGCTTGAGCGCAGAGGACAAACCGGCCACCTAGTTTCTCCAGTCCGCATTCCGCGCAAATCCCCTAAAATACCTAGTTGATTTCTGACATGTCAGTATGCCAATGTTAATTCCAACACTGGGAGGATAGATAATCCAATATGAGGTTCGGGCTCTCCGTCGCACTCGCGACTCCTTTTGACAAAGACGGCCGGATTGCGCTCGACGCCATGGTCGCCCAGGCTCGCCGCAGCCTGGATGCCGGCTGCGCCAGCGCCACGATCTTCGGCACGACCGGCGAAGGCTGCTCGATCGGCAATCGTGAGCGGGAGGCGGTCCTTTCCGCCATGATTTCGGGCGGCATCGCGCCGCATCAGATGGTGGCAGGCGTGCTCGTCGATGCGGCGGAGGATGCCGCCGAACAGGCCGCGCACGCCCTGTCCAGGGGAGCGCGCAACATCCTGCTGGCGCCGCCATCCTATTTCAAGAATGTNAGCGANGAAGGCCTGTTCGGCTGGTACTCCGCCGTGTTCGGNCTTCTGGGCGACAAGGCCCGCGACATCATCGTCTACCACATCCCCTCGGTNACGATGGTGCCGCTGAGCCACGCGCTGATCGGCCGGCTCCGCCAGGCATTTCCCGGCGTCGTCACCGGCGTGAAGGATTCCGGCGGCGAATGGGCTTTCACCGAAAAGCTGCTCAAGGACCATGGCGACCTCATCATCCTGATCGGTGACGAGCGTCATCTGGCCCAGGGCGTGCGCCTCGGCGGACAGGGCGCGATTTCCGGCGTCGCGAATTTCGCCCCGCGCGAAGTCCGCCGCATGGCCGTCGATGGCGAGGATGACCAGCGGATCGTCGACCTCGTCGTCGAACTGCTGAAATACCCCGTGACCCCGGCCGTCAAGGCGATGATCGCCCATCTGTCGGGCGATCCGTCCTGGCTGAGGGTGCGGCCGCCGCTTCTGTCGATCACGGAAGAAGGACAGCGCCTCCTGGGTTCGGCTTTCGACACCCTGTTCCGTTCGAAGGCGGCCTGAGGTCATGGATCAGGCGCGCCCCACGGAAAGTCCGGTCGAGGAGCCGTCGACGCTGAGGGAGAAGGCTTACGAGAGCTTCACGCGCCATCTTCTGGCCCGTGACGTTCGCCCGGGCCAGTTCGTCTCGCAGCGCCGGCTGGTGGAACTGACCGGCCTGACGCTCGGCGCCATCCGTGAACTCGTTCCGAGGCTGGAGGCCGAGGGGCTGATCAAGACCGTACCGCAACGCGGCCTGCAGATCGCCCATATCGACCTGAACCTCATCCGTGAGGCCTTCCAGCTTCGGCTTTTTCTCGAAAAGGAGGCCGTCGCGCTCTTCGTGCATACGGCTTCCGAAGAGACGGTCGGGAAACTGCTGAGGGAGCATCGCGAGATCGCCGAGGCGATCCAGGGCGGCAATGACAGCCGGGAGCTGGAACTGCGCGCGCAGGCCGTCGACTGGGGCATGCACGACGCCTTCATCGACGCGCTCGGTAACACGATCATCTCCAACGTCTACCGGGTCAATTCCATCAAGATGCGGCTGATCAGGCAGGAGCGGTTCCGCATCGACGGCCGGGTCGGCCCCGTCATGAGCGAGCATCTGAAAGTGCTCGAGGCGATCGAGCGGCGCTCCGTGGAGGAAGCGGTCGCGGCACTCGTCGCCCATATCAATCACGCGAGGGATCGCGCGATCAGACTTTAGAAAAAGCAGCCGGAGACAAGGGTATCCGGCACAATAGGAGGAGGAATAGCATGTCATCTTCGTTCTGGAATCCCACCCGCCGCGGCTTCCTGGCCGGCTCGGCCGCGCTCGGCGCAGCCGGACTGGTCGGTTCGCGCCCGGCGTCGGCGGCTGTCGACTGGAAGCGCTTCAACGGCACCACGCTGGAAGTGAACCTCGTCAAAAGCCCACGCGGCGACACCATCATCAAGTACCTGGCCGAGTTCGAGGCCCTGACCGGCATCAAGGTCAATGCGGAAGCAACCCCGGAACAGCAGCAGCGCCAGAAGGCGACGATCGAGCTCTCGTCCGGCAAGCCGAGCTTCGACGTCATCCACCTGAGCTACCACGTCCAGAAGCGCCAGTTCGAAAAGGGCGGCTGGCTTGCCGATATCAGCGGCTTCCTGAAGGATCCGTCGCTCACCGACCCGTCGCTGACGGAAAGTGATTTCGCCGAAGCCGGCCTCACCTTTGCCAAGGACAAGGACGGCAAGCTGCGCTCCCTGCCCTTCTCGGTCGATTACTGGATCGTCTACTGGAACAAGGAGCTCTTCGAGAAGAAGGGTCTCGCCTACCCGAAGACCTTCGATGAGATGGCGGCGGCAGCCGAAGCGCTGACCGACAAGAGCACCAATACCTACGGCTTCGTCGCCCGCGGCCTGAAGAACGCCAACGTTCCGGTCTGGACGACGCTCATGCTCGGTTACGGCGCGACGCCGCTCGGTCCGGATGGCAAGCTGCGCACGACCTCCGACGAGGCCGTCGAAGCTGCCAAGCTCTACCAGCGTCTGATGACCAAGTCGGCACCGGCCGGCATTTCCGGCTTCAACTGGGCGGAATCCCAGTCGGCCTTCCTGCAGGGCAAGGTCGGCATGTGGCTGGATGGCGTCGGTTTCGCTCCGCCGCTCGAAGATCCGACCAAGTCCCGCGTGGTCGGCAAGGTCGGCTACGGCGTCATGCCGAAGGGACCGAAGGCGCAGGCAGCCGCCACCACCGGCGACGGCATCGCCGTCACCGCGGCCAGCCAGAAGAAGGAAGCGGCCTATCTGTTCTGCCAGTGGGTCATCTCCAAGGAGATGGGCGCACGCCTGCTGCAGGCCGGTGCCGGCGTTCCCTTCCGCCAGTCGATCCTCGCCGATGCGGAAGTCCGCAAGGGTGTCACGATGCCGGGCGCCTGGGTGGATGCGGTCGCCGCGTCCGGCAAGGTCTCGCAGCTCGCGCTGCCGGTCATCATTCCGGTCACGGAATTCCGCGACATCTACGGCGTCGGCCTGACCAACATGATCGGCGGCGCCGACCCGGCGACCGAACTGAAGACCGCAACGGCGCAGTTCGAACCGGTCCTTGCCAAGAGCGAGGGATAATGGCCTCCGTGAGCATCGAAACAGCACGGACGGAAACCGGTAACAAGGGGAGCAAGCCGAGCCGGCTTGCTCCCAACTACTGGCCTTTCGTCGTTCCGGCCCTCGTCGTCATCGGCGCGGTCATCGTCTTCCCGTGGGTTTTCACCCTCTGGATGAGCGTGAACAGCTGGACGCTGGGACAGGAACAGACCTTNGCNGGACTGGACAACTACATCCGGCTGGCGACCGATTTCCGCTTCTGGGAATCGCTCTGGCACACGCTGATCTTCACGGTGCTGGCGGTCGTGGCACCGCTGTTTCTCGGTACGCTCGCAGCCCTGATCTTCGATGCACAGTTCCCGGGGAGGGGTTTCCTGCGCGGCGTCTTCGTCATGCCGATGATGGCGACCCCGGTCGCCATCGCCCTCGTCTGGACCATGATGTTNCACCCGCAGCTCGGCGTGCTCAACTATCTCCTGTCNCTGGTCGGCATCGGCCCGCAGGAATGGATCTANAANCGCTACAGCGTCATCCCCTCGCTGGTCCTCGTCGAGACCTGGCAATGGACGCCGCTGATCATGCTGATCGTGCTCGGCGGCCTCGCCGCCCTCCCGCGCGAACCCTATGAAAGCGCCGAGATCGACGGCGCCAACGCCTGGCAGAAATTCCGCTACCTGACGCTTCCGATGATCGCGCCNTTCCTGATGATCGGCGTCATCATCCGCTCGATCGACGCGATCAAGAGCTTCGACATCATCTACGCGATGACGCAGGGCGGGCCGGGCACGGCGTCCGAGACGATCAACATCTACCTCTACAACACCGCCTTCTCCTATTACGACATCGGCTACGGCTCGGCGATGGCGGTCGTCTTCTTCGTCATCATCGTCGCGCTCTCCTTCGCGCTGATGATGGTGCGCGCACGGGCGAACTGGTCGGACATGGAGACGCGCTGATGGAACGCACCCCCCTCAAACGCCCGTTTATCAAACGCAGGACGCTCGATCGCGTCGGCCTTCTGTTCGCGGCCCTCGTCATGGTGTCGCCGGTCGTGCTGTTCTTCCTCTGGATGATCTCGCTGTCGCTCAAATACGAGATCGACAACGGCGCCTACCCGCCGATCCTCATTCCGGAAAACTTTGCCTGGGCGAACTATGTGCAGGTGTTCAAGGAGAACAACTTCTTCCTTTATTTCTGGAACTCAGTGCTGGTCACCGGCGCAGCCACCCTGCTGGCGCTGATCATCGGCGTGCCGGCCGGCTACGGCATCGCCCGGCTGAAGGCCGAGAAGGCGGCGATCGTCATCATGATCGCGCGCATGACGCCCGGCCTCTCCTTCCTCATTCCGCTCTTCCTGCTGTTCCAGTGGCTGAACCTGCTCGGCACGCTCTGGCCGCAGATCATCATCCATCTCGTCGTCACGGTGCCGATCGTCGTGTGGATCATGATCGGTTATTTCGAGACGACGCCAATGGAACTCGAGGAGGCCGCCAGCATCGACGGCGCGACACCCTGGCAGGTGTTCCGCCTCGTGGCCTTGCCGATCGCCAAGCCCGGCATCGTGGTCGCCTTCATCCTGGCGCTGATCTTCTCCTGGAACAACTTCGTNTTCGGCATCGTGCTCGCCAGCCGCACCACNCGAACGCTGCCGGTCGCCGTCTACAACATGCTTTCCTTNGAACAGGTCAGCTGGGGGCCGCTCGCCGCCGCTGCGCTGATCGTCACCCTCCCCGTGCTGGTACTCACCCTGTTCGCCCAGAAGCAGATCGTCGCGGGCCTGACGGCCGGCGCGGTCAAGGGCGGCTGAACATCGCATGGCGCCCGAAAGTGGAAGCCGGTTTCGGGACAACGCCATGCGCCGGCGCAAAGACAAACAGGATTGAATTTCATGGCAACCGTCACTCTCCAGAACATCCAGAAGCGCTTCGGCGCGATCAACGTCATCGAGAATCTGAGCGTCGATATCGCCGACGGCGAATTCGTGGTTCTCGTCGGCCCCTCGGGCTGCGGCAAGTCCACGCTGCTGCGCATGGTCGCCGGCCTCGAAGAGGTCAGCGGCGGCGAGATCCNCATCGGCGCACGCGANGTCAGCAACCTGCCGGCCCGCGACCGCGACATCGCCATGGTTTTCCAGAATTACGCGCTCTATCCGCATATGACGGTGGAGGACAACATGGGCTTCGCGCTGAAGCTCAAGAAGGCTGATCCCGCCGATACCGCGGAACGGGTGAAGAAGGCGGCCGCGATCCTCGGCCTGGAAAACCTGCTCGACCGCTACCCNCGCCAGCTTTCCGGCGGCCAGCGCCAGCGCGTCGCCATGGGCNGGGCGATCGTCCGCAATCCGCAGGTGTTTCTCTTCGACGAGCCGCTGTCGAACCTCGACGCCAAGCTGCGCGTGGTGATGCGCAGCGAGATCAAGGCCATGCACCAGCGCATCGGCACGACGACGATCTACGTGACGCACGACCAGATCGAGGCGATGACCATGGCCGACAAGATCGTCGTCCTGCATGACGGCAATATCGAGCAGGTCGGCGCCCCGCTGGAACTCTACGACCGGCCGGCCAACCTCTTCGTTGCCGGCTTCATCGGATCGCCGGCCATGAATTTCCTGGAAGGCAGGATCGAAGAAGGTGTTTTCCGCACCGACAAGGGGCTGATCCTGCCGCTCCCGGCGGACCTTTCCCCCGCCAGCGCGGGCGGCCGTCCGCTCGTATACGGCATCAGGCCGGAGCACATCCGCGCCAGCGACCAGGGCATCCAGGGCCGAGCGACCATCGTCGAAGGCACCGGCTCGGAAATCTTTGCCAAGCTCGATTGCGGCGGCGAGCAACTCTCATGCCTTTTCCGCGAGCGCATCGACATCCGCTTCGGCGACACGGTGGGCGTCTCGATCGACGAGAAACGGGTCCATCTCTTCGACAAGGCAACCGGCCAGAGGCTCTGAGGGACCCGGGCGGCGTCAGTCCGTTTGCGCGAGCGCAAAGACAGCCGTCTCTTTCCCATCAATCTGGGGGGATGAAAGCAGATGTCCCGATTCCCCGCCGCTACGCCAATCTTGAGGATTTTGCCGCCCTGCTGGAAAGCAGGGGCCGGCTGAAGCGGATATCGCAGCCCGTCTCGCTGGTTCACGAGATCACCGAGATCCACCGCCGGGTGCTTCTGGAGGAAGGACCGGCTCTGCTCTTCGAAAAACCGGTCGATGCCCGCGGCAATACGCTCGCAATACCGCTTCTCGCCAATCTGTTCGGAACCCGCGAGAGGATCGAGTGGGGCCTGGGGCTCGCAGCCGGCGGCATTTCCGGCCTTGCCGATTTCCTCGGCGAATTGCGCGAGCCGCGGCCGCCGAAATCGATGCGCGATGCATGGCGGAAGCTTCCGCAGCTGAAGGCGGCGCTCGCGCTGAACCCCCGCCCGGTCTCGAACGCGCCGTGCCAGGAGATCGTCTGGCAAGGCGCTGATCTCGATCTCGACCGGCTGCCGATCCAGTCCTGCTGGCCCGATGAGCCCGCCCCCCTCGTCACCTGGCCGCTGGTGATCACGCAGGCGCCGGACGATCCGACGGATGTCAATGTCGGCGTCTACAGGATGCAGAAACTCGCCAAGGACCGCCTGATCATGCGCTGGCTCGCCCATCGCGGCGGCGCCAGACACCACAGGATGTGGCAGGCGCTCGGGCGCGACATGCCGGTGGCGGTCGTCATCGGCGCCGATCCGGCGACGATCCTCGCCGCCGTCATGCCGCTGCCGGACACGATCAGCGAATTAAATTTCGCCGGCGTGCTGAAAGGCAGGCGTCAGCAGGTCGCGCCCGGATTTTCGGTGCCGCTGCCGGTTCCCGCAGAGGCGGAGATCGTCCTCGAGGGCACGGTTTCCGCCACCGAGACGGCCGAGGAAGGTCCCTACGGCGACCACACCGGTTATTACAACGCCGTCGAGCGTTTCCCGGTGCTTTCGCTTTCGGCGATCACCATGCGCCGCAATCCGCTTTATCTTTCCACCTACACAGGCCGCCCTCCCGATGAACCGTCGCGGCTCGGCGAAGCCATGAACGAGCTCTTTATCCCGCTGGTCAGGCGCCAGTTCCCCGAGATCCGCGATCTCTGGCTGCCGCCTGAAGCCTGTTCCTATCGAACCATGGTGGTTTCGATCGACAAGCGTTACCCGGGCCATGCCCGGCGGATCATGATGGGTCTCTGGTCGATGCTGCCGCAGTTCAGCTACACCAAGCTGATCATCGTCGTGGATCCGGACATCGATGTCCGAAGCTGGCCCGATGTCATGTGGGCGGTTTCCACCCGCTTCGATGCCAGCCGCGACCTCATGGTCGTCGACAATACGCCGATCGACTACCTCGACTTCGCCTCTCCGCAATCGGGCCTCGGCGGCAAGCTCGGGCTGGACGCCACGACCAAAGTCGGTTCCGAGACGACCCGGGAATGGGGCCGGGTTCTCGAAATGTCTCCCGAGATCATCGAAAAGGTCGACCGGATATGGGCCTCGCTCGGCCTCGGCGAGGGCTCGTCGTGACACATCATTTGCGGAGCACCGAGCCGAAGCTGCCCGCCGGCCAATCGCCGACGCCAAACCAATCCCGAAACCATCATCGACGAGGAGTACATCATGACTGACATTGCCCCGGACACGACGGTCGCAGCGATCGCCACGGAACTGCCGGGAGCCGCAGAACTTTTCCGCCGGCACAGCATCAGCTTCTGCTGCGGCGGCGATATACCGCTCTCCATGGCCGCAGAGCAGGCAGGCCTCGCGCCGGCCGCGCTGATCGCCGATCTCAAGGCCCTCGAACAAGCATCGGGACGGGATGCGCCGCAGGAAACATTGGCTTTGATCGCGCACATTCTCACCAGATATCACGCCGCCCATCGCGAGGAACTGGAGTGGCTCATTCCTCTCGCCCGGAAAGTTGAGCGCGTACACGCCGGCCACCCCTCCGCTCCGATCGGACTTTCCGAGATATTGGCACAGGTCCGCGACGAACTCGAAGACCACATGATCAAGGAGGAGCAGGTGCTCTTTCCAATGATGCGACGCGGAGGCAGCGCCATGATTGCCCATCCGATCGCCGAAATGCGAAACGAACACGAGGATGAGGCGCAGCATCTGCAGACGATCGAGCATGTGACGCGCGGCCTTACCCTGCCCGACGATGCCTGCAGATCGTGGACAGCGCTTTATACGGGGCTGCGCAAATTCACCGATGACCTCGTCGTCCATATGCATCTCGAAAACGAAGTGCTGTTTCCGAGATTTCAACCGGTATCGTAGAACGTGGAGGAAGCGGCGAACCTCGCCGCGACATCGTCGACCTGAGGAGGAGCGATGCATATCGAATGTGACCCGAACGGCGACTTTATCCTGGAATCCGGCGAGATCGCCGCCCGGTTCGGACTTTCCCGCGACGATTTCCGGCTGAGAATTCGCCAGGGTCTCGTGACGAGCACGGTCGAGCGGGGCGAAGCCGAGGATATCGGAACGTCCCGCCTGAGCGTTCGTCTCGGAAACCGCCTGTGGCGCGCCGTCCTGAACGGCGAAGGCGAGGTTCAGAACGAAACCGTGACCTTCGTTCGCGGGAGAGGCCGATCCGGCGGCTCCTGACGGCGACGCGGCCGCCCACGGGCGTCCTTCGGTCAGCCCTGCCGGTTCTCTCGAAAGAACCGTCATCCTCTTTGCGCCAGGTCAAACACGGNAATCCCNGCAGCCGATAGCCTGNATCCGCATATTGCCAGGATGCATGAATATGGAATTTCCCCGCTTGCTCGCCGTCCCCCTGAACTACATGCCGCTGGCGGCGATCGAACGAGCGACGGGATTGCTGTTCACGCGGGTCCTGAAGGAACATCCGGACCTGTTCGAGCGGCTGGGCGAATACAGGGCGAAGCGCTTTGCTTTTCTTCCGAGCGACCTGCCGCTTGCCTTCATCGTGGAGCCGGCAGGGCCATCCATCCGCGTGATGCGCAAACCGGCGACGCAGGACCTCGCCGATGCTTCCGTCGAGGGGCCGCTCTTTCTGCTGCTTGCCCTGCTCGAAGGCCGCTGCGATGCGGATGCGCTGTTCTTCTCCCGCGACCTTTCCGTCACCGGCGACATGGAAGCGATGCTGGCGATGCGCAATGCGCTCGATGGCGCCGACATCGATCTCCCGCGCGACCTGTCGAAGCTCGCCGGTCCTCTTGCGCCCCTCTTCGGACGGATGGCGCAAGACATCCGGCGCCGTGCATTGAACAACGAGACCTCTTCATGGAACTGATCTGCCCCGCCGGAACGCCGGCCGCCTTTCGCGAGGCCGTCGATGCAGGCGCCGACGCCGTCTATTGCGGCTTCCGCGACGAAACCAACGCCCGCAATTTTCCCGGCCTCAATTTCAGCCGCGACGAACTGCGGGACGCCATTGCCTACGCCCGCCGGCATGGCACCCAGACCTTCGTCGCCCTCAACACCTTCATGCGCGCCGGCGACGAGGAAATCTGGTATCGCGCCGCCGCGGACGCCGTCGCCCTCAAGGCCGATGCGCTGATCCTCGCGGATTTCGGCCTGATGGCGCATGTGGCCGAGCGTTATCCCGAGCAGCGCCTGCATGTCTCGGTCCAGGCTTCCGCCTCGAATGTGGACGCGATCAACTTCCTCGTCGACGCCTTCCATGCCAGGCGTGTCGTCCTGCCGCGAACGCTCACCATTGCCGACATCGCCCGTATCGCCCCTAAGATCCGCTGCGAGATCGAGGTCTTCGTGTTCGGCGGGCTCTGCGTCATGGCAGAAGGCCGCTGCTCCCTCTCCTCCTACGCGACGGGGAAGTCGCCGAACATGAACGGCGTCTGCTCGCCGGCAAGCCATGTGCGCTACCGCCAGGAGGGCAAGGAACTGGTTTCCGAGCTCGGCAACTATACGATCAACCGCTTTCCTGCCGGCGAAGCGGCGGGCTATCCCACGCTGTGCAAGGGCCGTTTCGACATTGCCGACAGCCCCGCCTATGCGTTCGAGGACCCGGTTTCCCTCGATGTGATGGGCGAGATCGACGCACTTTCGGCAGCGGGCGTCAGCGCCCTGAAGATCGAAGGCCGCCAGCGCGGCAAGGCCTATGTCGCCGAAGTCGTCTCGACCCTGAAAAAGGCCCTGTCGGTGAGCCCCGCCCAGCGAGCGCCCCTGCTCGCGCGCCTGCGCGGCCTGAGCGAAGGCCAGAAGACCACGTCGGGCGCCTATGAGAAGCGCTGGAGATGAGCATGAGCCGCACCGCTTCCCCATCCCTGACGATGGGACCCGTCTATTATCTCTGGGACGGCCCCAAATGGCGCGACTTCCATTTCCGCATCGCCGACGAGGCGCCGGTCGATCGCGTGGTGATCGGCGAGACCGTCTGTTCCAAGCGCCAGCATTTCATCGAACCGCATATTGCCGAAGTGATCGAGAGGCTGGAAGCCGCCGGCAAGACCGTGGTCCTCTCGACGCTGTCGCTCGTCACCCTGGAACGGGAGAGCCGGCAGATCCGGGAGCTCGTCGCCGACAGCGAACACCTGATCGAGGCCAACGACCTCTCCGCCCTCGGCCTGCTGAACGGCAGGCCCCACAGCATCGGCCCGCTGGTCAATGTNTATAACGCGCCGACGGCCAGGCTGCTGGCCGGACGCGGAGCGACCAGCATCTGCCTGCCGCCGGAATTGCCCTTCNCGTCGGTCGAGAAGATCGTCGCCGAGGCGCCGGCCATCGCATTCGAGGTCTTCGCCTTCGGCCGCATGCCGCTCGCCACCTCCGCACGATGCGCGCATGCGAGGTCCAAGGGCAGGATCAAGGACAATTGCCAGTTCGTCTGCGGTGAAGACCCGGACGGACTGCCGGTGAAGACCCTCGACCGGCAATCATTCCTCGCGCTCAACGGTGTGCA
>Ga0055536_1001632_pt1 | contig 13342 bp, 6 predicted proteins | sample AraplaCvi_mLB_r2_FD_55037 | JGI IMG/M metagenome (GOLD analysis project Ga0055536, IMG submission 55037) | Arabidopsis root microbial communities from North Carolina, USA - plate scrape MF_Cvi_mLB_r2 | ecosystem: Host-associated > Plants > Roots > Endosphere | place: USA: North Carolina...
TGGGTCTGCAGGCGCTGGGTCATCAGGTCGACCGTCGGGTCGTCGCCGGCATCGTCGGCGGTCTTGAGGACCTTGCGCGCGGTGCGGGCCACGGCCTCGTTACCGGCGACCAGCTGGCGGACCATTTCCTTCCAGTCCGGCGCTTCGGTCAGGCCAGGCTCCTCGGGGATGGAGCTGAGGCGGATGAACTCCGCGTACGAGCCCGGCGCGTTGAAGCCCAGCGCGCGGATGCGTTCGGCGGTCTCGTCCAGGGCGTTCCACTGTTCGGTGTACTGGCCTTCGAACATCACGTGCAGGCTGTTGAACATCGGCCCGGTGATGTTCCAGTGGAAGTTGTGGGTCTTCAGGTACAGCGTGAAGCTGTCCGAGAGGAAGCGCGACAGCCCTTCGGAGATCTTCTTGCGGTCGCCGCCACTGATGCCGATGTCGATGGCCTGGGTGCTGGCGGTCGGCGTGAGCGGGGTCTTGTCGGACTTCTGGGGCTTGGCAGGTTTCGGGTTCTTGGCTTTGGCCATTGCAGTTCTCCCTTCGATCATGGCTTGCGGCGACAATAGGCCATGCCGTCCGCGACGTGGGTGGTTACTTTCAGGCAGTGCAGATGAAGTCTATGGACCCGGCGGAGTCTAGTCAGGGAAATGTCAGCAATGCGTTACGCCAGGCCCGGCGCGCCATCGATGGCGCGCTGAGTCGCGACCGTGGACGCCTGCATGGATTGTGGTCGCGTTGGAGCGCAAAGCCCAGCGACGTCCGCACACGCGACGCCTTCGCGCAGGCGCTGGCGACCTCCGTGGCGCAGCGCGAAGCCCGCACCGCCGCGCTTCCGGCCGCGCCCGTCGCGCCCGACCTGCCCATTGCGGCAAAGGCCGACGAGATCGTCGAACTCATCCGGGCGCACCAGGTGGTGGTGATCGCCGGCGAAACCGGTTCGGGCAAGACCACCCAGCTGCCCAAGCTGTGCCTGGCCGCCGGCCGGGGCGCGGCGGGGATGATCGGCTGCACCCAGCCGCGCCGCATCGCCGCGCGCGCGGTAGCGCGCCGCGTGGCCGAGGAACTGCAGACCCAGCTCGGCGGGGCGGTCGGCTACCAGGTCCGCTTCACCGAAAACGTCGGCGAGCAGACCGCGGTGAAGTTCATGACCGACGGCATCCTGCTGGCCGAGATCCAGTCCGACCGCTGGCTCTCGCAGTACGACACCATCCTCATCGACGAGGCGCACGAGCGCAGCCTCAACATCGACTTCCTGCTGGGCTACCTCAAGCAGCTGCTGCTCAAGCGAAAGGATCTCAAGGTCATCGTCACGTCCGCGACGATCGACACCGAACGCTTCGCCGCGCATTTCGACGGCGCGCCGGTGGTGAACGTGGAAGGCCGCAGTTACCCGGTGTCGGTGCGTTATCGCCCGCTCGAAGGGGATGGCGAGGAAGGCGGCGAGCGCACCACCAACGACGGCATCGTGTCCGCGTGCGACGAGATCACGCGCGAGGACCCGCGCGGCGACGTGCTCATCTTCCTGCCGGGCGAGCGCGAGATCCGCGACGCGCACCTGTCGCTGGAGCGCCGCAAATACCGCGAGACCGAAGTGCTGCCGCTGTACGCGCGCCTGTCGGTGCGCGACCAGGACCGCGTGTTCAATCCCGGCCCGAAACGCCGCATCGTGCTGGCGACGAACGTCGCCGAAACCTCGCTCACCGTGCCGCGCATCCGTTACGTCGTCGATCCGGGTCTGGCGCGCGTGAAGCGCTACAGCCCGCGCGGCAAGCTCGACCGCCTGCATATCGAACCGGTGAGCCAGGCCAGCGCCGACCAGCGCAAGGGCCGCTGCGGGCGCATCAGCGAAGGTACGTGCTATCGCCTGTATTCGGAAGCCGGTTTCCAGTCGCGCGCGCAGTACACCGACCCGGAAATCCGCCGCGCCGCACTGGCCGGCGTGATCCTGCGCATGCTGTCGCTGGGGCTGGGTAACATCGAGGAATTCCCGTTCCTGGAACCGCCCGATCCGCGCGCCATCGCCGACGGCTGGCAGCAGCTGGCCGAGCTGGGCGCGGTCGACGAACAACGCCGCCTCACGCCGGTCGGCAAGCTGATGTCGCGCCTGGCGGTGGACGTGAAGCTCGCGCGCATGCTGGTCGCTGCGAACGAGCACGGCGTACTGCGCGAGATGCTGGTGATCGCCTCGTTCCTGGGCATCCAGGACCCGCGCGAGCGCCCCGCCGACCAGCGCGGCGCGGCCGACACGGCCCACGCGCAGTTCGCCGATCCCAAGTCCGAATTCGTCGGCATCGTGAAGTTGTGGAATGCATACAACACGGCCCACGAAGAACTGACGCAGTCGAAATTGCGCGGCTGGTGCGAAAAGAACTTCCTCGGCTTCCTGCGCATGCGCGAATGGCGCGAGCTGCACCGCCAGCTCAAGCTGATGGCCGAAGAACTGGCGTGGAAGGAATCGCGCGCTGCGTTGAACGAACACGGCGCGCTCGATCAATCCGCGTTTGCCACGTTGCACAAGGCGCTGCTCGCCGGCCTGCCGACGCAGATCGGCACGCGCACCGACAAGGGCTTCGACGGCCCGCGCGGTCGCAAATTCCAGCTGTTCCCCGGCTCGCCCCTGGCGAAGAAGCCGCCGCCGTGGGTGTTGTCGGCGACGCTGCTGGACACCGAGCGCGTATGGGCATTGACCAACGCGGCGATCGAGCCGGACTGGGCCATCGCCGAGCTTTCGCACCTGCTCTCGCGCAAGCAGCACGATCCGCGCTGGTCGCGTTCGCAGGGGCGCGTGATCGGCAGCGAACAGATCAGCCTGTTCGGCCTTGTGCTGGCGCCCAAGCGCCCGGTGCATTACGGCGCGCTGTTCCCCGAGGAAAGCCGGGCGATATTCGCGCGCGATGCGCTGGTAACGGGCGAGATCAACACGCGCAGCCAGTTCCTGTCGCGCAACCTCGCCACGCTGGCGAAGGCGCGCGACGAGGAAGCCAAGCAGCGACGCAGCGGGCTGGTCGTCGACGACGACTGGATGGCGCAGTGGTACCTGGACCGCATGCCGGCGAACGTGCACAACGTGCAGGCGCTGGATGCGTGGTACGGCAAGTTGCCAGCGAACGAGAGGGCGGCGCTGGAGTGGTCGTTGTCGGACCTCATGATCGGCGACGAGAGCGACGCGGTGCGCTTCCCGCCGTACCTCGCGCTGGGCAACGCGCGGCTCGCGGTGAAGTACCGCTTCGAGCCGGGCGCCAGCGACGACGGCATGACGCTGGCGGTGCCGCTGCACCTGCTCAACGCGCTCGACCCGGTGCGCCTGACCTGGCTTGCGCCGGGCTTCGTGCAGGACAAGGCCGCCGCGCTGATCAAGTCACTGCCGAAGACGATCCGCCGCAATTTCGTGCCCGCGCCGGATTTCGCGCGCGCGTTCCATGAAGCCAACCAGCAGCCCTCGGCGGACACGATCACGGGCGAACTTGCGCGCTTCTTGCACAAGCTCGGCGGCGTGGCGGTGTCGGGGACGGATTTCGACGAATCCGCGCTGGAGCCCCACCTGCGCATGAATCTGCGGCTGTTCGATCGGGACGGGAAATCCGTGCTGGCCGAATCGCGCGACCTGGACGAGTTGCGCAAGCGCTTCGGCGAACGCGCCGCGGCGGCGTTCGCAGCGAAGGCGGCCGACGGCCTGGCGCAGCGCGGTTTGACCACGTTCCCGGAAACGCCGATTCCCGCCTCGGTGCCCGGTGCCGGCGGCGTGCCCGCGTATCCGGCCCTGCACGACGATGGCGATAGCGCATCGTTGCAGGTGCACGCGCAGCGCGAAGTCGCCTTGCGCGAACACCCGCGTGGCGTGAGGCGCCTGCTGTCGATCGCACTGGCGGACAAGCTCAAACAGACGCGCAAGCAGTTGCCGGTGACGCCGAAGATGGGCCTGCTGTACGCGTCGATCGAGGCCGCCGCGCCGCGCGTGGAAGGTTTGAAGGAAGGCGACCGCCTGCGCCTGGACCTCGTCGACGGTGCATTCGCGTCGATGACGGACGAAAGCGCGATCGTCGACATCCGCGACGCGGCGACGTTCGCCGCGCGTCGCGACGCGATAAGCAAACAAGTCTTCGGCGATGCGATGGAACGGCTGAAGCAGGCCGAGTCGATCCTGGCCGCCGTGGCCGACGCACGCGCGAAGCTGGAATCGCCGCTGATGGGCTGGGCGAGCGGCAACCTGGACGACATGCGCGCGCACCTGGCGTCGCTGACGCCGCCGGGTTTCCTGCGCAGCGTGTCGGCCGACGCACTGCGCGAGTATCCGCGCTACCTCAAGGCGCTCGCGCTGCGTGGCGAGCGTGCACTGCGCGACCCGGTGCGCGACCAGGCGCGCATGCTCGAACTCAAGCCCTTCGCCGATGCGTTGGCGGATGCGGTAGACACCGGCGAAGCCGACTCGTCCGACTGGCAGGCGCTGCGCTGGGACCTGGAAGAACTGCGCGTGTCGTTGTTCGCGCAGGAACTGGGCACGCGCGGCGGCGTGTCGCCGAAGAAGCTGGCGCAGCGGCTGTCGCAGCTGCGCCGCTGAGGTGCGTCAATCGACGCGCTGCACCTTGATCGGTGCCATGCCGTCCATGCGCAGGTACCACGAACCCATGAAGCCGGGCGCGATGGTCACCTTGGGGTCGGTGACGGGCCGGGCGAAGATCACGTCCGGATCGACCACGCGCCAGCGCTGGCCGTTGTCGAGCTTCAGCGTCTGCCCATGCGACCACACGCGTGCCGAACCCGGCACGGTGGCGCTCACGGCCTGCGGCGCGGTGCGCTTCTGGCGCAGACCGCTTTGATCCTGCGTGCGCTGCACGTCGGCGGCCTTCAGGTCCGCGGCGCGGTCTTCGCTGAGCAGCCGGTTGAGCATCGCCAGCTGTTCGCCGGACAGCGAATCCAGCCCCGTCGCGTGCATCTGTTCGGCGCTCAGGCGCTGTTCGATGGGAACCCAGGTGCGCTCGCCGGCGAGGGCGGGCAGGCTAAGCAGGATCGTGATCGCAAGCAGCAGGCGGCGGCGCATCGTTTACCTCGTCGGGGGCAGGTTGCGCGCGTTCGTGCACGCGCGCGGGTTGTCAGGAACGTTTACTTGACGCGCTCGACCTTCGCGCGCGTGTTGTAGCCATCGACCGCGAGGTACCACGTGCCACCCACCAGGCTCGGGGTGATACGCACCTTCGGGTTGTCGAGCTTCGCGCTGAGCGAGGCCTCGTCGACCTGCTGCCACACCTGGCCGTTGTCGAGCGTGAACTGGCGGCCTTTGCCGAAGCCGGTGAACCCTCCGGCGATCGCGGCGGCGACCGGGTCGCGCGACTGGCGCGTTTCCATTCCACGACGGTCCTCGCTGGACTCCTGCCTGGCGCCTTCGGCCGCCTTGGCGGTTTCCACTTCGAGCTTGCCGTTCAGCCACGCATTGAGGTTCGCAAGCTCCGCTGCGGACAGCTTCTCCAGGCCCGATGCCTTGAACTGCTCGTGCGTCATCTGCTGTTCGATCTTCTGCTGCGCCAGCGCCGTCGTGGCCAGGGGCAGCAGCGCGGCGAGCGCCAGGAGGCGGGCAGGGGCGAGGCGGGTCATGCGCTGTTCCTCCAGTCGGATGCGGGCTAGTGTAGACCGTCCCCGCGTCGCCCGATCCAACGCAGATCCGTTCACAGCGCCATGGCAACACCGTCTCCCACGCCGCACCCGGCGCTGGCGCATCCCGCCGGCACGGGTATCCCCGCGCCGCTGCTCACGGCGATGCAGCAGGCCGCCGCGACGACCGGTGGCGCAGGCGGCGATCCGCCCGAAGTCGTCGAGAGCATGCTCGATGCGCTGGCGTTGCTCGGCGCGGACGGCGACACCGCGGCGGCGGCGATCCTGCACTCGTACCCGGCGTGGGAGCAGGCATTGCGCCTTCGCATCGAGCGCGATTTCCCCGGCATCGCACCCCTGCTGGAAGGCCAGCGCGCCGCCGGCCAGGTGTGGGAGCTGCATGCGCAGCGCCACGGCCAGACCGGCAACGAAGGCCTGCGCCGGCTGCTGCTGGCGATCGTGCGCGACCTGCGGGTGGTGCCCATCCTGCTTGCACGGCAGCTGGCGCGCATGCGCCATGCCGAGCGCCTGCCCGAAGCGGAGCGTCGCGAACTGGCGATGCTCACGCGCGACATCCATGCGCCACTCGCCAACCGGCTGGGCATCTGGCAGTTGAAGTGGGAGCTGGAAGACCTCGCGTTCCGTTACCTGGAACCGGCGACCTACCAGCAGATCGCGCGCCTGCTCGACGAGAAGCGCACCGATCGCGAACGCTACATCGAACAGGTCAAGCGCACGCTGCGCGAGGCGATGGCGGCGCAGGGGCTGAAGGCGGAAATCGCCGGCCGGCCGAAGCACATCTACAGCATCTTCAAGAAGATGCAGCGCAAGAACGTGCCCATCGGCGAGCTGTACGACCTGCGCGCGGTGCGCGTGCTGGTGGACAGCCTGGCCGACTGCTATGCCGCGCTCGGCGTGGTGCACGCGACGTGGACGCCCATTCCCAGCGAGTTCGACGACTACATCGCACGGCCCAAGCGCAACGATTACCGCTCGCTGCACACGGCGGTGATCGGGCCGGAAGGCAAGACGCTGGAAGTGCAGATCCGCACCGACGAGATGCACCGCCAGGCCGAGCTGGGCGTTGCCGCGCACTGGAAGTACAAGGAAGTCGGGAGCCACAGCGCGGACGCGGCATTCGATCGCAAGATCGCCTGGATGCGCCGGTTGCTGGAAACCGGAGGCGACCCCGGGCGCGAGGACGCCTCGCTGTCCGGCGAGTTCGACACCGAACTGGTCGAGGACCGCATCTACGTGCTCACGCCCAAGGGCGAGGTGATCGACCTGCCCGCCGGCGCCACGCCGCTGGATTTCGCGTACCACGTGCATACCGAAGTCGGCCATCGCTGCCGCGGCGCGAAGGTGGACGGGCGCATCGTGCCGCTGGACCACAAGCTGCGCAGCGGCGATCGCGTGGAAATCCTGACGGCGAAGACGGGCGAGCCGCGTCGCGACTGGCTGGTCGCCGCCAATGGATTCCTCGCCAGCGGACGTTCGCGCGACAAGGTGCGCGCGTGGTTCCACAAGCTCGACCGCGCACGCAACGAAACGGCCGGCAAGGAACTGCTCGACAAGGAACTGCGCCGGCTGGGCCTGCTGGGCGCGGATCTGTCGCCTGCACGGGAGAAGTTCAATCTCGCCAGCGATGGCGAGGTGTACGTGCACGTCGCGCTGGGCGACATCGGGCCGCACCAGATTGGTCGCGCGCTGCTGGAACACGAGCGCGCGCGCGAAGCCGCACTGGCCGCCGCCGCCGCGCCCGCGTCGACCACCGTCGTCACCACGCCCTCGCCGCCGCGTCGCACGCCGCGCCGCAGCACCGACTTCACCGTGGAAGGCGTGGGCAACCTGCTGGTGCAGCTCGCGCGCTGCTGCCAGCCGTTGCCGGGCGAGCCGATCGTCGGTTATCTCACGCGTGGGCGGGGCGTGAGCGTGCATCGGCCCGATTGCCCGGCGTTCGAGCGCCTGGCCGCCACCCAGCCGCAGCGCGTGCTGCCGGTGGAATGGGGACGCGCCGGTGCCGGATACGAGGTCGACGTGGAAGTGCTGGCGCTGGATCGCAAGTGGCTGCTGAAGGAAGTCACCAACCTCATCGCGCAGGGCAACGCGCACGTGGTCAGCATCCGCAGCGACAGCGAGCGCAACGGTGCGCGCGTGCGCTTGCGGCTGAGGCTGCGCGTGGGCGATTACGGCCAGCTGTCCACGCTGTTGGGAAAGCTGTCTGCGCTCCCGGGCGTGGAGCATGCCCAGCGCCACTGAACGCGCGCGGCTGAACGCCACCTCCAAAGCACGACGGGCCAACGACTTTCCGGGCGGTATCCTTGCGCGGTGAGTTCCAAAAGACCCCGTGACCCCAACCCGGACCCTTGGCGCGGCCCGCTCGGCGACGATGCGGCGCCGATGCGCGGGCGCGTGGAACCGACGCTGGGCAAAAGCCCCAGCGAGGAAATGGGAGGCTGGGAGGTCGACGACTTCCGCTCGCGCCCGGGACAGGGCCGCCGCGGCCCCATCGGGGGACCGGCCCGATCGTCGCATCCGTGGTCGTGGGTCGTGGCGATGTTGGCGCTTGCCGCCCTCGGAGCCGGCCTGTTCGTGCTGCGCCAGCCGCTGTCGGACCTGCTCTGGCCCGAAACGCGCGCCCAGCAGTTGCAGGCCGATGCCGCACGCGCGCTGGCCGAAGGCCGGCTGACATCGCCCGACGGCCGCGGCGCCCGCGAGCTGTATGCCGCCGCGCTCGCGCGCGATCCCGACCGTGCGCAGGCGCGCGACGGATTGGCCAAAGTCGGCGATGCCGCGCTTGCACGCGCGGACAAGGCGATGGCCGCACGGGATTACAAGCAGGCGCACGCGCTGATCGCGCTGGCGCGCGACATGGCCGTGCCGCGCGCCAAGGTCGATGCGCTGGAACAGCGCCTGCGCGCCCGCGAGGCCGCCGAAGCCGGCATCGACACGCTGCTCGCGCAGGCCGCCGCCGCGCGACTGGCCGGCCAGCTGGACGGCAACGAACACGCCGCACTGCCGCTCTACCAGCGCGTGCTCGCGCTGCAGCCATCGCGCGTCGAAGCACTGGAAGGGCGCGAGGACACGCTCGCCGACCTGCTCCAGCTGGCGCGTACTTCCCTCTCGCGCGGCGAACTGGCCGAGGCTTCCTCACGCATCCGCCGCGTGCAGGCGGCCGATCCGGGCCACGTCGATCTGCCCGACGCGCTGGCGCAACTGGCGCGGGCCGGCGAGCAGCAGCGCAACCAGGCCGATGAATCCCTGCGGCGCGGGCGCCTGGACGAGGCGTTGAACCATTACCTCGCCGCGCTCGCCGCCATGCCCGAGGACGCCGCCGCCGAGCGCGGGCTGATGCACGTGGCGAACACCTACGCCCAGCGCAGCGAGCGTTACGCCGCCGATTTCCGTTTCGATGACGCCGAAGCCGCACTGCGCGACGCGCGTGCGATCTCCTTGCAGGCGCCGGGCATCGCGCAGGCGCAGCAGCGCCTGCAGCAGGCACGGCAGACCCAGCAACGTTATGGACAGCGCGAACCTTCCGCGCAGCGGACGCGCCGCATCGACCAGTTGCTCGCCGACGCTTCGCAGGCCGAAGCGCGCGGCGACCTGCTCACGCCGCCGGGCGAAAGCGCCTACGACAAGCTGCGCGCCGCGCAGGCGCTCGCACCGCAGGATCCGCGCGTGCGTGGCGCGATGGCGCGGCTGCTGCCGGCCGCGCGGCAGTGTTTCGAAGACGAGCTGCGCGGGAACCGGTTGCGCCGTGCGCGCGAATGCCTGGATGCGCGCGCCGCACTGGAAGGCGAAAGCGCCGCGCTGCGCGATGCCCGCCGGCGCCTGGCGCAGCGGTGGATCGCGGTGGGCGACGAGCGCCTGGGCGCCGGCGAAATCGGCGCGGCGCAGGCTGCGCTCAGCGCGGCGCGCGAACTGGATCCGCAGGCGATCGGCCTGGGCGAATTCGCCGACCGGCTGCGTGCGGCGTCGGCCGCGAACTGAAGGGCGTTACCGGCGATCCAGCAGCACGCGGCGCACGACGTCGCGTGCGGCATCGAGCGAGAAGTGCCGTTCGACGTTCGCGATGCCGTTGCGCGAGAGCCTCTCCCATAGCGCGGCATCGGTGTAGAGGCGCACCACGGCGTCGGCGAAGGCCTGCGGATCGTTGCCGACCAGCACGTCCTCGCCATCGCGCAGGTGCATGCCCTCCACGGCGGAGGCGGTCGCCACCACCGGCTGCCCGTGCGCCATGCTCAGGTTTACCTTGCCCTTCACGCCCGCGCCGTAACGCAGCGGCGCGATCGCGATGCGCGCACCGTCCATGTACGGGTCGATGTCCGGCACGTGTCCGTGCACGAGTACCCCCGGATTCGATGCCAGCGCGGCGATCTCCGCCGGCACGTCGCCGCCGATGCAGTTCAAGCGCACCTCGGGCAGGCGCGCGCGCACGAGCGGGAAGACGTCGGTGACGAACCACTGTACGGCGTCGACATTCGGCGGGTGGCGGAAGCCGCCGACGAACACCAGATCGTGGCGGTGCGCCAGCGGCAGGCCGTGGCCGCGCAGCTGGTGCAGGTTGGAGACGATCTCCACGCGCGCGCCGGGCGCGTCCTGCGCCAGCAGCGTGCGCTCGACCTCGCTCACCACCAGCGTGGCGTCGCTGCGCGCGATCATGTCCAGTTCCAGCGCGCGCGTGCGGTCGGATGCACGCCTGAGCGCGGCGTCGTCGGCGAGCTCGGCGCCGCGGCGCTCGCGCAGGTAGTGCAGGTCCACGGTGTCGAACACCAGCCTGGCCTGCGGTGCGAACTGGCGTACCAGCGCAAGCCATTCGTGCATGACGTAATGGCGGCAGACCATGATCGTGTCGAACGTGCCGCCATGCTGGCGCATCCACTGGGCCGGCGTCGTCGCGAACGGTGCGTACCACGCTTCGACGCCGAGCTGCTGCACGCGCCGTGTCGCATCGCCCGCGTGATTGCCATCGGCAGGATGGAACACGACGTGTGCGCCTTCCTCGCGAAGCAGGCGCATGAGGTTCACCAGCCGCAACGACGCCGAATCCCGATCGGGCAGCGGCGTGGCGCTGTCGACGATGAGCACCCGGCGCTGCGCGCGTGCGTCGGCGGCGAGGTGCGCAAGCGTCTGCGGGGGCGGCTGGCGCGTGAGCGCTTCACGCCACTTCTCCGCGAAGACGTGGCGGTTGCGCACCTGGTACGCCTTCACGCCGGTGCCGACATCCACGCCCGCGGTGACGCCTTCCATGTGGACGACGCACGAGTGCGGCTGATACACCACGCGCAGGCCCGCCTCGCGCACGGCGAAGCCCAGGTCGGTGTCCTCGAAATACGCCGGTGCATAGCGGGTGTCGAATCCACCGATGCGATCGAACAACGAACGCCGTATCGCGAGCGCGGCGCCGGAGCAGTAATCGGCGTCGCGGACGTATCCGTAGCGCGGATCGTTGGGGCTTTCGAAGCGGCCGTAGTTGTGCGCCGAACCGTCGGAGAACACGATGCCGCCGGCTTCCTGCAGTCGCCCGTCCGGATAGACCAGCTGCGCCCCGGCAAGTCCCACGTCCGGTGCGATGTCGAACGTCGCCAGCAGGGTGTCCAGCCAGCCCGGCTGCGGAATGGTGTCGTTGTTGAGGAAGACCAGGAACTCGCCGCGCGCCTGCGCCGCGCCGTCGTTGCAGGCGGCGATGAAGCCGCCGTTCCGGGCCCGGCGGTGGTAGTGCACGCCGTCGACCTGGGCGAGGGCGGACGCGGTTTCGTCCGAGGAACCGTCGTCGGAGACGATGACCTCGATGGCGACCGCCGGCGGATGCGCCGCGATCGCGCGCAGGCACGCCAGCGTGTGCGCGAACTGGTTGTAGACGGGGATGACGATGCTCGCCACCGGCGCGTCCGAATGCGGCACGGCGAACGGCGCGAACGGTTCGGGCTGCGGCAGGTACAGCGCGGGGCGCTGCTCTATCGGCACGGTGCGCAATTGCCTGAGCACGCGTTCCCACGAGGCGCGCACCCCGCGCGTGCGCAGGCTGGCGAGCCCTCGGCGGAACAGGCCGGTCCCCCGGTTGTAGAAGAACCGCAGCTCGGTCCAGCTCAGGCCCATTGGATCATCGTCATTGCTGAAGGAACTCCATAACGCGAACTGCGCCGGGCTTCCCTCTTCGCGGGGCGGCCGGCGGGCTGCGCTAGACTCGCGAACACGAGGGCGCAGCCCCGCCATTGTCCCATGCCGTGGCCCGAATCCAGTACGACGAAGACGACAACGACGATACCGACCAGCGCGACACCCCACAGTGGCGTCGGCGACTGGTCATCTGGGTGCTGGCAGCGGTGGGCCTGGGGCTGGGCTTCCTGATCCCGTATACCCTCTACCTGAACCATGAAGTCGGCGAGCGCTTCGGCCAGCTGAAGTGGCAGATCCCGACCCGCGTCTATGCGCGTCCGCTGGAACTGGCGCCCGGGCGCACCCTGGACGCGGCCACGCTCAAGACCGAACTGGATGCGGCCGCCTACCACGAAGGCGACGGCACGCGCCCGGGCACGTACGCCCGCAACGGCGGGCGCTGGAAGATCGCCAGCCGCGGTTTCCAGGACGTCGACGGTGCGGTGCCGGCTCGTCGCATCGAAGTGGTGCTGTCCGGCAGCAAGGTCGCCTCGATACGCGACGCCTCCGCCAAGGGCGCGCTGAAGTCCGTGCGCCTGGATCCGGCGCGCATCGCCACGCTCTACGGCCAGCAGAACGAAGAACGTCGCCTGGTGCGTCTGCGGGAGGTGCCGGAACTGCTCGTCACCGGCCTGCAGGCGGTGGAAGACCGCGACTTCAACAGCCACCATGGCATCGACGTCAGCGGCATGATCCGCGCGGCCTTCAAGACCGCCACCGGCACCACGCAGGGCGCGAGCACGCTGACGCAGCAGCTCGCACGCAGTGGCCTGCTCGGCATCGGCCGCGAGCGCACGATCAGCCGCAAGGGCAAGGAAATCCTCTACGCCCTGCTGATCGAAGCGCGCTACGACAAGGGCACGATCCTGGAGGCGTACTTCAACCAGGTCTACCTCGGCCAGCGCGGCGCACAGGCGATCCACGGCGTCGCGGCGGGTTCGGAATTCTGGTTCGGCCGCGATCTTTCCGACCTGAGCACCGAGCAGATCGCGCTGCTGATCGGCATCGTGCGCGGCCCGTCGTACTACGACCCGCGCCGCAATCCCGAGCGCGCGCTGGAGCGACGCAATTTCGTGCTCGGCGAAATGCACGAGACCCAGCTCATCGACGACGCCGAATACCAGCGCGCACTGAAGGCGCCGCTGGGCGTGACCACCGACCCGGGCAACATCGCCGCGAACCGCTTCCCGGCGTACGTCGACCTGATCCGTCGCCAGCTGGCGCGCGATTACCCGGCCGACGCGCTCGCCGGCGCGGGCCTGAGCGTGATGAGCGGCATGTCGCCGTCCGCGCAGGCGATGGCCGAAGGCGCGGTCGCGCGCACGCTGAAGGGCCTGGACAACAAGCGCCGCCCGCCGCTGCAGACTGGCCTGGTCGTCACCGACGTGCACAACGGCAACGTCGTGGCCGTGGTGGGCAGCCGCAGCGTTGCCGAGCATGGCTTCAACCGCGCGGTCGAAGCACAGCGTCCGGTCGGCTCGCTGCTCAAGCCATTCGTGTACCTGCTGGCGCTGGCGCAGCCGGGCAAGTATTCGCTGGCCAGCTGGGTCGACGATTCGCCGGTCACCGTCGAGCTGGGCAAGAAGAAGAACTGGACGCCCGGCAA
>Ga0055536_1001635_pt1 | contig 13333 bp, 14 predicted proteins | sample AraplaCvi_mLB_r2_FD_55037 | JGI IMG/M metagenome (GOLD analysis project Ga0055536, IMG submission 55037) | Arabidopsis root microbial communities from North Carolina, USA - plate scrape MF_Cvi_mLB_r2 | ecosystem: Host-associated > Plants > Roots > Endosphere | place: USA: North Carolina...
CGCGCGTACAAGGACGATGAGGGCGATCCGGTGCTAGAAATGGACGTCGACCTCGATTTCGCGGGCATACCGCGCGAGAATGTAGGTGAGACGTTCAACACCTGGGCGTCGCTGATGGACAGCTTCCGCGAGTATGTTTTCGAGAAGTGATCTGAACAATCACTCGTCACCCCGGACTTGATCCGGGGTCCCGCTTCTTAACGTCACAAAGCGGGATGCCGGATCAAGTCCGGCATGACGAAGGAGAGGACGAGAAAACGCCGATCAGGCGTTGCGAAGCGCGCCCGCGACAAGCTTCTGCAGCTTCGAATGCACTGCGGCGCTGCCGGCAATGAATTCGCTGCGCTCGATCGCGCGGTCGCCGCCGCGGAAATCGCTGACGAAGCCGCCGGCTTCGCGCACGAGCAACATGCCCGCGGCGACGTCCCAGACTTCCAGGTCGCTTTCCCAGAAGCCGTCGTAACGGCCCGCCGCGACCCATGCGAGGTCGAGGCTGGCGGCGCCGAAGCGGCGGATGCCGGCAACTTCAGGGGCGACCGCACCGAAAATGCGGCTCCACTGCGCCATATTGCCATGGCCCATNTAAGGGATGCCGGTCGAAATCAGGCATTCNTTNAGGTGGCGGCGCGATGCGACGCGGAGGCGGCGGTCGTGCAGCCAGGCGCCGCGGCCGCGTTCGGCCCAATAGCTTTCGTCGGTGACGGGCTGATAGACGAGCGCCGCNGTGACGTCGCCCCAGCCGCCGCCGGGCTTCGGTTCCTGTACCGCGATCGAAATCGCGAAATGCGGAATCGCGTGGAGGAAGTTCGACGTNCCGTCGAGCGGATCGATGATGAAGCGCGGCTTGCCATANTCGCCCTCGATCTCGCCGGCCTCTTCCATCTTGAAGCCCCAGCCCGGACGCGCGTGGGTCAGCTCGTCATAAAGCGTGCGCTCGGCTGCCTGATCGGCCTTCGACACGAAGTCGGCGGGCCCCTTCTGCGAGACCTGCAGATGCTCGATCTCGCCAAAGTCGCGGCGCAGTTTCGTGCCGGCCTTGCGCGCGGCGCGTTCCATGACGGTGATGATGCCGGATACGGCCATATTTATTTCCTTCAACGCGTCGCCCCCGCGAAGGCGGAGGCCGCTGGCTGCGTTGCGCCAAGCTGATAGCGGCCCCCGCCTTCGCGGGGGCGACTTCACTTAGTCCGCGCGGCGGACATATTCGCGGTCGTACACATGCACGACGATCTTCGTTCCGCTCGTGATATGCGGCGGCACCATCACGCGCACGCCATTGTCGAGGATCGCGGGCTTGTACGACGACGAAGCCGTCTGGCCCTTCACGACCGCNTCGGCCTCGACGATCGTCGCTTCGATCGTTTCGGGCAGNTCGACAGAGATCGGGCGCTCTTCCCAAAGTTCGAGCACGACGTCCATGCCGTCCTGCAGGAATTCATGCGCTTCGCCGACGACATCCTTCGAGATGTTGATCTGTTCGAACGTATCCTTGTCCATGAACACCAGATCGTCGCCCTCGGCATAGAGGAACTGGAAATCCTTGGTGTCGAGGCGGATCTTTTCCACCGTATCCGCGCTGCGGAACCGGTTGTTGAGCTTGCGNCCGTCGATCAGATTCTTGGCCTCGACCTGCATATAGGCGCCGCCCTTGCCCGGCTGGGTGTGCTGGATCTTGGTGACCTTCCAGATCCCCTTTTCATATTCGATAATATTGCCGGGACGGATTTCAACGCCGGTGATTTTCATCGCGCACACTCACTAGACAAGGATGGAAAGAGCAAAGCCGCGCCCCACCGGGCACAGCTATCAGGTGCGCGCCTTTAGCCGCGACAGCGCCGAAGGGCAAGCCGTGTGTCAGGGCGTCGCGACGACCATCGCGCGCGTCCGCCGATAGCTGAGCCACACCAGGCCGACGAAGAGGATCAGGCCGACCCACGGCGCGTAAGGCGCATAACCGTCACCGACGACTGCGAGAGGCGAATCGCTGCCGCTGCCCGCGACGATGCCCGCATAGAGCACGCCGAACAGGCTTTCGCCGACGATCATGCCCGTCGCGGTGAGCACGCCCATGCGGTGCGCGAAGCCGGCATTCGGGCGCTTCGCCGCCCAGCGGTCATAGAACCAGCCGCCCACCGCACCGATCACCACCGGCAGGATCACCGCCATCGGCAGGTAGATGCCGATGCCGATCGCCAACGGAGGAAGCCGCAGCTTGCCCGCGCGGCCGAGCAGCGCATCGACGATGATGAAACCGACGCCCGCGAGCGCGCCATAACCCAGCATCGTCCAGTTGAGGTCGCCGCCGAGCACACCCTGCGCCAGCGACGAGATCAGCCCCGCCTGCGGCGCCGCAAGCGCGTTCGGCCCCGCGCCCGGCGCCCCGACAAAGCCGAGCGTTTCGTTGAGCACATTGAGCACCGGCGGCACGACGAGCGAACCGAAGATCACACCGATGATCAGCGCGACCTGCTGTTTCCACGGCGTCGCGCCGACAAGCTGGCCGGTCTTGAGGTCCTGAAGATTGTCGTTCGAAATCGTCGCGATGCCAAAGACCAGGCCGGTGACGATCAGCGCATAGGCGACCATCGCGTCGATCTCCGCCTCGCCCCCGCCGCGGCCGNGCAGGCCGAGGAGCAGAAGCGACGAGGCGATGATCGCGAGGATGCCGATCCCCGATACCGGCGAGTTCGACGCGCCGATCAGGCCCGCCATATAACCGGTGACCGACGCGATCATCAGTCCCACGATGATGATGAACAGGATCGCCCCGGCGATCAGCGCGAACGACGCCCCGGCGAGCGGCCCCCCGGCAAGCACCGTCCACAACAGCCAGCCGATCGGCAGCATCAGCGCCAGCGAGCCGCCGAACACCCAGTTGATCGACATATCCTGTTCTTCGATCGCAAGCGCCTGGCCGCCCTGACGNGCNCGGCTTGCGGCCATTGCCGAGCGAATACCGCCGATGACCGGACCCGCGATCTTGATCAGCGTCCAGATCGCGGCNACNGCGATCACNCCGGCGCCAAAGAAACGCACATCGGCGCGAAACACCGTATTCGCCAGCGTCTCGGCATCGCCCGTCCCGCCTTGCGTGAGCGCCGGCAGCAGCACCCACCAGCCGGTGACCATGCCGACAAGCTGCGCCATGCCGACCGACAGGCCGACGAGGTGACCGACGCCGAACAACGCAAAGGCAAGTCCGCCCGCGANCCCCGTCGCGCCGCTGCCGACGGCGAACCAGCGCGCGACTTCGGCGCCGGCGAGCTTCATCTGGGTGAGCAGCGTAAAGNCCGCNGCGACGAGGCTGTTCCACATCAATGCCGAAAGGCCGGCGCGATTTTCCTCGGCACCCTCGGCGCTCGCGGCCCCGACCTGCAGCACCTCTGCGGCGGCGCGGCCCTCGGGATAGGGAAGATCCGAATCGACAACGAGAGCGCGNCGCAGCGGGACGGAGAAAAGCACGCCCAATATGCCGCCAAGCATCGTGATTGCGGTCGTTTCGAGCAGCGGGAANCCCTGCCAGTAACCGACCATCACCAGCCCCGGCAGCACGAAGATGATCGCCGCCAGCGTCCCTGCGGCGCTCGCGATCGTCTGGACGATATTATTCTCGAGGATCGTCGACCCGGCCATATAGCGCAGCAGCGCCATCGAAATCACCGCTGCCGGGATCGAGGTCGCAAAGGTCAGCCCGACCTTCAAGCCCAGATAGACGTTCGCCGCCGTGAAAGCCAACGTCAGCAGACCGCCGAGCAGAATCGCACGGATCGTCAGTTCGCGCCCGCGTGAGGTCGGCGTGGTGGTGTCTGTCATCAAAATTCTCCCCGTGCGCTGTCTTGCGGGGCACCGCCCGCAGCGCAAGCAAAAAGCCACGAACCGAGGTCCGTTGGACCGAAACGCCAAAAGCGACGAACCGACATCCTTTTGACGTATCGGTCCAATATGCGGCGCGGCATCAATGCGAAATCGGTGTCCATGATGAGTATCGACCTTTCCGATCTTACTCCGCCGCCCCCGCGCGGCAACGCAGCAACCTCATCGCGCGGGGCGCCTTGCGCCGGCCTTTTCGGCTGGCGCAAGGATGCGGCGGCGCCGCCTGCACCCAGGGATGATCCTAAAACGCCGGGGCGCAATTACCCAGCGGGCTGATCCTGAAGAAGCGCCGCGAAAGCGCGCACGGCCGCACCCGGCCCTTCGGGATGGGCCCATATGCCGCCGGAAACGGCAAGAAAGTCAGCCCCGGCCTCGATCAGCGTCGGCGCATTTTCTATCGTAATCCCGCCGATCGCAACGCAGGGCAATTCGAACATTCCCTGCCACCATTCGAGAATTTCGGGGTCCGCGTGATGCTCGACCGTCTTGGTCGTCGTCGGAAAAAATGCACCGAAGGCAACATAATCGGCGCCCGCCTCGCCCGCTTCCATCGCCAGATGACGGCTCGCATGACAGGTAACGCCGATCTGCGCCTGCGGTCCCAGTAACCGCCGCGCTTCCTTCGGATCGCCGTCGCCCTGCCCCAGGTGCACCCCGTCAGCGCCAAGCCGCTTCGCGAGCGCGACATCGTCATTCACGATGAACGCGACGTCATGGGCGGCGCAGATTTCCTGCAACGGTTCGGCAAGCCGCGCCGCGTCATGCTGGTCGAGATTCTTCACGCGAAACTGAAAGGCGGCAACGGGTCCGGCGCCCAGCGCTTCGGTGAGTTGGCCNGGAAAATCGCCACCGACGTCGAGCGGCGAAATGAGGTATAATTGGCAGGTCGGTGCTTTCATGGCGCGTTCATAGCGGCGCCGTCACAGACGGGCAAATGCAGAACATATACCGCATGGCGATCGTCGCCCTCCCCGCCGCTCTCGCTCTCTCTGCCTGCGCCACGACGCGCGCCGCGCCGCTGCCCGACGGCAGCGACGTCGCGCTTGGCCAAAAGGCCTATGTCGACGGGCCGCTTGTCCAGCCGGTCGAGGTGGTTGAGGACAGCCGTTGCCCGATGAACGCGCGCTGCGTCTGGGCAGGCCGCGTGCGCGTGAAGATGGTCTGGATTCGCGGCAATGGTGAAAAGCAGCCGTTCGAAGCGACGCTGGGCGAGCCGGTGCAGCTTGCCGACGGCCAATTCACGCTCGAATCGGTGCGGCCGGAAAAGATGACCAATGTGACGATCAAACCGTCGGACTATCGCTTCTCGTTCCGCTTCGCGGGCGGGCTCTAAAGCACCCGCGCCAGCACGAACCCGTCCCAGCCCTTGGCGCCGACCGTCTGGATAGCGGTCGCGTCGAGGCGGGGATTGCCGCTCAGCATATCGAACAGCGCGCGCGTGCCGACGATGCGCTCGTCGTCGCTGTCCGCGTCCAACACCCCGCCCTCGCGCACGACATTGTCGACAATGATCGTCGTGCCGGGGCGGCCCAGGCGGATCGCTTCGTCGACGTAGCGGACGTTGCTCTGCTTGTCGGCGTCGATGAANACAAAGTCGAACGGCGCTTCACCGGTCATCGCCGCCAGGCTCTGCACCGCCGGGCCGACGCGGATGTCCACCCGGCCCGCCAATCCGGCGCTTTCAAGATTTTCCTGCGCTACGCGTGCGTGATGTGCCTCAAGTTCCAGCGTCACCAGCGTTCCGCCCTCGGGCAGCGCCCGCGCCAGCCAGATCGTCGAATAGCCGCCAAGCGTCCCGACTTCGAGGATGCGTTTTGCGCCGGCCATCTGCGCGAGCAGGAACAGCATCTTGCCCTGCGCCGCCGACACGTCGATCGGCGGCAGCCCTTGTCTTTCATTGTTCGCGAGGGTGGTGGCAAGCGCATCGTCCGCGCCCAGCAACTTGTCGGCGATATAATCGTCGACGGCTTGCCACCTCTCTCCCATCACTTCAGGCCACGGAGGCCGCGTGAATTTCCTTGATNGCGCCGCCGAGCGATGCGTTGAATTCCTCATCGCTCATCTGATGGCGCAGGTCTTCGAGCAAGGCGCGGCTGAAGCTCGCGATGATGCCCGGGTTCTTGGCCAGNTCGACGCAGGCTTCGGGGCGGGCAAAGCCACCCGACAACGCGACGACGCGCAGCACCTTGGGGTGATCGACCAGCGGCTGGAACAGCCCGGCTTCGGTCGGCAGCGACAGTTTCAGCATTACCGGCGCGCCGGTCCAGGCGTCGAGCGCCGCGATCAGTTCGTTCAACAGCAGGCGGTCGGCGGCATCGCGCTCGGCGCTCTTGATGTTCACCTCGGGTTCGATGATCGGAACCAGCCCATGCGATGCGATGCGCGCCGCTTCGGCGAACTGTTGTTCGACGATCGCCTTGATACCCGCGGGATTGGCAAGATTGACGACGCTGCGCATCTTGGTGCCGAACACGCCCTTGGCAACCGCACGCTCGCACAGATCGTCGAGACCGGGGTTCGCCTTCATCAACTGNACGCCATCGNCNTCGTCTTCCAGACCCTTGTCGACCTTCAGGAACGGAACGACGCCGCGCTCCCACAATAGCGCNGGCACNGGCTTGCCGCCCGCTTCGCCGTCCATCGTGCGTTCGAACAGGATCGCGCCGATCACCTTCTCGCCATTGAAGCAGGGTGCGGTGACGATGCGGCTGCGCATGTCGTGAATCAGGCCGAACATTTCCTCATCGTTCGAGAAAGCGTCCGCTTCGATCCCATAGCCCTTCAATGCCTTGGGCGTCGAACCGCCGCTCTGGTCGAGCGCGGCGATAAAGCCCTGCCCCGATTTGATCTGGTCGAGCATGGCGGCATTGGCGGTGGTCATAAGATCTCCGNTTGTTTGCATACGTATGTGGCGGTGCGCATAGCGAGCCCTTGGGCGCGATGCAATGCGGTGGNAAAGTCTAGGCCTTCAGCGCGTCGACGCCCGGCAACGCTTTGCCTTCCATCCATTCCAGGAAAGCGCCGCCAGCGGTCGAAACAAAGGTGAAATCGCCGGCCACGCCGGCATGGTTGAGCGCCGCGACGGTATCGCCGCCGCCCGCGACCGAGGTCAGCGAACCTTCGCGCGTCAACGCTGCTGCGGTTTTGGCGAGCGCGACGGTCGCGGTGTCGAACGGCGGCGTCTCGAACGCGCCGAGCGGACCGTTCCANACGAGCGTGCGGCAGTTCTTGAGNACNTCGGCCAGCGCCTCGACCGCGGCGGGGCCGACGTCGAGGATCATTTCATCGGCCGCGACTTCATGCACATTGACCGTGCGCGTCGGCGGGTTCGGGGCGAATTCCTTCGACACCACGACGTCATAGGGAAGATGGATCGTGCAGCCCGCGGCATCGGCCGCGTCGAAGATCGCATTGGCGGTGTCGACCAGGTCATGCTCGCACAGCGACTTGCCGACATCGACCCCGCGTGCGGCGAGGAAGGTGTTCGCCATGCCGCCGCCGATGATCAGATGGTCGACCTTGCCGACGAGGTTGCGCAGCACGTCGATCTTGCTCGACACCTTCGCNCCGCCGACGACTGCGGCGACCGGATGCGCCGGATTGCCGAGCGCGGCGTCGAGTGCCTTNAGCTCGGCCTCCATCGCGCGCCCCGCATAGGCGGGCAGACGGCGCGCGACGCCCTCGGTCGAACCATGCGCGCGGTGGGCGGCCGAAAAAGCGTCGTTTACGTACAGGTCGCCAATCTCGGCCAAGGCGTCGGCNAAGGCCGGATCATTCTTTTCTTCGCCGGGATAGAAGCGCGTGTTTTCGAGNACCGCGACATCGCCCGCCGCGAGCACCGCGATGCCNGCCTTGGCGCCTTCGCCGACNGCTTCGGGGATGAACATGACCGAATGGCCAAGCACATCCTCGACGCCGCCCATGACGAGGCTCAACGATTGGGTCGGGTTCTTCGCGCCCTTGGGTCGCCCGAAATGGGCGAGGAGCAGCACGATCGCGCCCTTGTCCGACAGTTCCCGGATCGTCGGCATCGCGGCCTGGATCCGGGTCGCATCGCTGACCGCGCCATCGATCATCGGGACGTTGAGGTCGACGCGTACGAGCACGCGCTTGCCGGTGACGTCACCGATATCGTCGAGGGTTTTGAACGCGGTCATTCTTTTCACTCCGTACCCGGAGCGTGCCCCCGCAAAGGCAGGGGCCCATCTCCTATGCCATCCTTCCCCATCCCCTTCCGTCCGATACCATATCGGCGGGAGATGGGCCCCTGCGTTCGCAGGGGCTCAGGCAAATTACAGGAACTTGGCGATCACGCCCGCGGTGTCGATCATGCGGTTCGAGAAGCCCCATTCATTGTCGTACCAGCTAAGCACGCGCACCAGCTTGCCGTCGATCACCGAGGTTTCGAGGCTGTCGATCGTCGAGCTTGCCGCATTATGGTTGAAGTCGATCGAAACCAGCGGCTCTTCGGTATAGCCGAGCACGCCCTTCAGCGCGCCTTCGGCCGCGGCCTTGAGCACTGCGTTGACTTCTTCCTTGGTGGTTTCGCGCAGCGGCGTGAAGGTCAGGTCGACGACCGACACATTCGGGGTCGGAACGCGGATCGACGAACCGTCGAGCTTGCCCTTCAGTTCGGGCAGAACCAGACCGACGGCGACCGCGGCACCGGTCGAGGTCGGGATCATCGACATCGCGGCGGCGCGGGCGCGGCGCGGATCGTCGTGGATCTGGTCGAGGATCTTCTGGTCGTTGGTATAGGCGTGGATCGTCGTCATCAGACCGCGCTCGATCCCGATCGCCTCGTGCAGCACCTTGGCAAAGGGCGCGAGGCAGTTGGTGGTGCACGACGCGTTNGAGATGATCAGATGGTCGGCGGTGATCTTGTCNTCATTGACGCCGAACACGACGGTCAGGTCGACTTCCTTNGCGGGGGCAGAGATCAGCACGCGCTTGGCACCGGCGTCGAGATGCTTCTGGCCGCCGGCCTTGTTGGTGAAGAAGCCGGTGCATTCCATCACGATGTCGATGCCGTTTGCGGCATGCGGNAGCGCGGCGGGGTCGCGCTCGGCGGTCACCTGGATGCGCTTGCCGTTGATGATCAGGTCGTTGCCATCGACTTCGACGGTGCCGTTGAAGGCGCCGTGGACCGANTCATGGCGGAGCAGCCGGGCATTCGCCTTGGCATCGCCCAGGTCGTTGATCGACACCAGCTCCAGATCGTGGTCGGTGCGCTCCAGAATGGCGCGCGCCACATTGCGGCCGATGCGTCCGAAACCGTTGATTGCAACCTTCACTGCCATGTCGAAACGTCCTTTCTGCGTGGAATAAGCCGGTCCTTAGTTGCCGAGCTTTGCCAGTATCTGGGGGGTGATAGCGTCGGCGGTAAGGCCGAAATGCTTGAATAGGTCTTCAATCGGAGCCGAAGCGCCAAAGCTGTCGATGCCGAAACGCAGGCCGCGGCGGCCGGTGTAGCGTTCCCACCCAAAGGTCGTGCCCGCCTCGATCGACACGAGCAGCGCATCGTCGGGCAGGATATCGGCCTGATAGGCGGCGCTCTGTTCGTCGAACAANTCGGTCGAGACCATCGAGACGACGTCGGCGCCATGACCGGCAGCTTCGAGCTTGTCGGCGACTTCGATCGCGAGCGACACTTCGGAGCCCGTCGCGACGAGTACAACCTTGCGCGCGGCCGAGGCGGCGCGAAGGCGGTAACCGCCTTTTGCNCAAAGATTTTCGGTGACGTCATGNCGGAGCGGCGGGAGGTTCTGACGCGTCAGCGCGAGCAGCGACGGGCGGCTTTCCTGCGNAAGCGCGAGCGCCCAGCATTCGGCGGTCTCGACCGCGTCGGCGGGACGCATGACGANCAGGTTCGGCATCGCGCGCAGCGACTGAAGATGCTCGATCGGCTGGTGCGTCGGGCCGTCTTCGCCAAGTCCGATGCTGTCGTGCGTCATCACATAGACGACGCGCTGCTGCTGGAGCGCCGACAGGCGGATCGCGGCGCGGCAATAGTCGGCAAACACCAGGAACGTGCCGCCATAGGGAATGATGCCGCCATGGAGCGCCATCCCGTTCATCGCGGCCGCCATGCCGAACTCGCGAATGCCGTAATAGATATAGCGGCCCGAATAATCATTCTTCGTCAGTGGCTTGGTCGACGAAGTTTTTGTATTGTTCGAACCGGTCAGATCGGCGCTGCCGCCCACAAGCGCCGCGATATCGGCGGTCAGCGCGCCGAGCGTATTTTCAGACGCCTTGCGCGTCGCAACCTTCGGCGGTTCGGCGACCAGGCCATCGAGATAGGCCTTGAAGGCGTCGCCCGGAACGATCTTGCCAGCTAGACGATCTACAAATTCGCTTTTCTTTTCGTTATTTGCGAGGCGATCATTCCATTCGACATGAAGCCCCTTGCCCTTCTCGCCAAAAGCCGCCCAGGCCGATGCGATATCGGCGGGAATGACGAACGGCTCGGCGGTCCAGCCGAGTTCCTTGCGCGCTGCGGCAATCTCTTCGGCGCCCAGCGGCGCGCCATGCGTCGCCGACGTGCCCTGCTTGTTAGGCGCGCCGAAACCGATGATCGTGCGGCACGCGATCAGCGACGGACGCGGATCGGCAAGCGCGGCGTCGATCGCACGGCGGATATCGGCGGGGTCGTGCCCGTCGCAGCTTTCGACATGCCAGCCGGTCGCCGCATAGCGCGCCGCGATATCCTCGCTCGTCGACAGGTCGGTCGATCCGTCGATGGTGATCTTGTTATCGTCCCAAAGCACCGTCAGGCGGCCAAGACCAAGATGTCCGGCCAGACCGATTGCTTCGTGATTAATGCCTTCCATCAGGCAGCCGTCNCCAGCGATCACCCAGGTGCGATGATCGACGAGGTCGTCGCCATAGAGGGCGTTGAGATGCCGTTCGGCGATTGCCATGCCGACCGAGGTCGCGAGCCCNTGGCCCAGCGGCCCGGTCGTCGTCTCGACGCCTTCAAGCTCGAAATTCTCGGGGTGGCCCGCGCACGGGCTGTGCAGCTGGCGGAAATTGCGAATGTCGTCGAGGGTCGGCCGCGCGTAGCCCGCAAGATTGAGCGTCGCATAGGCGAGCATCGAGCCATGACCCGCCGAAAGGACGAATCGGTCGCGATCGGCCCATTTCGGATCGGTGGGGTCGAACTTCAGATAATCCGAATAAAGGACGGTGGCGACGTCGGCCATGCCCATAGGCATCCCGGGATGGCCGCTGTTTGCGGCCTGTACGGCGTCCATCGCAAGCGCACGGATCGCGTTGGCGAGCTGACGTTCGGGCAGTGTCATGAGTCCCCCGGGAAAGGATGTGAAGGTGACCGGATTCGGTGCGACAGCCCTTTGCGGNCGCACGGTCAGGAGTCAACCGCCCGCGGCACGAATGCGGCACAAATTCCGGCGCATTTCGGTGTGGAGAGGCGATTGCACCCCTTCCCCGGCGCTGCTAACCCTTAAGCATGGAACTCGATCTCGACGAATCCAGCCTGGCCATCGGCCGTATCGAGCGCGCATTGAGCCGTATCGAAAAAGCCCTGACCGACCGGGCAAACCGCCCCGCACCCGCCGTGGCAGCGCCCGCCGCCGACCAATCGGCACTNAAGGCCGAGGTTGCCGCCGTTATCGGCGAACTCGACCGACTGATCGCGGAGGCCGACCGTGGCTGACGTCAAGCTCACCATCGCCGGACGCCCCTATGACGTGCATTGCGCCGACGGTGAGGAGGGGCAACTGATCCAACTCGCGTCGGTAGTCGACGAAAAGGTGCGCACGATGCCCGGCGGTACCGAGGTNCGGCAATTGTTGTTCGCGGCATTGATGCTTGCCGACGACGCGCAGGAAGCGCGANGCAAGATCGAAAAGGCCGAACCGCAATCGGATTCGCTCCGCGCGGCNGTGGCGCTTGCCGAAAGCCGCGAAGCGACGGCTCGCGACGAGCTGCAGGCTGCAGTCGCGCGCGAAAAGGCCGCGCTCAAGGAACTGGAAACGGCNCGGCAGGCGCCCCAACACTCTTCGCCTGCGGTCAACCCATCGAACAATCGCGCCTTGTTGCAAATTGCCGACCGAATCGAAGCGCTCGCAACGAAAGTCGAGCAGCTCCCTTGAGGAAAACGGCCCGCGNGCCTACATAGGGGACGGCGGGCACTGCCCGGCACGAGCTTTTGCGAAAATCCCTGAGGCGATACATCATCCTAGGGGGCTGTCCCTGCCCGGACCCTGGTCCGACGTATATGGTCCCCACCTGACGTTACTGGCGTCAGAGGACTTTCCAGCAAACGACCTCGGCGGTCCCGCCAACCGATTCACTTATGTCCCAGAGGAGGCGATGACCGACTTGTCCGCCGATCTGGTCCAGCAAAAACAGAAATTGCGCGACCGGCTGCGCTTTCGGCGTCGGCATTTTGCCGCAAATCTCGACGGCATGGCGCAACTGGCGGCTTTTCGCGCGCTACCTGCGCCGCTTTCCGATCTTCTTGCCGATCACGCCATCGTTGGCGCCTATATCGCGTGGGGCGACGAACCCGATATCATCCCGATGCTCTCCGGCGTTGCGGAAGGAGGGGCTCTTGCCCTGCCCCACCACAGCGGTCGGGTCGACACGATGGATTTTCGTCGCTGGCGACCCGGCGAATCGCTCGCCAAGGGGCCGTGGAGCACGCAGCAGCCCGCCGACGACGCCCTCTTGGCGATTCCGGACATCTTATTCTGCCCGCTCGTCGGGTTCGATCGCCAGGGCGGCCGCATCGGCCAGGGCGGCGGCCATTATGACCGTTATTTCGCCGCGCATCCCGATGCACTGCGGATCGGTATCGGCTGGTCGGTGCAGGAAATCGACGCTACGCCGCGCGAATCGACCGACATCGCGCTCGACGCGATATTGACCGAGCAGGAATTCATCCTTTGCGGAGACCGTTTGTGAGCCAGGANCCAGCCAATCCCCAGCCGAGTTGGCGCAAACCAGCAGGCATGTTCCTGATCCTCGCCCTTATCGCGGGATGGACCGCGATCGTCGTCAGCCTCTCGCCNTGGGTCGGCAACTGGCCGGTGCTGGTGCAGGCNGTGTTCTACCTGATTGCAGGCATCGTCTGGATCGCNCCGCTGAAACCGCTGCTGCGCTGGATGGAATTGGGGAAATGGCGCGGCTGAAGCGCCGCGCCATTTTTCCCGATTTCCAGTGATGGAAGGTCCCAAGCTGCGGTGGCCATCCCATCCGAAAAAGGAAGGAATGGCGCGAGTGACGGGGCTCGAACCCGCGACCTCCGGCGTGACAGGCCGGCACTCTAACCAACTGAGCTACACCCGCGTGTGCTTGGGAGCCGCGCCAATATGGCCCTCGCCCCGACCTGTCAACCGTCGCTTTCATCCTGTGTGCGATTTAATCGATCGCGCACCTCGTCGGTGGTCGTCAGCGTGCCATGTTCGAAAAGGAAACCCGCCAGATCGGGCGT
>Ga0055536_1001688_pt1 | contig 13068 bp, 15 predicted proteins | sample AraplaCvi_mLB_r2_FD_55037 | JGI IMG/M metagenome (GOLD analysis project Ga0055536, IMG submission 55037) | Arabidopsis root microbial communities from North Carolina, USA - plate scrape MF_Cvi_mLB_r2 | ecosystem: Host-associated > Plants > Roots > Endosphere | place: USA: North Carolina...
CAGAGCGATACGAGGGCTGCATCTCCGCCGCCGGAGGCGATGTCGGCGCAGCGGTTCAAAAGGGTTCGCTGCTCGGCTTCCGACATCCCCTGGAAGGCCTCGCGCTGCGGTGCGGTAAGCCCGCCGGCGCCCGGAGCGCCTGTGCCATCGACCGCCGCGGCGCCGATCCCCGTGCTTCGAAGGCCGAACAGGCCGGGTTCGGCAGCCACGCCGCGTCCGCCGCCGATCGACGCCGTGATCCCGGCATCGACACCGGAGCCGGTGCCGAGCGTGGCGCCGGCATTGACCCCGTTTCTGCCACCGAGCGAAACGGCGGCACCGGCATCGAGCCCACCACTCCCGCCGACATTGGCACTGGCGCTCGCGCCGTCACCGCCGCCCGCCGACACATCGACATCCGCCACGCCGCTGCTGCCGCCGATGCCAACATCGGCATTGACGCCGTCTCCTCCACCGACCGAGACGTCGGCACCAATCCCGTCGCTCGTATTCACATCGGCACTGATACCGTTCTCGCCGCCGACCGACAGGCCCTGCGCAAGGCTCTGCCCGGCAAGAGGCAGGGCAAAACATCCGGACAGCAGCAGCACACGCCATGATTTCCGCATGATAATTTTCTCCTTCCAAACCCGGCACCATTGCCGGGCCTCCAGGACCGAATACCCAGGCGGCACGCATGTTTCAGGAGGCGCTAAACAACGGCGATATGCCGTTAAGGAAAGGGAAAAACCACATCCGGCTGTCTTGATGCGGGACATCTTCTGCCGGATCAGGCCTGCGAGATAGCAGCCTCACTTCATCCTTGCATGCCGGTGCGACACCGTGATAGAGCCCATACCGCTACCCGAGTGCCCCGTTGGCGGAATTGGTAGACGCGCCTGACTCAAAATCAGGTTCCGAAAGGAGTGCTGGTTCGATTCCGGCACGGGGCACCATTTCTCTTTAAAAGCTTTGATATGGTTGCGCTTTTTCGGCGCGGTGACCGCGCGCGGCGCACCCGACTGGGGTCGCGAATGAGCTTGGCATCAATATGGGGAAGGTGGCGCGCCGCGCCGGATGAAGACGAGACTATTCCTACGTCATAGCCTCCTCCAGGCGCCTTTGAACCTACCTTGTTCAGTCAGCCGCCTTGGCATATCGGCTGCCCGGCTTCGCGAGCCGCTCCGCTGGGCAGGCTTCACCCGGCGTTTGACCGGCCGCTCCCCTCAGCACCCGGCGTCGCGCAATGCTTCGACCGCCACGAGCCGCGCAATTCGATCTGACAGCCCGGCATCGTTCACGGCGCGCGCAAGCGTGACGCCGCCTGTGAGCAAGGCAAGCAATAGAAGGGCCCGGTCTTCCGGCGAAACTCCCGCCGCCTCCCGCGATGCATCTTTCGGCAAGCCGGTGGCGATCTCACTCACAAGACGTTCCAGCGCCCGGGTATAGGCAAGCCGCGTATCCTCATCCGATCGCATAACGTCGACCGAGAGCGTCGGTAAGGCGCAGCTATCTCCTAGATCACAGGTTCGCTTGTAGCCGAGATAGTAACTGACAAAGGCTTTCAGCCAGCCTCCAGCTCCTTCGGCCTTCAAGGCCACAATTCCTTGCAGGAGTTCTTCCATCCCCGCAAGGACAGCTGTGAGAAAGGCTTCACCCTTGGACTTGAAGTGACCGTAGAAGGCACCATTGGTAACGCCTGCCGCCTTCGTCAGCGCATCAATGCCGGCTCCGCCGTAGCCTTCTTTGCGGAACACTTGTCCGGCGGCGAGCAGAACCTTGGCTCGGGTCTCTTTCTTGTGCTCGTCGCTGTAGCGCATTGTCAAATTCCTTTAAGAGTGATCGCTCTTTATCTATTGCATAGAGAGCGATCAGTATGTATCAATAGAGAGCGTTCGGTATATATGCCCACGCCGCNTCATTCAAACAAGGAGAGAATATGCCCATCACACTCACGCTGCCGGAAGGTCTCTTATCGCCCGCTGCGCAGGCGGAAGCCTTTGCAGGATTGACGGATGCCCTGTTGGACGTTTCCGGGCTCAACGAAAATCGCTTTATGATGGCCAATATCGTCGGCTCCATACACACATTGCCGTCAGGTCACGTCTTGGCGGGAGGCAAACCGGTCGACGCCGCATTTGTCGAATTGAAACTGCCTGAAGTCGCCTTGGCGACACCGGAAGCAAAGCGCGCCTTTATAGAAAGGGCGACCGATGTCGTGGAAAAAGCGGCAGGAGGTAAGATCAGGCGCGAGCATATCTGGTCGAACATTGTTTACGCGCCCGAAGGAGCCTGGGGCATCGCGGGACGGAGCTATGCGAACGCCGATCTCGGCAAAGCTATCGCCGAATCTTCTGCGCAGGATAACGCCTGAGCGAGCTCAAGACATATCGTGTCGGACTAGGAAGGTCCGGCACGGATCCGAAACGGGAGAGCATATCATGCAGCTTGCCAACTATTTGTTTTTCACAACCCAATGCGAAGCCGCTCTGTCCTTTTACAGGGATTGCGGACTGGGAGAGGTGACTGCGCTGATGCGCCACGGTGATCTGGATATCCCTGTCCAGGACGAAGCGATGGTTGGGAAAGTGATGCATGCCCGCTTCGAGGGACCAGGTGTCCTCTTTTTCGCATCGGACAACCACGATGCGGAGCCGATGCGTGGCTCGTCGCACATCCTCCTCATGGATGATCGGGACAAGACCGAGGAATTGTTTGCCAAGCTGGCGAAAGGAGGGCGTGTGACAACCCCTCTCGCGAAACAGCCCTGGGGAAGCTTCTACGGAAAGCTCACCGATAAATTTGAAGTTCAGTGGATGCTGGACTGCATCAATTAATTATACTGCAGCCAGCGCGCATCGATTGTCGATGTCAACAAGCTAAAAACCGTCGAGCCTATCGATTCCATGCGCGCGCAACTCATGGCCGACTTTTCCAGAAGTCGAGGCTCTGGCCGGTTACCCCTGAGCTCTTAAAGACCGGTGAGATTTCCTTCCCGTGTAAAACGAGCATGTTTGCCTGTCGCAAGGTGTAGTCATGCCCATCGGCAGGCACTGGACTTGCCCCGTTGGACGATCCATAATTCTGCTCCGACATAATATACGGATCGTCCAGATGGACCCCCTCAGCGATGTGATTGCCCTGCTTCGACCAAACACGGCCATCTCCAAACCAATTTCGGGCCGGGGTGCATGGGCCGTGCGCTATGCAGCCCATGATGCCCCCGGTTTCACCATCGCTCTGAAGGGCGTGTGCTGGGTGACATTTGAGGGCGAGACGCCCTTGAAGCTTGAAACAGGTGCCTTTCTGCTACTGCCCACAACGCCCGCCTTCACGCTCAGCAGTCTTCCCGGTATGGACGGGACACCCACAGAGCCGATGGATATGCCGGTTCGGCACGGTGAGCAGGATGGTGAAGCGGATTTCATGGCGCTGGGCGGCACGTTTCGCATCGAGACGGCGAATGCGCCGCTGCTGCTCGCCATGTTGCCGCGCATGATCCACGTGCCGCCGTCCGAGGGTCGATCGGCGCGGCTTGGCCGGCTGATCGATCTCATCGCCGAGGAATGCCGTGGCGAAGAGGCCGGCAAGGACATGATCCTCCAACGTATGCTTGAGGTTCTTCTTATCGAGGCGCTCCGCTCGCATGGCACGACGATGGATGATGACCGCGCCGGTCTGCTACATGGCATGCGCGATCCAGCTTTGATGCGAGTGCTTGCTGCCATGCACTCCGATGTGCGCGCCGACTGGACGGTGGCAAGCCTTGCCCGCATCGCCGGGCAGTCGCGTTCCGCCTTTGCCGCACGCTTTGGCGCAGTGCTCGGCTGTGGCCCGATCGAATATCTCGCCCGCTGGCGAATGGCTCTTGCGAAAGACGCGCTGCTGCGCGGCGCAAAGACGCTTGACCGGATTGCGGACGAGATCGGTTACGAATCCGCCAGCGCGTTCAGCACGGCCTTCCGCAAGCGGCTCGGCTGCCCGCCGGGCCAATTCGCCCGGATCAACGGCAGTAGCCATCACGCCTGAGCCCAAAGCGCGCCCCTAGATAGCTGTTCTGGACGATTGGTAAAGATATATGGATCTTGAATTATAGGCCGTCTTGTGGATCAAGCCTATCAAGGAACCATCCGAAACGAATGGAGGTTCCCATGCAGACGATCCTGATTACCGGCACATCCTCTGGCTACGGCCTGGAGACGGCACGCCACTTCCTCGACAGGGGCTGGAATGTCATCGCCACGATGCGCCGCCCTGACGCCAGCCTTTTCCCCGCCTCGCCGAGGCTGCGTCTCCTGCCGCTCGACGTGACGAGTGACGAGAGCATCGCGGAAACCGTCGCAGCGGCCGGGCCGATCGACGTGCTGGTCAACAATGCCGGCATCGGTGTGGTTGGCGCATTCGAGGCGACGCCCATGACGCATATCCGCAAGGTCTTCGCCACCAACACGTTTGGCGTCATGGCGATATGCCAGGCGGTCATTCCGCAGATGCGTCAGCGTCGATCCGGCGTGATCGTCAACGTGACCTCGAGCGTGACGCTGGCCGCCATGCCGCTGGCCGCCGCCTATACCGCCAGCAAGCAGGCCATCGAGGGCTTCACCGGATCGCTCGCGCATGAGCTCGGTTATTTCGATGTCCGGGCGAAGCTGGTGGAACCGGGTTATGCGCCGACAACGCGCTTTGCACAGAATACGGATGTGCGTATCGAGGACCTCATCCCGCCAGCCTATGCCGGTTTTGCAACGCCGATCTTCGAGGCATTCGCACGCCCGGCCATGACAACGAAGGAAGCGGATGTCGCAGAGGCGGTCTGGGCTGCCGTCCACGATACATCCAGCCGCCTTCAGTTTCCCGGCGGACCCGACGCGGTGGCTCTGTACGAAGCCCGCCAGGGGTGATGCAGGACGCCCAGTGACAATCACAGTATGGCATCGGCCCATCGGCCGGTGCCACCTGTTTCTCTGCAATCTTCAATAATTACTTCCGCATGATAGCGTACAATCGGCGGAATTTGGCGCACCCGACAGGATTCGAACCTGTGACCTTTGGAATCGGAATCCAACACTCTATCCAGCTGAGCTACGGGTGCTAACCGTGAAAGGCGATGACTCGCCTCCGTCCGATGGTGGTTCTTAACTCAGGATCTGGCCCGCATCAATCGCCAATTTGCGATGGCCGCAAATCATCCAGGCTCGATATCGGGTTTTGTTGGAAGCCAGGCTTTCCGCCTGCGGCGATCGCAGCGACGAGTTCAAGATAATTTGTCTTACCGAGCCGGCTCATCTGCTCTAAGTGAGGCCGTGGCGTCCCAGCCGGTTAAAAATGCAGATCAGGAGAAGCGCATGGCGCTGACAGCTTCCACACCCCGTTCCCGCGCCGGTTTCGGCTATGCCATCGCCCTGACGCTGGGCATAGCGGCGACCGTCGGCGGGGCGCTCGCTTTCCAGTATATCGGCGGCTACATCCCCTGCGCGCTCTGTCTCTTGCAGCGCAATCCCTATTATTACGGCATCCCCGTCGGCATTCTGGCGATCGTCGCCTCGGCGATCGGCCTGCCCTCCTGGGTCACCCGCGCGCTGCTGGTCGTCATCGGCGTGATGATGCTGGTCGGCGCCGGCATGGGCGTCTATCACTCGGGCGTCGAATGGGCCTTCTGGGAAGGCCCGGCGAGCTGCGGCGGCGGGGCCGGCGTCACCACCAATGCCGGCAGCCTGCTGTCGGATCTGAACACCGTGCATGGCCCGTCCTGCACCGAAGCGGCTCTCCGCGTGCTCGGCCTCTCCTTTGCCGGCTGGAACGTGATCGCGAGCGTCATCCTCGCCGCCATCGCATTTACCGGGGCAAAAAAGGCCGCGTGAAGCGGCCTTCGTCCTATCGAATACCGACGGCGCGATCCGTCTCGCCTTACGGCTGCAGTTCCGTATCCCAGTAGAGATAGTCCATCCAGCTTTCGTGCAGGTAGTTCGGCGGGAACAGCCGGCCGTTATTGTGCAGGTCCTGCACCGTCGGCTGATATGGCTTCTGGTGCGGGAACATGCCGGCCTGCTTCGGCAGCTTGCTGCCTTTCCTCAGATTGCAGGGCGAACAGGCGGCCACGACATTTTCCCAGGTGGTCTCGCCGCCATGGGCGCGCGGGATGACATGGTCGAAGGTCAGGTCGTCGTGTTCACCGCAATACTGGCACTCGAACCGGTCGCGCAGGAAGACGTTGAACCGGGTAAAGGCCGGGTTGCGGGTCGGCTGGACATAGGTCTTGAGGCTGACGACGCTCGGCAGCTTCATCGAGAAACTCGGCGAGCAGACCGACTGATCGTATTCCGCGATGATGTTCACACGGTCGAGGAAAACCGCCTTGATCGCGTCCTGCCAGGACCAAAGCGACAAGGGATAATAACTCAGCGGCCGGTAGTCAGCGTTCAGAACGAGCGCCGGCAGGGCCTGCGGGGAGACTGCAATCGTCAAGTGACGCTCCTACCCGATTCGGCATCTGTACTTTCTATATTAGGTCCGTTGTTACAGGATTGTGAAGCCCAATAAATGCAGTGGGATACTCTGGCCCGGCTTCAGGTCAAAGGTGTGACATCGCGACGCATTTTCGCCGCGTAATAAGCCCAGAAAAGCCTTGCCGCGACGGAACGCCACGGGCTCCATATGCGTGCCGCGGCAGCCAGGTTTTTGGACGAAGGCCGGGCCTCCAGGCCGAAACCGTGAGCCACCGCCGCCTGCAGCGCCACGTCGCCGGCCGGGAATATATCGGCATGCCCGCCGCAGAACATCAGGTAGACTTCCGCCGTCCAGGGGCCGATGCCGGGCAGCGCGGTCATTTGCCGGATGGCGTCCGCCGTTTCGAGCGCGCAGACGGACGCGAGGTCGAAATGCCCTTCCGAAATTGCTGTGGACAAGTTGAGAAGCGTCGCCGCCTTGGCCCGCGACAGGCCGAACGTCGCGACGACGGCCGGATCGAGCGCGCGATACCCATCCGCGGTGACCGGACCGGCCGCCACCATCCTCCGCCAGATCGCCTCGGCACTCGCCCTCGACACCATCTGCGAGACGATGATCGAGGCAAGGCCTGAAAAACCCGGCTCGTTCAGCCTGAGCGGCACCGGGCCGGAGACCTCGACGATCGCCGTAAGCCGCGGGTCGAGCTCGACAAGCGCTTCGAGCCCCGCCCGAATGTCCGAATGATCGCGGATGATGGACACCCTCGCCTCTCCCATGGCCGTTTTTCAAAAAGCATGGCAGAAGAAACCATGCCCGCCTCGCCTCCAGATAAACCGGTCTATCGTTTCGCGCCAAGCCCGAACGGGCTCCTGCATCTCGGCCATGCCCTGTCCGCGCTCCTCAACCACGACATGGCGGAAGCAAATGGCGGCCGTTTCCTGCTGCGCATCGAGGATATCGACCTGACGCGCTGCACGCCGGAATTCGAGGCGGCGATCTATCGCGATCTTGCCTGGCTCGGGCTCGACTGGGAAAAACCGGTGCGGCGCCAGTCCGAACATTTCGACGCCTACCATGAGGCCCTCGGCCGGTTGACCGAAATGGGCGTCGTCTATCCGGCGTTTCTCACCCGCGGCGAGGTGAAAGCCAAGGTCGCGGCTTGCGAGGCGGACGGGAAAAGCTGGCCGCGCGATCCTGACGGCTCGCCGCTTTACCCCGATGACGACCGGCATCGCAGCGAGACGGAGCGGCGGAAGCTGACCGCCGACGGCGTCCGGCATGCCTTTCGCCTCNACATGCAAAAGGCGCTTGGTCTCATCGCGGCACCCTTGANCTGGACCGAGACCGGAGACGGAGACCGCGGCGAGATCCCCGCCGATCCGTCGACCTGGGGCGATGTGGTCCTGTCCCGCTCCGATGCGCCGTCGAGCTACCATCTTTCGGTGACGGTGGACGACGCGGCGCAGGGGATCACCCACGTGGTGCGCGGGCTCGACCTCTTCGAGGCGACGGCCGTGCACCGCCTGCTGCAGGAACTGCTGGAGCTTCCGCAGCCGGTCTATCACCACCATCGGCTGGTCGTCGGTGCGGACGGCAGGAAACTGTCGAAAAGCGAAGGCTCAACCGGGCTCGCGGCGCTTCGCGACCGGGGCCTCTCGGGCAGCGATATTCGCCGCCTCGTTGGCCTTTGAGCGGATTTTCTCCTTTTCGCGATGCGCCTTCCGGCGGCGCGAGAAGACCGAGTAGATCTTGTACTTCATCAGCGCGGCATTGAACTCGGCACCGAGCATGAAGATGACGCCCACCATGTAAAGGAAGATCAGCACGATCATGATCGACGCCAGACCGGCATAGGTGGCGGTATAATTGGCGAAGGTCGAAAGATAGGCGGCAAAACCGAGCCCGAAACCCGTCCAGACGACGATCGTCAACGTCACCCCCGGGATGATGTCGATCAGGCGGCGATTGCCGGCCGGCAGCCACTTGTGGGAGGCCAACAGGCCCATCAGNAGCAGCAGNGCGGTNCCGTAGAGNCCCCAGTTNGCNGCNGTGGTNAGGTCGCTGATCAGCCATGGAAAGTAGAAGCGGGTCTCGGCAAAACGCAACGCCACGGGCACGGCAAGCAGCAGAATGCTGATGACCGCAAAGATCACGACCAGGATGACGACGTAACCGAGGCTCGCCAGGCGCGTCACATACCAGGGCCGGGTTTCCGTGACGCGGTAGGCTCGATTGAGCGAAATGCGCAATGCCTCGACGCCATTCGACGCGAAATAGGCGGCCGCCAGCACCGAGATCGTCAAAAGGCCGCCGCGCGGGATTTCCAGCACACGCTGCAGTTCTGAGGCGATGGGCTGCGCGATATCGGCCGGCCAGGTATCAAAGAGCAGGTGGACCGTCGTCTGCGAGAAATCCCCGGCGCCGAGGAAACCGGCAAGTGCCGTGCCGAAGATCAGGAACGGAAACAGCGCGAGCAGGCCGGATAGCGCGACATGGCTCGCCATTGCCCAGCCATCGTCATCCGAGAAGTGCCAATAGGCGTCCCAAAGCACTTTGAAGGCGAGGCGATACCACCGGACGGGGCGGTTTTCTTCGGACAATTGCAACTCCGTTGTGACGTCGCGGGAAATATGGGAGGAACTCATCCGATTGTACAGGGAACCTTATTCAATGGCCGAAAATAGAACGATCATCGTTACCGGCTGTTCCTCCGGCATCGGTGCCCATTGCGCCCGGGCTCTGAAGGCGGACGGCTGGCGGGTGTTCGCGACGGTGCGCAAGGCAGCCGATCTCGCAGCCCTGGAAGCCGACGGCATCGAGGCCCTGCTGATGGATTATACCAGGCCGGACACGATCGCGGCCCTGGTCGAAACGGTGCTCGGGCGCACCGGCGGACGACTCGACGCGCTGTTCAACAACGGCGCCTACGGCCAGGCGGGGGCCGTGGAGGACTTGAGCACCGACGTGCTGCGCCAGCAGTTCGAGACCAATTTCTTCGGCTGGCACGAGCTGACGCGGCGGATGATCCCGGTCATGCGCGCAAGGGGCCATGGCCGCATCGTCAACTGTTCGTCGATCCTGGGCCTCCTGCCCTATCGTTACCGCGGCGCATACACGGCCTCGAAATACGCGCTCGAGGGCCTGACGATTACCATGCGCATGGAGCTCGAGGGCAGCGGCATCGGGGTGAGCCTGATCGAACCCGGTCCGATCGCCTCGCGCTTCACCGCCAATGCGCTTTCCAAGATCCGGGAGCATGTCGATCTCGAGGGTTCGGTGCATGCCAAGCAGTATGAGCGGCAGCTCAGGCGCCTCGACGGGCGGGGCCAGATCAGCCGCCATAAACTTGGCCCGGAAGCGGTCTACGACGTCTTGACGCATGCCTTGACCGCGCCTCGCCCGAAGCCGCATTATCTGGTAACCAAGCCCGCCAAGCAGGGCGCTTTCCTGAAAAGAATACTCCCGGCCGCGCTCTTTTATAAATTGATGCGCCGGCTGGATTGAAAGGCAGCAATCGACAATGTCCACTTTCACAACCGTGCTGACCCTGATCGTCATGGGCCTCGTCGTGCTCGTCCTGATCCGCGGGCTGTTCAACATGATGAAGGGCACCGACGCCAACAAGTCCAACAAGCTGATGCAGCTGCGTATCCTCTTGCAGGCGGTTGCAATCGTCCTCATCATGCTCACTCTCTGGATTACGGGCGGCGGTCGCCCGACCTGATTCTGATGATGGCGGATGGTAAAGCTCAACAAGATCTACACGCGCACCGGCGATAACGGCACCACGGCGCTGGTCTCAGGCCCGCGCCGCGACAAGCACGACCTGCGCGTCGAAGCCTATGGCACGGTAGACGAGACCAATTCGACGATCGGGCTCGCCCGCCTGCAGACCGCAGGTTTGGCCGAGCTCGACGCCATGCTGTTCCGCATCCAGAACGATCTCTTCGATCTGGGCGCCGATCTTGCGGCGCCCGATACCGGCGAAAAACTCGACTACGAGCCGCTTCGCATCGTCGAGGCCCAGGCAACGCGGCTTGAGGCGGAGATCGACGCGCTCAACGCCCATCTCGATCCGCTGACATCCTTCGTGCTGCCGGGCGGCTCGTCCGCCGCAGCTCACCTGCATCTCGCCCGCACCGTTTCCCGCCGCGCCGAACGGCTGATGGTCGAGCTGTCGCGAACCGAGACCGTCGGTATTGCGGCGCTGAAATATATCAACCGGCTTTCCGACTTTCTGTTCGTGGCGGCGCGNTTCGCCAATGACGGCGGCAAGGCCGATATNCTCTGGGTCCCGGGAAAAAACCGGTAACCGCAACGGGCGGAGAAGCCACAGCATGTTCATCCCGCTGCACGACGCCGTCGAACTCAAATACATCCGCGTGCAATACGTCACGATCAGCATCATCGCCATCAATGTGCTCGCATGGCTGTTTACGAATTTCTCCGCACCGGAAGTCGCCGAGCGCGCCTCGCTCGGGCTCGGCTTCATTCCGGCTGTGATCTTCGACTATGCGACGCTCGATCCCTCGCTGGTGATCGTGCCGGACGATCTGACCTTCGTCACCTATGCCTTCCTGCACATGGATTTCTGGCATCTCGCCTCGAACATGCTGTTCCTCTGGGTGTTCGGCGACAATGTCGAGGATGCGCTCGGGCATCTCAAATTCCTCGCCTTCTATCTCCTCTGCGCGGCAGCGGGTGCCGCTCTGCATGGTTTCGTGGCATCGAATTCGGAAGGGCCGCTGATCGGCGCATCGGGGGCGATCTCCGGCGTTGTGGCCGCCTATTTCCTACTTCATCCGCGTGTGCGGGTCTGGGTGCTGGTGCTGTTTCGTATTCCGTTGCCGCTGCCGGCCTTCATTCCGCTGGCGCTCTGGATCGTCCAGCAGTTCGCCATGCTGGCCCTCGATCTCGACGGCATGGTCTCCTGGGGCGCGCATGTGGGCGGCATCGTCGCCGGTGCGATCCTGGTGCTGTTCATGCGCCGCAGGGGTGTGCCGCTGTTCGACCGCAACATCGTCACCCCCAAGGCCGTCGAGCGGAAGCCGGGCGTTCGTGATGTCGCTGCGGCAACCGAATAGAACTATGAGAAAACGGCAATGCCCAGCGGCAGATCCGCGTTGTAATCGCGCGAAAAATGCGTATCCATGTCGCCCACTGACAAATGAGGACGCGGCAAATGTCGCAATTTGCGGCCGGAGATAGTCAAGGAAGGACCCCATGAAGATTCTCGTGCCTGTGAAGCGGGTTGTTGATTACAACGTGAAGATCCGTGTAAAGCCGGATGGAACGGGCGTTGAACTTGCCAACGTGAAGATGTCGATGAACCCGTTCGACGAGATTTCCGTCGAGGAGGCCCTGCGTCTGAAGGAAGCGGGCAAGGCCGAGGAAGTGGTGGTCGTTTCGATCGGCCCNGCCAAGGCGGAAGANACGCTGCGCACCGCGCTCGCCATGGGCGCCGACCGGGCGATCCTGGTCGAGACCGACGACGTGGTCGAGCCGCTTGCCGTCGCCAAGATCCTGAAAGGCATCGTCGATGCCGAACAGCCGGGCCTGATCATCGTCGGCAAGCAGGCGATCGACGACGACAGTAACCAGACCGGCCAGATGCTGGCCGCTCTTCTCGGTTCCGCCCAGGCGACGTTCGCCTCGAAGATCGAGCTTGCCGACGGTTCCGCCCCGGGGACAGCCAAGGTCACCCGCGAAGTCGATGGCGGCCTGCAGACGATCGAGGTCAAGCTTCCGGCGGTCGTCACCACTGACCTGCGCTTGAACGAGCCGCGTTACGCCTCGCTGCCGAACATCATGAAGGCCAAGAAGAAGCCGCTCGACAAGAAGACGAAGTCGATGGCGGCCTGCAGACGATCGAGGTCAAGCTTCCGGCGGTCGTCACCACCGACCTGCGCTTGAACGAGCCGCGTTACGCCTCGCTGCCGAACATCATGAAGGCCAAGAAGAAGCCGCTCGACAAGAAGACGCCCGCCGATTTCGGCGTCGACACCGCGCCGCGCCTGAAGGTGCTGAAGACCGAGGAACCGGGCGGCCGCAAGGCCGGCATCAAGGTGAAGACGGTCGAGGAACTGGTCGGCGCCTTGAAGACCGCCGGCGTTCTGTAAGGGAAAGGGAGAACATCACCATGGCCATTCTTCTTCTCGCCGAACACGACGGTTCGAGCCTCAACGACCAGACCGCCAAGGCGCTCTCGGCTGCCTCCAGGATCGGCGGCGACGTGCATGTGCTGGTCGCCGGTTCCGGTGCCAAGGCTGCTGCCGATGCGGCTTCCAAGCTTGCCGGCGTTTCCAAGGTCCTGCTGGCCGACGACGCGGGCCTCGCCAACAACCTCGCCGAGCCGCTGGCGGCGCTCATCGTTTCGCTCGCCGATTCCTATGAGGTGATCATCGCGCCGGCAACGGCGTCGGCCAAGAACGTCATGCCGCGGGTCGCAGCGCTGCTCGACGTCGCCCAGGTCTCGGAAATCATCGAAGTGGTTTCCGCCGATACGTTCAAGCGTCCGATCTATGCCGGCAACGCCATCCAGACCGTGCAGTCGACCGACGCCAAGAAGGTGATCACCGTGCGCACCGCCTCCTTCCAGGCCGCCGGCGAAGGTGGTTCCGCCTCGGTCGAGACCGTCTCGGC
>Ga0055536_1001696_pt1 | contig 13035 bp, 10 predicted proteins | sample AraplaCvi_mLB_r2_FD_55037 | JGI IMG/M metagenome (GOLD analysis project Ga0055536, IMG submission 55037) | Arabidopsis root microbial communities from North Carolina, USA - plate scrape MF_Cvi_mLB_r2 | ecosystem: Host-associated > Plants > Roots > Endosphere | place: USA: North Carolina...
GGGTCGGCGGCCAGCTCGCCGATGACGACGGTGCAGGCGCCGCAGTCGCCTTCGTTGCAGCCTTCCTTGGTGCCGGTGCAGCGGGCGTCCTCGCGCAGCCAGTCGAGCACGGAACGGGTCGGATGGACGCCGGTGACGTCGACGATCTTTCCGCGATGGAAGAAGCGGATCGGTTGAATCTTGCTGCTGTCGGTGCTCATGCTTTTNGGGCTCGTGGGCGACCCTTCGTGGGTCAGTCATGGACGTTAGCGGCTTGTCCGGCGTCTTGCATACACAGGTGCCCATAACGCGTATGTGGGGGCCGGTATGCCACGTACGGGGAAACCCTTGCGTGGGGGTTGCAATTCCCGGGCCACCGGGGGATTTTCGGATGGCCCCGGGCGACGTTCAGCGCTGCGCGATGGCCACCCAGGCAGTGGCCACCAGCGTCGAACCCGCCACCGCGAGCAGCCCGCCGACCAGCCATTTGAGCGTGCGCGGCTGCAGCTTGTTGGGCAGGCGGTGATGCAGCCGCGTCACGCCGTAGACCACCGGCATCGCGCAGCCGGCCAGCAGCGCCGAATGCCACGAGAAGTGCCCCGTGGGCACCACGATCACCAGCCGCACCAGCGAGTTGAAGGCGAACATCAGCAAGAGCGCGCGGCGCACCAGCTCACGATCCAGCGGCTGGCGGTACATGTGGAACACGATGGGCGGCCCCGAACTGGAGAAGAGCCCGCCCAGCACGCCCGACAGCCCGCCGATGACGGCGAAGCTCGCGCGCCCCGACACCACCGGCAGCGGCTTCGCCTGCAGCACCAGCAATACCGCGCAGCCCAGGATCGACACGCCCAGCAGCCCGCGCAGCCAGTCGACCGCGCCACCGCTGAGCCAGGTCAGCAGCATCAGGCCGACGATCACGCCCACGGTGCTGCCGTTGAGCGCCGGCTTCATCAGCTGCCAGGGCACCACGCCGGGCCGGGCGCGGAAGTAGGTCCAGGCATTGATCAGGCTCAGCACGGTGGCTGCGTTGGCCGTGTCGCTCACGCTGGCGACGTGCAGCACCGACACCAGCCCGAGCAGGATCAGGCTGAACGCGAAGCCGGTGAGGTTCTGCGCGTAGGTGGCAAGGGCCACGCAGGCCATGAAGACCAGCACGGGGCCGGCCTGGGAAAGAAACGCTTGCACGGGCTGCTCGCTCAGAGTGCGGCGGCAGGCGCGGAACGGAAACGGGAGGCGTGGGGGAAGAAAGCGGGAGACGGAACGGACATTCGGAGGCAATCAGGGGGCAACTGAAGGCGCGGGCAGCAAGGAAAGGCGCGCCTGCCCAAGAATAACCGCGCCCCCGATCCGGGGCCCGCTCACGGTTTCTCGGAGAAGAGCTCCGTGATGACCTGCCTGAGCCAGCGGTTGCCCGGATCGGCCTCGAAGCGCTTGCTCCAGTGCAGCGACACGGTGAAGTCGCGCAGCGGAAACGGCGGCTCCACGATGGCGTAGCCGCCCTCCTGCGCGAAGCCGCGCGCGATGTTGCGCGGCATCACCACCGCGAGGTCGGTCGCGCGCACGATGGCCGGCAGCACCATGAAATGCTCCGTTGTCAGCCGCAGCCGGTCTTCCAGGTTCAGCAGCTGCAGGATGCGCAGCGTCTCGGCGTGCGTGCGCACCGCCACGTAGTCGAGCTCCTGCAGGGCCTCCAGCAGCACCTGCCCGCTGCGCCTGCGCTTCACGAAGGGATGGTCCTTGCGCAGCAGCACGATGTAGCGGTCCTTCAGCAGCTGGGCGCGCTGGGTGTCCTTCACGCCGGGCAGGAAGCCGAAGGCGAAGTCGACCTTGCCGCTGTCGAGGCCGGCCGCCACGTCGCCCGGCGCCAGCGGCATGGTCTCCAGCCGCACCCCCGGCGACAGCTCGCGCAGCCGCGCCATCAGCGCCGGCAGGAAGCGGCCCTCGCCTATGTCGCTCATGTGGATGCGGAAGGTCTTGCGCGACACCTGGGGCTCGAAGCGGTCGGGCTCGTGCAGCGCCTCTTCCAGCGTGCTCAGCGCCGCCTGCACCGCCACCGCGAGCCGGTCGGCGCGCGGCGTGGGGGCCACGCCGCCGGGGGCGCGGGTGAAGAGCGCGTCCGCCAGCAGCAGCCGCAGCCGCCCCAGCCCGTGGCTGGCCGCCGGCTGCGTGAGGCCCAGGGACTCGGCCGCGCGGCTCACGTTGCGCTCGCGGTAGACCGCGTCGAAGAGCCGCAGCAGGTTGAGATCGAGCGCTTCCATATGCATGCCATTCATATTACTTAGCTCGATCATTTTATTGAGCATGGCGGCGGCGCCACGCACACTGGCGGGCGCTGTCCGGATCGCCCCTCGAAAGGCGCCGGCCGGCGCCCCACGACAAGAAGGAGACGAGACATGGCCCCGATTCGTGCACTCCGCGCGTTCCGCGCGCATGCGGCGCTCGCCGCCCTGCTCTGCGCCGCCGTCACCGCCGCCGCACAACAGCCGCCGGCCGAAGAGCCTGGCTGGGCCAAGGGCCGGCCGAAGACCGAGGCGGCCACGCGCATGGCACCGGTGCCCTCCTTCCCCATTCCGACAGCGCCCGACCAGCTGCCCACGGCCAAGTTCAAGCTGCCGCCGGGCTTCAAGGTCGAGACCTGGGCCTCGGGCGTGCTCGACGCGCGCGAGCTGCGCCAGGGCGCCAAGGGCACGGTGTTCGTGAGCACGCTCTTCGTGGGCAACAAGGTCTACGCCATCGCCGAGAAGGGCGACCGCAAGCCCAAGACCATCATCGACAAGACCGAGTTCGCCACCGGCATCGAGTTCGACAAGGGCGCGCTCTACCTCGCCACGCACAAGCAGATCCTTCGCTACGACGGCATCGAGGACAAGCTCGACAACCCCGGCGCGCCGGTGGTGCTCAACGACAAGCTGCCCGGCGGGCAGGACCACAGCTGGCGCTACCTGCGCATGCACGAAGGCAAGCTCTACTACGCCGTGGGCGCGCCCTGCAACCTGTGCGAACCCGACGACGCGCATGCGCGCATCTTCCGCATGAACCCCGACGGCAGTGGCATCGAGACCGTGGCGCGCGGCGTGCGCAACACGGTGGGCTTCGACTTCGACCCCAAGACCGGCAACCTCTGGTTCACCGACAACGGCCGCGACTGGCTCAGCGAAGACCTGCCCAACGACGAGCTGAACGTGGTCACCAGGCCCGACCAGCACTTCGGCTACCCGTACTGCCACCAGGGCAACATCCTCGACTCGGAATTCGGCTGGGGCAAGAGCTGCAGCGACTACCAGAAGCCCGCCGCACTGCTCGGCCCGCACGCCGCCGCGCTGGGCCTGACCTTCTACAACGGGAAGATGTTCCCGGCCAGGTACCGCGGCGCCATGTTCATCGCGCGCCACGGCCCGTGGAACCGCACCGTCAAGTACGCCGACATCGCCGTCGCCTGGCCCGACGGCAAGGGCGGCGCGAAGGTGGAGCCCTTCATGACCGGCTTCGTCGAGAACAACAACTACCTCGGCCGCCCGGTCGACTTCCTGGTGCTGAAGGACGGCTCNATGCTCGTGAGCGACGACCACGCCGGCGCCATCTACCGCATCAGCTACGGNGGCCGATGACACCTGCGAGCCTTCTCTTCCGATGCGCGGTGGCGGCAATGACCGTGGCAGCGGCGGCATCGCCGGCCGGTGCGCAGGGCACCAAGGGCAGCGTCTACGCCCAGCGCTACGCCGAACTGTGCGCCTCGTGCCACGGCGCCAACGGCCGCAGCGACATGGCGGGCACGCCGGTGCTCGCCGGGCAGCATTCGTTCTACGCCATCACGCAGCTCTACCTGTTCCGCGAAGGACGGCGCGACAACCCCGCGATGAGCGCGGTGGCCAAGACCATGAAGGACGAGGACCTGCGCGGCTTCTCGGACTTCATCGCCACCCTGCCCGCCGTGCCCGCGCCGCCGCCGGCCACGCCGCCCGACGCGGCGCGCATGGCACGCGGCCAGGCACTGGCGCANGAGAACCGCTGCCTGCTGTGCCATGGCGCCGACCTGGCCGGCGGGCAGCAGGTGCCGCGCATCGCGCAGCAGCACGAGGACTACCTGCAGCTNACCCTGCAGGGCTTCCGCACGGGCAAGCGCCCGGGCTACACGCAGGCCATGAGCGAGGCGGTGGGCCGCATGTCGCCTGAAGACCTGGACACCCTTGCCTACTACGTGGCGCGCTTCCCCGGCGCCGCAGCAAAGCCGACTTCTTCGCCCACCAGATAGACGCCATCACCCGACGTGCGGCACCCGCAGGACAAGCGCGGTGCTGGCACGGCTCACCCCGAATCCCGAACAACCCCCTCAACATCGGAGCCGAATCTCTTGGAAGTTTCATTCAGCAAGGAAGTGGAAATGCTGCGCCTCGGCGCGGGCGACACCTTTCACGGCGAGGGCATCCTCGCGATCACCAAGGGCCTGCTGCAGTCGGGCGTGGCGTATGTGGGCGGCTACCAGGGCGCGCCGGTGTCGCACCTGCTCGACGTGATGGTCCAGGGCAAGGCCTACATGGACGAACTGGGCGTGCACGTCGAGGCCTGCTCCAACGAAGCCTCGGCCGCCGCCATGCTCGGCGCCTCCATCCACTACCCGCTGCGCGGCGCGGTGACGTGGAAGTCGATCGTCGGCACCAACGTGGCGGCGGATGCGCTGTCGAACCTGTCGTCGCCGGGCGTGACCGGCGGCGTGCTCGTCGTGGTGGGCGAGGACTACGGCGAAGGCGCCAGCGTGATCCAGGANCGCACGCATGCCTACGCGCTCAAGTCGAGCATGTGCCTGCTCGACCCGAGGCCCGATCTCGGCGTGATGGTGCGCATGGTCGAGGAAGGCTTCCGCCTCTCGGAAAGCTCGAACATGCCCTGCCTGATGGAGCTGCGCATCCGCACCTGCCACGTGCGCGGCAGCTTCGAGTGCAAGGACAACGTCGCGCCCACCGTCTCCACGCGCTCGCTGATGGAGGAGCCCGCCGGCTTCGACTACATGCGCCTCGCGCATCCGCCCGTCACCTTCAGGCACGAGAAGCTCAAGGGCGATGCGCGCATTCCGGCCGCGCGCAGCTACATCATGGAGCACGGCCTCAACGAGCTGATGCCCGGGCGGCGCCATGCCGACCTCGGCATCGTGGTGCAGGGCGGGCTCTACAACGCGCTGATCCGCAGCCTGCAGCAACAGGGCCTGGCCGACGCCTTCGGCGAGACGGACATCCCGATCCTGGTGCTCAACGTGACCTACCCGCTGGTGCCAGAACAGGTCGCCGACTTCTGCGTGGGCAAGCGCGCGGTGCTGGTGGTGGAAGAAGGCCAGCCCGAGTACATCGAGCAGGACATCGCCACGCTGCTGCGCCGGCGCGACATCCAGACGCCGCTGCACGGCAAGGACATGCTGCCTCCGGCGGGCGAGTACGGTGTGGAGGTGCTCTCGGCGGGCATCGGCGCGTTCGTCGCGAAGTACATCGAGCCGGACGAGGCCTCGCACTCGGCGCAGGCCTGGCTGGCAGGCAACCGCGAACGCCGCGAGGCCGTGGCGCGAAGTTTGAGTTCTCCGCTGCCCAACCGGCCGCCGAGCTTCTGCGTCGGCTGCCCGGAGCGGCCGGTGTTCTCCGCGCTCAAGCTGGCGCAGCAGGAGACCGGGCCGGTGCACGTGGCCGCCGACATCGGCTGCCATGCCTTCGGCACCTTCGAGCCTTTCTCGATGGGCCATTCCATCCTCGGCTACGGCATGAGCCTCGCGAGCCGCGCGGGCGTGGCGCCGATGATGAACCGGCGCACCCTGTCGATCATGGGCGACGGCGGCTTCTGGCACAACGGCCTGCTCACCGGCGTGCAGAGCGCGCTCTTCAACGGCGACGACGCGGTGCTGCTGATCTTCAAGAACGGCTACACCTCGGCCACCGGCACGCAGGACATCATCTCCACGCCGGACGACGAGATCAAGGAACGCGCCGAGGACAAGCAGCAGAGCCTGGTCGACAAGAACCAGACCATCGAGGCCACGCTCAAGGGCCTGGGCGTGCAGTGGATGCGCACCGTGACCACCTACGACGTGGAGCGCATGCGCCGCACGCTCACCGAGGCGCTCACCAGCGACTTCGACGGCCTGAAGGTGGTGATCGCCGAGGGCGAATGCCAGCTGGAGCGGCAGCGCCGCATCAAGCCGTGGATCGCCAGCCTGCTGAAGAAGGGCGAGCGCGTGGTGCGCGTGAAGTACGGCGTGGACGAGGACGTGTGCAACGGCGACCACGCCTGCATCCGCCTGTCGGGCTGCCCCACGCTCACGCTGCGCGACAACCCCGATCCGCTGAAGGTGGACCCGGTCGCCACCGTCATCGACGGCTGCGTGGGCTGCGGCCTGTGCGGCGCGAACGCTCATGCGGCCACGCTGTGCCCGAGCTTTTACCGGGCCGAGGTGGTGCAGAACCCGAAGTGGCATGAGCGGCTTCTTCACGGCCTGCGCGGCGCCTTCGTTCGCGCACTGCAACCGGCATGAGGGGCGAGGAAACCATGGAACAGAACCGCCCCATCACATTGCTCGTCTGCGCCCTCGGCGGCGAAGGCGGCGGCGTGCTCACCGAATGGCTGGTCGACACCGCGCGCCATGCCGGCTACGCGGCGCAGAGCACGTCCATTCCCGGCGTGGCGCAGCGCACCGGCGCCACCACCTACTACATCGAAATGTTCCCCGTGCCGCTTGCGCAGCTCGGCGGACGCCGCCCGGTGTTCAGCCTCAGCCCCGTGCCGGGCGCGCTGGATGCCATCGTCTCCTCGGAGCTGCTGGAAACCGCGCGCCAGATCGGCAACGGCATGAGCGCGCCGCAGCGCACGCTGGTCATCAGCTCGTCGGCGCGCATCCTCACCACCGCCGAGCGCATGGTGCCCGGCGACGGCCGCGCCGACGCGCAGCGGCTGCTCGACGTGGTGAAGGCCTTCAGCCGCGAGCACCATGTGTTCGACATGAACGCCATCGCGCGCGACAGCGGCACGGTGGTCAGCGCGGTGATGCTCGGCGCCATCGCGGGCAGCGGGCTGTTCCCGTTCCCGCGCGAGGCCTACGAGCACGTCGTGCGCGGCGGCGACACCAGCGCGCCGGAGAAGCTGGGCAAGATGGCCGCCGCCAGCCTGCGCGGCTTCGCCTCGGCCTTCGACGCGGTGAACGCGCCGCGCGCGCAGGCCGCCTTCGTGAGCAGCGTCATGGCCGGCGACACCAACGACGCGCCGCCACCCGCCGCGGCCCTGCCCGCCGACCTGGCGCGGCGCTTTCCGCCGGCCGTGCACGACATGCTCGCGCTGGGCCATGCCCGAGTGCTCGATTACCAGGACGCCGCCTACGCATCGCTCTACGCCGAGCGGCTGGGCCGCCTGCTCGACGCCGAACGCGCCGCCGATCCGGCCGGCGCGCGGGGCTTCGCCATCACCCGCGAGGCCGCCCGCTGGCTCGCACTGTGGATGGCCTTCGACGACATCGTGCGGGTGGCCGCGCTCAAGGGCCGCGCCAGCCGCGCGCAGCGCGTGCGGCGCGAGGTGCGCGCCGGCGAGGAAGACATCGTGAAGGTCTATGACCACTTCAAGCCCGGCGCGGCCGAGTTCGCGGCGCTGCTGCCGCCCTCGCTCTCGCGCCGCGTCACGGCCTGGGACCGGGGCCGCCAGTCTCGCGGCCTCGCGCCCTGGGCGCTGCCGCTGAAGGTGGGCAGCCACTCGGTGCTGGGCATGGCCTCGCTGCGGCTGCTGGCCTCGCTGCGCTGGCTGCGCCGCCTGGGCAGCCGCTTCGCGCAGGAGCAGGCACTCATCGAACGCTGGCTCAAGGCCGTGGAAGCGGGCACGCGCGAGACCTGGGCGCTGGGCCACGAGCTGGCGCTGTGCGGACGGCTCATCAAGGGCTACGGCAGCACCAACGAGCGCGGCAAGCACAACCTGCTGCATGTGATCGACGAACTCGCCGGCCGCAGCACGCTGCCCGCCCCCGCGCGCGCCACTGCCATCGCGGCGGCGCGCGAAGCGGCACTGGCCGACGAGGGCGGCAAGGCGCTCGACGCCACGCTGGCCGCGCACGGCGCCGCGCCGCGACCGGTGCAGGCACAGCCGATCCGCTGGATGAAGCGCCCCCCGTCGGTCAAGGCCTGACCGGACGCTGCGAAATACAAGAAAAGGAGACAAGACCGATGACCCGCCCCGCCCTTCCCTGGCGACGATGCCTGCTGGCACTGGCCGCCGCTGCCATGCTCGCCCCGGCGCATGCCAACACCCCATGGCCCGCCAAGCCGATCAAGGTGATCGTCAACTTCCCCGCAGGCGGCGCCGCCGACCAGATCGCGCGCGCCATCTCGCAGCCGCTGCAGGAGTCGCTGAAGCAGCCGGTGGTGATCGAGAACCGCGCCGGCGCCAACGGCAACCTCGGCGGAGAGACCGTCGCCCGCGCGCCGGCCGACGGCTACACGCTGCTGATGAGCTCTGGCGGCATGGTGTCGGTGAACCCGCACCTGTACTCGCGCATGAGCTTCGACCCCGCGAAGGACCTGGTGCCGGTGGCNGCCGCCGCGCGCGTGCTGGTGTTCNTGGTCACGCGGCCCTCGCTGCCGCCGGCGAACGTGAAGGAGTTCATCTCGTACGTGAAGGCCAACCCGGGCAAGCTGTCGTACGGCTCGCCGGGCAACGGCAGCTCGCCGCANCTCGCGGGCGAGATGTTCAAGACGCAGGCCAACCTGTTCGCGCTGCATGTGCCCTACCGCGGCGCCGCGCCCGCGCTGCAGGACCTGCTGGCCGGCCAGATCGACTACGCCTTCGACCCCGGCATCGCGCTCACGCAGGTGCGCGCGGGCAAGCTGCGGCTGCTGGCCGTGGGCAGCCCGAAGCGCTCGCCGCTCTTCCCCGACGTGCCCACGCTCGACGAGGCCGGCCTGCGCGGCTTCGACGCCGACACCGTGTTCGGCTTCTACGCTCCGGCCGGAACGCCGCCCGAAGTGGTGGCGCAACTCAACGCGCAGATCAACCGCACGCTCGCGCTGCCGGCCGTGCAGGAGCGCATCGCGTCGATCGGCGGCGAGCCGCAGCCCGGCTCGCCGGCTGCGTTCCAGCAGCGCGCGGCGACGGACTTCCAGCGCTTCGGCGCGCTGATCCGCGAGCGCCGGATCGCGGCGGACTGAGCAAGGATGGCCCAACTGCTCAACGTGGAAGACTACCGGCGCCGCGCCCGAAGCGCGCTGCCGCGGCTGGTGTTCGACTACATCGACGGCGGCGCGGAAGACGAGCGCTGCATGCAGCGCAACCGCGACGCGCTCGAAGCGCTGCCGCTGATTCCCGAATGCCTGCGCGACACCAGCAAGGTGGACATCGGCATCGAACTCTTCGGCCGCCGCTGGCGCGCGCCCTTCGGCATCGCACCCATCGGGCTGGCCGGCCTGGTGCGCCCGCGCGCCGATGCGCAGCTGGCCGCTGCAGCGCAGGCCGCCGGCGTGCCCTTCGTTCTTTCCACCGCTTCCAACACACGCATCGAGGACGTGCGCAACGCCGCGCCCGATGCCGCGCTTTGGATGCAGCTGTACGTGATGGGCGAGCGCGCCATCGCCGAGCGCATCGTGCGCCGCGCGCGCAATGCAGGCTTCGAGGCGCTGGTGCTCACGGTAGATGTTCCCGTGAGCGGCCTGCGCGAGCGCGACCTGCGCCACGGCTTCCGTGTGCCCATGCGGCTAACGCCCGGCACGGTGCTCGACATGGCGCGGCATCCCGCGTGGCTGCTGCGGCTGGCCGGCGGCGGCATGCCGCAGTTCGCGAACCTGCTGCCCGATGAAGACGACGGCGCACCGGTCTCCGCGCAGACGCAGGCCGCGCTGCTCTCGCGCGCCATGGACCGCACGCTGACCTGGGACAGCCTGGGCTGGCTGCGCAGGCTCTGGGACGGGCCGCTGCTGGTCAAGGGCCTGCTGGGCGCCGAGGACGCGCGCCGCGCACTGCGGCATGGGGCGGATGGCATCGTGGTCTCCAACCACGGAGGCCGCCAGCTCGATGCCGCGCCGGCCACCATCGCCGCGCTGCCGGCCATGCTCGATGCGGTCGGCGGCCGCATTCCGGTGCTGGTGGACAGCGGCATGCGGCGCGGCAGCGACATCGTCAAGGCGCTCGCGCTCGGCGCCAGCGCGGCGCTCGTGGGCCGCGCGCCGATCTACGGCCTGGCCTGCGGCGGCGAACAGGGCGCGCTCTCGGTGCTGCAGCTGCTCGCGCAGGAAACCGAACGCACGATGACCCTGCTCGGTGCCTCGCGCGTGGGCGAACTCGGGCGCAGGCACGTCGAAATACATGCGCCGCGTTCGCACGCCGAACAGGCTGGGCCCGCACCCGTGCAGGCGCACGGGAAAGCCTCCATTTACCCCGCGCACGCGGCTGCCTAGATTGCGGATTCACTCGTAGAGACACACAACACAACGAAGGAGACCATGAAAGCCAATCGCCAATCCCGTCCGTCCCGTCGCGTGGCCACGAGCCTCGCGGCGGCCACCGCAGCCCTCGCGCTGATCGCCCCGGCCGTGCAGGCGCAGGACAAGCCGGTGCAGCTCAAGCTGTCGAGCTGGGTACCCGCGCAGCACCCGCTCAACCCCGCGCTGCAGGCGTGGGCCGACGACATCAAGAAGGAATCGGGCGGCACCATCACCGCGATCCTCTTCCCGTCGGAGCAGCTGGGCAAGGCATTCGACCACTACGACATGGCGCGCGACGGCATCGCCGACTTCTCGTACGTGAACCCGGGCTACCAGCCGGGCCGCTTCCCGGTGATGGCGGGCGCGTCGCTGCCCTTCCTGTTCGCCAACGGCAAGGAAGGCTCCGCCGCCATCGACGCCTGGTACCGCAACTACGCGGCCAAGGAAATGAAGGACGTGAAGTACTGCTTCGCCTTCGTGCACGACCCCGGCACCTTCCACTCGCGCAAGAAGATCACCGTGCCCGGCGACGTCAAGGGCATGAAGGTGCGCCCGGCCACCAGCACCGTGGGCCAGCTCATCACCTCGCTGGGCGGCACCAACGTGCAGGCCTCGGCCCCCGAGTCGCGCGACATGCTCGAGCGCGGCGTGGCCGACGCCATCACCTTCCCGTGGGGCTCCATCGGCCTCTTCGGCATCGACAAGGTGGTGAAGTACCACATGGACGTGCCGCTTTACGTCACGCCCTTCGTGTGGGTGATGAACAAGGGCAAGTACGACGCCATGTCCGCCGCGCAGAAGAAGGTGATCGACGACCACTGCACCAGCGAATGGGCGCAGAAGGTGGCCGGACCGTGGGCCGACTTCGAGTTCGCGGGCCACGCCAAGATGGCGGCGCTGTCGGGCCACGAGATCTACAAGCTCACGCCCGATCAGCTGGATGCATGGCGCAAGGCGGCGGCACCCGCCGAGGCGCAGTGGGCAGAGGGCGTGAAGAAGGCCGGTGAAGATCCGAAGGCCGTGATGGATGCGCTGAAGGCCAGCCTCGCCAAGTACAAATCGGCGCTCTGAGCGATGGCTACACGGTCCGCCAGCTATATGGACCGCGCGATCAACACGATCGAATGGCTCGCCGCCATCTTCGTGGGGATCGTCGCGCTCAACATCTTCGTGGCCGTGGTGCTGCGCAAGTTCTTCGACACCTCGATCCCGGACGCCTACGACTTCGGCCGCATGCTGCTGGGCATCCTGATCTTCTGGGGCATCGCGGCCACCAGCTACCGGGGCGGCCACATCACGGTCGACCTGGTGTGGACGGCGGCGGGCCCGCGCATGAAGCGCGCCATCGACGTGTTCGCCACGCTGGTGCTGCTCTTCGTGGTGGCGGTGCAGACCATCATGCTGTTCGACAAGGTGCGCGGCACCTATGTCGACAACGTGCAGACCTACGACCTCAACATCCCGACCTGGCCGTTCTACGCCGTGGCCTGGGCCGGCGACGTGTGCGCCGTGCTGCTGATCGCCATCCGCACCTACAGGCTGATCTTCCATCCCGAACAACTCGAAGAAGTTCACGCAGAACAGAAGGCCGACGAATGAGCCCCGATGCAGTCGCAGTGTTGGGCTTCGTCGCCCTTTTCGTATTGATGCTGTTGCGCGTGCCGGTCGGCATGGCGATGGGCCTGGTGGGCGTGGTGGGCTACAGCTACCTCGTCGGGCCGGGCCCCGCGCTCAAGCTGGTGGGCCAGACCTCCATGCGCACCGTGACCGACTACACCTTCGGCGTGATCCCGATGTTCATGCTGATGGGAGCGCTGGTGTCGGTCTCGGGTGTGAGCCGCGAGCTCTTCAAGGCCGCCAACTCGATGATCGGCCACCTGCGTGGCGGCCTGGGCGTGGCCACCGTGGTGGCATGCGGCGGCTTCGCGGCGATCTGCGGCTCGTCGGTGGCCACGGCCGCCACGTTCTCGGCGGTGGCCTACCCGGAGATGCGCCGCTTCAACTACCCGCAGTCTTTCTCCACCGGCGTGATCGCCGCGGGCGGCACGCTGGGCGCGATCCTGCCTCCATCGACCGTGCTTGCGGTGTACGCCATCCTCACGCAGCAGGACATCGGCAAGCTCTTCATGGCGGGCATCGTGCCGGGCATCCTCGCGATGGCCATGTACGTGCTGACCATCGCGGTCATCGTGAAGACGCGGCCGGGCTGGCTGCCTGGCGGCGAGGTGAAGCCCTGGTCGGAGCGCCTGAAGGACCTGAAGAACGTGTGGGCGCCGCTGGTGCTGTTCGTGTTCGTCATCGGCGGCCTGTATGGCGGCTTCTTCACGCCGACCGAGGCGGGCGGCGTGGGCGCGAGCGGCGCCTTCATCCTCGGGCTGGTACGGCGCAAGCTCGACGGGCCGAAGATCCGCGAGGCGCTGCTGTCGGCCACGCGCACGGCGGCGGCGGTGTTCACGGTGCTGATCGGCGCGCTGCTGTTCGGCTACTTCCTCACCATCACGCAGAGCCCGCAGAAGCTCACCGAGTTTCTTACCGGCCTGGGCATCGGCCGCTACGGCGTGCTCGCGCTCATCATGCTCATGTACCTGGTGCTGGGCTGCCTGATGGACGCGATGGCGATGAT
>Ga0055536_1001755_pt1 | contig 12782 bp, 9 predicted proteins | sample AraplaCvi_mLB_r2_FD_55037 | JGI IMG/M metagenome (GOLD analysis project Ga0055536, IMG submission 55037) | Arabidopsis root microbial communities from North Carolina, USA - plate scrape MF_Cvi_mLB_r2 | ecosystem: Host-associated > Plants > Roots > Endosphere | place: USA: North Carolina...
AGATCTGCGCCGTCGCGAGGGCGATATGGCCAACGCCTCGTTCGACCGCGATCGAGTTCCACGGCTCGCCGACACAGATGCCGTCGACTTCTCCCGCCGCTAGCGCATCGGCGGCAAAGGGAGGGCTGGTGACAACGATCTCTACATCGAGATCGGGGCGGATGCCGACGCCTGCAAGCCAGTAGCGCAGCATATAATTGTGACTCGAATAGCGGTGTACGACGCCGAAGCGCAGCCGTTTGCCCGCCGCGATCCGCGCCTCGGCAACGTGCTTCAGGGCCGCGCCGATCAGGATCGGGTCGCCAAGTCCGTCGGCGAGGCCGACCTCCGACGCAAGCTTCGCCGAAAAGGTGACCGCATTGCCGTTGAGCCCGAGCACGAAGGGTACCGCGAGCGGGACCGCCGGACGGTCACGTCCCAGCGTCGTCGCGATCGCGAGCGGAGCGATCATGTGCGCCGCATCGGTATGCCGTAGAGCAGACGGTCGCGGACTGTAGCCCATGTCATGTCGCGAATCAGTTCGAGCTTGAGGCCCTCCGTTTCCGCAAATCCCAGCTCGTGAGCGAGGATCGGCAGCGCGGCATCGACGAGCGGCAAGAATCCGATACGGATACGCTCGATGGTCATTCCATGTCTCCCATCAGCGCTTCGCTGGTCACGATCGCCTCCGCGATTTCCGAGATGCGACGGTTAGTGCGCATCGCCTGGCCGCGGAGCAACGCATAGGCTTCGGGCTCGTCGATCTGGCGCCGCTTCATCAGGATCGCCTTGGCCCTGTCGATCACCGCGCGCTCGGCCAGTGCGTTCTTGGCATCGTCCAGCTCGCGTTGTAGCGACGAAAAGGCTTGGAAACGTCGCACCGCCAGGTCGAGCACGGGCTTGATACGCTGCTGCGAAAGACCGTCGACGACATAAGCGGAAACTCCCGCGTCGATCGCAGCAAATGTGGACTCCGTATCGCTTTGATCGACGAACATCGCAATCGGCCGCGAAAGCGCGCGCGACATGGCGAAGAAATCTTCGAGCAGGTCGCGACTTGGATTTTCAAGGTTGATCAGGACGACCTCGGGGGTCGCCGCCTCGATCTGCGCGACCAGAGGACCGGCGGGATCGATCAGCACGAGATCATCGAGGCCAGCCTCGCGCAGGCCGTCGGAGATGATGGCGGCGCGCGTCTTGCTTGTGTCGATGATCGCGATCCTCATGATCGCGCCTTTACGCTGCAGCGCACAAATCTGCTAGCTGGTTTCTTATTTGTGTATGTTTCAGGCTGGCGGATGACGGCTTCTTGAAATTATCGTCCGAAAGCTGACAGTCTCCAACCGGTCAGCATCTGTTTTGAACAAGCTAATCCGCGCATCAATCAAGCGCGCCTTTGGTTTGGACCCTTTCAGGCGCCTCACCTAGAAATCGCATCAACCTGGTCGCGTTTGGCGGCCGTTGGCGGTAATCGCAAAGGAGAGGCTTGATGGATCCGGTGGCAATGGGGCGGAAGTTGGGCGAGGGTTTGCTTTCCTTTCCCGTGACGCATTTCGATGCAAACGGTGCATTTGACGAAGCTCCCTATCGCGAACATTGCGCCTGGATGCTGGATCATGAACTTGCTGGCCTGTTTGCGGCGGGCGGTACCGGCGAGTTTTTCTCGCTGACGCCGACCGAGGTCGTGGACGTCGTTCGTGCCGCCGTTGCCGAAGGGAAGGGCAAGGTGCCCGTCATTTCAGGNTGCGGCTATGGTACGGCTATCGCGGTCGAGATCGCACGCGGCGCTGAAAAGGCGGGGGCCGATGGTCTGCTGCTGCTGCCACCCTATCTGGTCGGATCGAAGCAGGAAGGGCTCGCGGCCCACATCGAGGCGGTGTGCAAGGCCACCGGGCTGGGCGTCATCGTTTATAACCGCGACAATGCGATCCTCGACGATGAGACGCTGGCGGGCCTTTGCGATCGCAACCCCAACCTGGTCGGTTTCAAGGATGGCGTCGGCGATATCGAACTGATGACACGCGTCTATGCCCGCATGGGAGACCGCCTGACCTACATTGGCGGACTTCCGACCGCCGAGACCTTTGCGACGCCCTACCTCACCATGGGCGTGACCACATATTCGTCGGCGATCTTCAATTTCATGCCCGAATGGGCGCTCGACTTTTACAAGTCGGTGCGCGCGGGCGATCAGACCGAGGTCATGAATCAGCTTCGGCAGTTCGTGCTGCCCTANATCGCGCTTCGTAACCGTGGCCGCGGCTATGCCGTGTCGATCGTCAAAGCGGGCTGCCGCGTCGTCGGACGCGATGCCGGGCCGGTGCGCTCGCCACTTACCGACCTCAGCGCCGCCGAAGAGCAGGAGCTGCGCGCGCTGATCGAGCGCGCTTCGCCAAAGGCTCTTTCAGCGGCGGCTTGACCGGATTAGGCTGGGCCATGTTCGAACTCAGCCAACTTCGCTGCTTCGTCGCCGCTGCCGAGGAACTCCACTTCGGCCGCGCGGCACAGCGGCTCAATATGACCCAGTCGCCACTCAGCCGGCAGATCCNGCTGCTTGAGCGNNTCCTCGACGTGACATTGCTCGAGAGAACCAGCCGCAATGTCTCGTTGACGCCTGCGGGGCGCGTGTTTCTGATCGAGGCGCGGCGGATCGTGCGCCTGGCAGAAAGTGCCTCGCTGTCGGCGCGCCGCGTCGCGAAGGGCGATGCTGGCAAGGTCGGTATCGGTTTCACCGCCGTGTCGGGCTATACGCTGGTTCCGCGTATCGTGACGCAGGCGCGCGCCACTCTGCCCAATATCGAACTCGAACTGCGCGAGATGGTGACCAGCGACCAGACCGATGCGCTGCTGACCGGCCTTATCGACATCGGTTTCGTCCGCCCGCCCGTTGAACGCGGCGAGTTCAACTCGATCCTCGCGCTCAGCGAACCGCTCGTCGTCGCGCTGCCGCTCGGCGATCCGCGGCAGGCGCAATCGGTGCTCGAACCTGCCGACCTCGATGACAAGCCGCTGATCATGTATTCGCGGCAGGGCGCAGGCTATTTTCATGACCTGCTGGCGCGTATCTTCGACGAGGCAGGCGTGTCGCCGCACTATGTCCAGCATGTGACGCAAATCCATTCGATGCTGGGGCTGGTACGCGCGGGGCTGGCCGCTGCGGTGGTCCCGCGCTCTTCGATGGGGCTGCATCCCGACGACGTGCAGTTCCGCGAGCTGACCACAACGCCTGAGCAGCCGGTCGAACTTTACATGGCTTGGCGCCGCGACAACGCCAATCCGGCGACCGAACCGATGCGACGCCTGTGCATGGAGGTCATGGCCGCGTGATNGCCCGCCGCCAACTGATGGCGGGTGCGGGGGCGGCGATGCTGCTGCCGCCGGCAGCGTGGGCCAAGGGAGGCGGCGACCCGGTTGCGATGACGNGCTACGGCCGCGTGCGNGGCCTTCGCGAGGCGGGTGTGCTGGCGTTTCGCGGTGTCCGCTANGGCGCCGACACCGCGCCGCGCCGTTTCGAACGCGCACTCGCACCGACGCCTTGGCGGGGCATTGCCGACGCGACGGTCTATGGTGCGGCGGCGCCGCAGACCANGGCCAGCGAGCGCATCAGCGAGGACTGCCTGTTCCTCAACATATGGACTCCGGCGCTCGACGGCGCACGGCGGCCGGTGATGGTTTATCTGCACGGCGGAGCGCACGCACATGGGTCGGGGTCGGATCCGCTCTATGACGGCNGCAATCTCGTCCGGCGCGGCGATGTCGTCGTGGTGACGCTCAACCACCGGCTCGCGGCGTTGGGCTACGCCTATCTGGCCCGGCTCGGCGGGCCGGCGGAGTCGGGCAATGTCGGCAATCTCGACATCATTTTCGCGCTGCAATGGATCCGCGACAATATCGCCGGCTTCGGCGGCGACCCGGGCCGCGTGATGATCTTTGGCCAGTCGGGCGGCGGCGCGAAAGTCGTGACGCTGATGGCGATGGAAGAGGCGCGACCACTGTTCCACAGCGCCGCGACCATGAGCGGTCAGCATGTGACCGCGGCCGGTCCCAATCACGCGACCGAGCGTGCGAAGGCGTGGATGGCAAAGGCCGGTGCGGCGTCGTTCGACGATTTGCGTACCTTGCCCGTCNAACGCCTGATCGAGGCGATGGGGATGGCCGATCCGCTTGAGGGGAAGGGCGAAATAAGCTTCACCTCAACGCTCGACCATCATGTCCTGAAGCACCATCCCTTTTACCCCGGCGCTCCGCGTGAGGCGGCTTCGATCCCCCTTATCGTGGGCAATACCCATGACGAGACGGGGTTGTGGATCGCCGAAACGCTCAAGCGCGGCGACACCGACTGGGACAATCTGCCGACCCGGCTTGAGCGCGAGATCGTCAAGGATGTCGACCCGGTGTGGCTCGCCGAACGATATCGTGCGCTCTATCCCGATCGGACGCCGGGGCAGATATTGCTCGCGGCATCGACGGCGGCGCGGTCGTGGCCGGGGCATCTGATCCAGGCCGAGGAACGCGCGCGAATTGGCGCGCCGACGTGGATGTATCAGCTCGATTTTCCGTCGCCCGAGGCGGGCGGCGTGCTTGGCGCATTCCACACGCTCGACATCGGGCTGGTGTTCGACAATGTGCAGCTTGCCGAGGCGCGCACCGGGAACAGCCCGCAGGCGCGGACGCTGGCTGGCCAGATGGCCGATGCCTTCGTTCGGCTTGCGCGGAGCGGCGATCCCAATGGCGGCTCGCTGCCCCTCTGGCCGCATTATGACCTGGACGCGCGGGCGACGATGATCTTCGACCGCGAGGTTCGGGTCGAGAATGACCCGCGCCGCGCCGAGCGCGAATTGCTGTCGGTCGCGCCCTATATCAAGCCGGGCGGCTGAAGCCTCAGCGATCCCAGGGAAAGGCCAGGGTGGGCCGATTGGCNTAACGCGTCATCGCAAGTTTGAGCTGCGTTCCGCATCCCGGTTCGAGCCNTAACGCAAAATNGCGACCGCCGACATGCNGCTTGCCGCCGTCCCATTCCACCGTGTCGATGCGATGTTCGGCGTAGGTGCCGCCCTGTATGATCAGGTTCCGCGGCGCGGCGCCGATGTTGATCAACGTCACCTCGGTCTGCGTGTCGCCGAGGCTGTGGACGAGCGCCGCCACATCGTCGGGGACGCCCGCACGCCGCCGGTCGGCGTCGAAATAGCGCAGGCGACAATGGAGCGGTACGCCCCCCTGCGGTGCGGTCGTCGGCGACCATGGCGGCCGGGCGATATGGAGGCCGCCCGTCATCGTCTGGATCAGCGCTTTCGCGGCCGCCGGGTTAATCCCGAGCGTCCAGTCCGCGAGCCGCTCGTCGGGCGCGGTCTTGTCGGCTTCGGCGATCGCGACGCGCTTTGCGACATGATCGAGATCGGCTTGCAGCGCCTGTTCGGGATAGGCCGCGTTCCGGCCTTCGAGGAAGTCGATCCACGGATGGCTGCCCGCTGCCTCGCGGTCGGCGGCTTCCTGCGTCGCGTACCAGATTTCGAAGCCGTTGGTGCGATAGGGGCCGGGCTTCCACCCGTACCAGCCGTCGGCATTATGCATCGTCGGCGCGGACATCACGCCATCGACCAATTTGCTTTGTTCGTTGATCCGCACGTTCATCTCGCGCCACAGGCGGAGATAGTCGCGATCGCCCGAGAGCAGCAGGGCGTTGAAGAATGTCGTGATCGACCGCGGCACACGGTTGCGATTTTCGCGCTCGCCGGTTTGCGGAACGACGGGCGAGAAACCCCAACCATAAACACCCTGCCACCAGTCGGCACCGACGCTTCCATCGGCGGCAACGCGGCTCGGCAATATGCCGTTATTGGCGCGGGCGCGCTCGGCCCAGGCCGTCAGATAGTCGAGCGCCCAGCGCCGAAACCGGTCACCGGCGCCGAGCGCATAGGCATTGAGGCCAAGTGTCGTGGCTTGCAGGTTCAGCGGATTGTCGCCGGCGACATCGCCATATTCGGCATAATGCGCCAGGAATTGCGCGTAATCATCCTCGCCATGTTCCAGGTGGAAACGCTCGGCGTCGAAGGGATCGCCCGCCCAGTCGAGCGCCGAGACCGCGCCGGGCGCCGGGCCGCGGCTGCCATTCATCAGGCTGCGCATGACGCGGTGGCGCGGGTCGTAATTGGCGACGCTGCGGTCGCGTCCCGTGTACAGATCGGCGAAACGGCGCGTGCGGTCGAACAGCTTGCGGTCGCGCGGCGCGCTCATGCCCATGACGTTGAAGGTCGTCAGCCCCTCGGCATTATGCTGCCAGTCCATCCGGACGGGGAATTCGCGATAATACATGCCCTGGCGTGCGATTGCGACGTCGACGGTCTTTGCGGCGGTATATTGGCGGATATGCCCGTCCCAGAAACGCTGCGAGAGGCTGAGCAGCTTGTCGGAGCCGCCGAGCGCGTGGAGCGTTACCCAGTCGTTCGTCGCCTCGGCAGCATCGTCGGGGCCGTCGTTGGCGCCCCAGCGTGCAAAGATTTTCAGCGCGTCGTTTGCATCGACATATTTCGCGTAGAACGCCTCGCATGCCTCGGCATTCGCCTTGAGCAGGCGGCGCTGCAACCTCGCCCAGCCGGGCGCCGCCATCGGCGTCGCAATCCGCACCGCACGGGCCGGCCCATTGGCGAGCGCTTTCGGCGCNGCGAGAAGNGCGCCGCTCGCTACAAGGAACGTCCGGCGCGAAAATGTCATACGGTCAGTTCCAGGCGGCGGATCGGACCGACGATCCAGACATAGGCGACGATCGTCAGCAGGCAGTGGATCGCGACGAAGGCGAGCGCGAGGTCGAATGAGCCGGTCGCCGCGACGATATAGCCGACGACGATCGGCGTCACGATCCCGGCAATGTTACCGAACATGTTGAACACGCCTCCCGACAGACCGGCGAGCTGTTTCGGCGCGACATCGGCCATCACCGCCCAGCCCAGTGAGGCCACACCTTTGCCGAAGAACGCTATCGCCATCAACGTGATGACCAGCCATTCCTGCTCGGCCCANACGCAGGCTAGAATTGCGGTGGCGAGCAGCATCCCGATGACGAGCGGCGTCTTGCGCGCCTTGTCGAGGTTNCCGCTGGTCTTGAGGATGCGGTCTGAAATTACCCCGCCTGCGAGCCCGCCGATGAAGCCGCATGCCGCCGGCAACGCCGCGGCGAACCCTGCCTCCATAATGTTGAGGCCGCGTTCCTTGACCAGATAGATAGGGAACCAGGTGACGAAGAAATAGGTCAGCACATTGATGCAATATTGGCCGAGATAGATTCCCAGCATCATCCGGTTCGATAGCAGCAGCCGGAAATTGGGCCATGAGAAGGCCGGTGCCGTCTTGCTGCGATCTTCCATCGAAACCTGTCCGCCGCCCTCGCGGATATGATCGAGTTCGGCCTTGTTGACGCGCGGATGCTGTTCGGGGCCATGAATCTGGCTGACGAAAAGCAGCGCCGCCAGAATGCCGAGCGCACCCATCGTCCAGAATACCGAGCGCCATCCATGTTCGTGGACGAGCCACCCCATCAGCGGCGCAAAGGCGACGAGCGAGAAATATTGGGCGCTGTTGAAGATCGCCGAAGCGGTGCCGCGTTCGGCGCCGGGGAACCATGCGGCGACCAGCCGCGCATTGCCGGGGAAGGACGGTGCTTCGGCAAGGCCGACGAGGAAGCGCAGCAGGAAGAGCGTCGTGACGGCGGCGAGGCCGGGGATAAAGCCGACGAACCCCTGTGCCGCGGTGAACAGCGACCAGATGAGGATGGCCGAGGCGTAAACGCGCTTCGTACCGAACTTGTCGAGCAGTGCACCGCCTGGAATTTGCGCCAGCGCATAGGCCCATGCGAATGCCGAGAGAATATAGCCGGTCTGGATCGGGCTCAGCGCGAGTTCGCGCGATGCCTCTTCGCCCGCGATCGAAAATGTTGCGCGATCGGCATAGTTGATCGTCGTGATGACAAAGATCAGCGCGATGATCCAATAGCGCGTTCTCGTCGGCTTTTCGGCGTCCTGGATCATGATCCTCTCCCTGATGACCGGAAGCACTCGCGGCTTTTACGGTGGAGTGACGCTAGCGACTGCAGCTTCGCCGGTCCAAGCTGAAAGTTGGAACGATCCAGCCAAGTCATGGCTCGATCATTGCCGCAAAGTGCGCTTTGCAGCCAATCGGTGCGCGATCGGCAATGATCAATGCTTGATTGAGGTTGGCTTTATGGGGGCTTCTGGCGTTAGCCGTTGGACATTCAAACCGTACGACTTGCCGCACGACGGCAAGCAGGAGAGGGGATTACCGATGGCAACTTCCGCAATGAGCAACATCAAGATCGGCCTTTTCGCAGGGGCGGCATCCTTGGCGCTCGTCCATCCGGGCGTGGCACAGGCACAGGATGCGGCCGCTCCCGAGCAGGCCGAATCGGCCGGTACTGCGGAAGCTGCCCCCGAAGGCGCCGGCGAGGAAATCATCGTCACGGGCTTTCGCCAGAGCCTCACCAGCGCGCTCAATATGAAGCGCAACGAAACGGCCTCGATCGACGCGATCAAGGCCGAGGATATCGCCGAATTTCCCGATCTCAACCTAGCCGAGTCGCTTCAGCGCATTCCGGGCGTCGCGATCAGCCGCGTGAACGGCGAAGGCCGCAACATCTCGGTCCGCGGCCTTGGCCCCGAATATACGCGCGTGCGCATCAACGGCATGGAAGCGATCGGCACGAGTGGCGGCACCGACAATTCGGGCGGGGTCAATCGCGGCCGCGGTTTCGACTTCAACATCTTCTCGTCGGACCTGTTCAACAGCCTTGCGGTCCGCAAGACGGCGAGCGCGGAGGTCGAAGAGGGCTCGCTCGGCGCCACCGTCGATCTGCAGGTCGCGCGCCCGTTCGACTTCAAGAAATCCACCGCGGTGCTTTCGGTCCAGGGAAGCTATAATGATCTCGCCCGCAAGCTGACCCCCCGCTTCTCGGGGCTCGTTACCGTCTCGAACCCCGACGAAACCTTCGGCGTGCTTGTCTCGCTCGCTTATGAAGAGCGCCGGATCCGCGAAGAGGGCGCGAATATCACGCGTTGGACCTATGGCGGTTTCAACGGCGGTTTCAGCCCGCAGTCGACGCTGCAGGGGTACACGCCGGCGCAGATCAACAACGGCACCAACCTCGACACGGCGCTGTTCCATCCGCGCATCCCAGGTCTCGTCAGCTATGACATCAACCAAAAGCGGCTTGGCGCTGCGGTATCGGTGCAGTTCCGCCCGTCGGACAGCACGCTGATCTCGATCGACGGCCTTTATTCGCGTCTCGACGGCACCCGCGCTGAAAGCCAGTTTCAGGCGATCAGCTTCAGCCGGTCGGGCACCGGAAAGCCGCAGACGATCATCCGCTCGGGCGTCGTCGACGCGAACAACAACATCATCAGTGGCACGTTCGACAATGTCGATCTGCGCACCCAATCGCGCTACGATGTCCTCAAGACCGACTTCCACCAGCTCACCGCCAACCTCGAGCAGGAATTCGGCGACAAGCTGAAGTTCACCGGCCTTGTCGGTCATTCGAAATCGGCGTTCCGCAACCCGGTGCAGACGACGGTCACGATCGACGCGGCGAACACCAATGGTTTCTTCTATGATTTCTCGACGCGTTTCCCGACGATCAGGCCGGGCGTCGACGTCGCCAACCCCGCGACCTTCGCCTTCACCAACGGCACGTCCGAAGTCCGCATCCGTCCGCAGACGGTCGACAACAGCTTCACTACGGCAAAGGGTGCGCTGGCGTGGGAGGCGAGCGATGTCATCACGTTGAAGGCCGGTGTCGACTGGCGCCGCTTCACCTATGACTCGACCGAACGCCGACGCTTGCAGGGCGAGACGGTCGTTACGACGCTGACCCCTGCGCAGCTCGCGCCGCTGACGAGCGTCTATTCAGGGTTCGGCCGCGGGCTCAATCTGCCCGATGGCACGATCACCAGTTGGGTCGTCCCCAACCTCGACGCGTTCCTCGCGGCCCTCAATACGCCGACGAACCCGACCTACGCGACTGGCGGCATCGAAAATGCCACGGCGCGCGGTTCGTTCATCACGGTGGAGGAGAAAGACCTCGGCGCGTGGGGCATGGCTGAATTCAACCTGGAGAGCGCGGGTCTCCCGCTGCGCGGCGACATTGGCGTACGCTATGTCGACACCAAGCAAAACTCGACCGGCTATGCGAGCCAGGGAGCGGCAATCAACCTGGTCGAAGCGAACCGATCCTACGGCCGCTGGCTGCCGTCGGCCAACCTCGTCTTCGACGTGACCGATAATCTGCTCGTGCGGGTCGCGGCGGCGAAGACGATGTCGCGCGCAGGAATCGCCTCGATTACGCCGGGCGGCAATCTCAACGTGTCCGGTGGCAACCGCACCTTCAGCTCGGGCAACCCCGACCTCAAGCCGACCGAGTCCGACAATCTCGACCTTAGCGTCGAATGGTATCCGACGCCTGGCGCCATCTATGCCGTCTCGGGCTTCTACAAGAATATCGGGACTTTCGTTCAGTCGCTCAGCACCTCGGTGCCCTTCGCCGACCTCGGCCTTCCGGCATCGCTGCTGACCGGCACCACGGCGTCGCCGACCGACATCTTCATCGTCAGCCAGCCGGTCAATTCCAGCGGCGGCAAGCTGAAGGGTTTCGAAGTCAATGTGCAGCAGCCCTTCAATTTCTTCGATGGTTTCCTGTCGAACTTCGGTGTGCTGGCAAACTACACCTATGTCAGCTCGAATATCGAATATCTGACTTCGGCGAATGGCAGCACATCGGTGCGTGCGCCCCTGGTGGGCCTGTCGAAGCACGCCGCGAACGCGACGCTATATTATGAAGATTCGAAATTCTCGGTCCGTGGGTCGGCCTCCTATCGTTCGAAATATCTGACCGCGGTTCCGGGCACCGAAGGCAATGCGTGGAACGGCACGAACAGCACGTTGAATTTCGACGCGCAGCTTTCCTATGCGATTAACGACCGGCTCAAGCTCAGCCTCGAAATGATCAATCTGACCGACGAGAAAAATGATCAATATGTGGACGAGACGAACCGCCTGAGCGTGCTCACCCACAGCGGCCGGCAGTTCAACTTCGGCCTGCGTTTCAGCCTGTAACGGAAGGGAATGAGGGTGATCGACGGCAGCATATTGATCGGACGCGCGACGCGGCGGAGCAAAGAAAGCTTCCACGCCTATGATCCCGCGACCGGTGCCGTCGTCGGTCCCGCCTTTGGCATCGCAAGCGCGGCGGACGTTGCCGACGCCTGCGCGCTCGCCGCGGACGCCGCTGAGCCCTTCGGGTCGCTTACCCCCGCCGTCCGTGCCGATTTTCTCGATGCCGTGGCCGCTGCGATAACCGATATCGGCGATGTGCTGATCGAGACCGCGATGGCCGAAACCGGCCTGCCGCGTGCCCGCCTGGAGGGGGAGCGCGGCCGGACGACCAGCCAATTGCAATTGTTCGCTGCGGTTGTGCGGCAGGGCGATTGGCTCGACGCGACGCTCGACAGTGCGTTGCCCGACCGCGTTCCGCCGCGTCCGGCGCTGCGGCGAATGAACTTGCCGTTGGGGCCGGTCGCGGTCTTTGGCGCGTCGAACTTCCCGCTCGCCTTCTCGGTCGCTGGCGGTGACACGGCTTCGGCCTTTGCCGCCGGNTGTCCGGTCGTGGTCAAGGGGCACAGCGCGCATCCCGGCACGGGCGAACTGGTCGCGCGTGCGGTGCAAAAGGCGGTTGCNGACTGCGGTCTTCCCGAGGGCGTGTTCTCCTATCTGCCGGGCAAGTCGCACGCGCTGGGGNCGGCGCTGGTCGCCGATCCGCGGATCAAGGCGGTCGGCTTCACCGGATCGCGCGGCGGCGGACTCCACCTCGTCGAAATCGCGCGCAAGCGCAAAGAACCCATTCCCGTCTATGCCGAGATGAGCAGCGTAAACCCGGTAATCATCCTCCCGGGGGCACTTGCTGATCGCGGTATTGAACTGGCCGGCGCCTTTTCTTCCTCCCTTACACTCGGCGCCGGCCAATTTTGTACCAATCCCGGGACGATCGTCGCGGTCGACGGTCCGGCCCTCGATGCATTCGTCGGCGCGGCCGCCGCGGCCCTGGCCGATGTGGAGCCCGCCACGATGCTTAGTGCCGGAATCGCTTCGGCTTATGTCGACGGCGTGGCCGCGCTCGATCGCAACGCAGCGGTTGAGCGCGCCTCCGCAGAGCGCGGTGCCGGGCAGAACCGCTGCGTACCGGCGCTGTTCGATACGACTGCAGAGGCTTATGCCCGCGATGCGTCGATCGGCGACGAGGTGTTCGGAAGCGCCGCGATCGTGGTGCGCTGCCGCGACATGGCCGAGGTTACCGCGGTTGTCGCGGGCATGGAAGGCCAGCTTACCGCGACGATCCATATGGACCAGCGTGACATGGAAATGGCGCGGCCGCTCGTGCCGCTGCTCTCCGACAAGGCGGGGCGTCTGCTGGTCAACGGCTGGCCGACCGGCGTCGAAGTGACCCATGCCATGGTGCATGGCGGGCCGTTCCCCGCAACATCCGACAGCCGGTCGACATCGGTGGGGTCACTGGCGATTGCGCGTTTCCTGCGCCCTATGTGCTTCCAGAACCTACCGGAGGACATGCTGCCGCCGGCACTTCAGGACAGCAATCCGTGGCACCTTTCGCGGCGCATCGATGGCGAATTGCGCGCCCCTGCTGCCACACTCGCAAACGCGTAAGTCGAACCGGATATCATCTCGTTTATACGGAAGAGGGCGTCATGAGCATTATTTTCGCACTGCTTCTCGCAGGCAATCAA